>OHAJ01001940.1_pt1 | contig 14704 bp, 14 predicted proteins | sample 1577101 | NCBI WGS metagenome assembly OHAJ01 (sample SAMEA3541531, study PRJEB24748) | human gut metagenome | biome: human gut; feature: human-associated habitat; material: faeces | place: China | collected 2012
CTATGCTGCCGACCTGTCGTGGCATACGGTCGTGGAATCCATCCGCAGTCTATATAGATTAGCGCGGGCTGAATAATATGGGAAACGGTAATAAGGTCTGCCCGAACTGCGGCAGAAAGATGAAGCAGCAGTTCATAGGCTTGCAGCATTGCAAATGCGGCATGAGCTGGAAAAAGGACGAAGGCTTTTTCGAACGCACCCCTGATATGATCTTTGCTCTGGAACGACGAACCATTGGAGGAAAGGTAAAACAGGTTCCGATTATCCGCTATCAATCCGATAAATGAAGAATAAAACGGTCTGCTTCGGGTAGCTGTTCATAAAACAGGTTTCACGAAACAAATAATGTGACAGTTGCCAGACAAGGGTTGCTGACAAAGGGGTATGTGCCGTAATGGTACATACCCCTTTAGCTTGGAAGCATTTTTTCATTTACAGACCTGAAAAACAGGGCGCTTGGATAAAGGCAAATGAAATCCGCAAAATATTTTTCGGTCCGGAAAACCAATTACACGAAATCGTGTACCGCGAAACCGTAAACACAGAACACGGTTTCGGAAAGGGTCTTACGGATTAGAACATAATCCCATGGTTTCACAAAACGGCAAGTGTGTCGATTCGAATAGCGCATCATGCTCGGCTCTCAGAATCGCCCAGAACGGGAATCTTGCTTTTCGCATCTGTCTACACGGACGGTAGACAGAACACAGAAAAATATGTCGTGATAAGGGTTGAAAATCAAGGAATTTCTTCGCTGTAAGCAACGCAGGCGGACTGCCGCTTATGATAATACTCCTTGCAAAGATTCGGCTTTAGCGTATAAATAAGTGTCGATTTCGACGCTTATTTTGAAGTCACCGGAGCGGCGAAAAGGGCCTCTGCTGATACCAGATTGAGTATCAACGGAGGCTCTTTTCACCTGTGCGCCGGGGTTATTCCAGCTCAAACGCACCGGTATACAAACGATAATACACGCCCTTTTGTTCAATCAGCTGATCGTGCGTGCCGCGTTCAATAATGCGGCCCTGGTCAAGCACCATGATCGCATCAGAGTTGCGGACAGTGGACAGACGGTGTGCTATTACAAATACAGTGCGCCCCTGCATGAGGTTATCCATACCCTGCTGGACAAGCGCCTCTGTGCGGGTATCGATAGAGGATGTAGCCTCGTCCAAAACCATAACGGGAGGGTCTGCAACGGCGGCGCGGGCAATGGAAATCAACTGCCGTTGCCCCTGACTGAGTGAGGCGCCATTCTGTGTCAGGACCGTCTGGTATCCATCCGGCAAATTCCGGATAAAGGCATCTGCGTTGCTCAGCTTTGCAGCAGCGATACACTCCTCATCTGTTGCATCCAGCCTTCCGTAACGGATGTTGTCCATGATCGTTCCGGTGAACAGGTTCACATCTTGCAGAACGACTCCCAGACTCCGGCGAAGATCCGGTTTTCTGATCTTACTGATGTTGATGCCGTCATAACGGATCTTTCCGTCGGCTATATCATAAAAGCGGTTGATGAGATTGGTAATGGTTGTCTTGCCGGCACCGGTTGCGCCAACAAAGGCAATCTTCTGCCCCGGTTTTGCGTATAGCTCAATATTGTGCAGCACCAGCTTCTTCGCCGTGTAGCCAAAGTCAACGTCATGAAATTCAATATTACCCCGGAGCTGTGTATAGGTCAGCGTGCCGTCATGGTGCAGATACTTCCACGCAGGGATTCCGGTATGACCGTCCGTTTCTATGTATGCGCCATTCTGTTCAACGACGTGCGTAAGCGTTACATATCCATCGTCCTGCTCAACCGGCTCATCGATCAGCTGGAAAATACGCTCCGCACCGGCAAGGGCCATTGAGATCAGACTGATTTGCTGAGACACCTGAGAAACCGGCATGCAGAAGGTTTTGGAAAGATTCAGAAAGGCAATAATCAGTCCTACCGTGATCGTTTTGGAGCCGTTCAGCGCCAGCAGACCGCCAATCAGCGCGATCAGAACATATTGCAGATTTCCCAGCTGCATGATAAGGGGCATCAGCACATTGCCATATTTGTTTGCATTGGCCGAATCGCTGCAAAGAGCCTCGTTGCGCTGCCGGAATCCCTCTTTGGCATGCTCTTCATGGCAGAAAACCTTAATGACCTTTTGCCCGTTGATCATCTCTTCAATATATCCGGTGATATTTCCGAGGCTTGTCTGCTGATGGACAAAGTAACGGGCACTGCTGCCGCCGACCACCTTGGTGCTATAAACCATCAGAGCCGTAAAAGCCAGCACTACCAGAGTAAGAGGAACGCTGCTTGCCAGCATGGACGCTAGAATGACAACAATCGAAATCACTGCCAGAATCAGCTGCGGCAGTGCCTGACTGATAAACTGCCGGAGCGTGTCCGTATCGTTTGTATAGTAGCTCATGATGTCGCCGTGCGTATGGGTATCAAAATAACGGATCGGCAGCTTCTGCATATGTGCAAACATTTCATCCCGGATGCTTTTCAAGGTTCCCTGAGACACCTTGACCATCAGCTGGTTATACAGCAGCGTGCCGAGTACGCCGCACAGATAAATCACCCCGACTGTCAGGATCGAACGCAGCAGCCCCGAAAAGTCCGTGCTGCCCGTAGTAAGCAGGGGTGTGATATAGCCGTCCACCAGTGTCTTCAAGAACAAAGAGCTTGCCACAGTTGCACCCGCACTGACGAAAATGCAGAACAACACGGCGGCGAAGGTGGCCTTGTACCGGCTGATGATATAGGAAAGCAACCGCTTTGCCATTTTTGCAGTATTCGCAGTATTCGCCTTAGGCTTCATCATGGCCGTTATCTCCTTTCGTCTGTGAAATATAGATATCATGATAAATCTCGTTGGACGCTAAAAGCTGTTCATGCGTCCCGTAACCGGAAATACGTCCGTCATCCAATACCAGAATCGCATCTGCATCCTGAACCGACGAAATGCGCTGTGCGATAATGATTTTTGTCGTATCCGGAATTTCTTCCCGGAACGCTTTGCGAATCAGGGCATCGGTTTTTGTATCGACGGCGCTCGTTGAATCGTCCAACACCAGAATAGCGGGCTTTTTCAGCAGGGCGCGGGCGATGCACAGCCGCTGCTTCTGTCCGCCTGAAACATTGGTGCCGCCCTGTTCAATATAAGTATCATACCTGTCAGGAAAGGCTTCAATGAAGGAATCCGCCTGTGCCAGCTGGCAGGCATGGACGATCTCTGCATCAGAAGCATTTTCGTTTCCCCAACGCAGATTTTCCTTGATTGTTCCGCTGAACAGCTCGTTCTTTTGCAGAACCATTGCGACCTGATCTCTCAGCGCATGGATATCATAGGCCCGGACATCGGTTCCGCCTACGCTGACGGAACCCTCCGTTGCATCGTATAGCCGCGGGATCAGCGACACCAGCGTAGATTTGCAGCAGCCGGTGGAACCGATGATGCCAAGGGTAGACCCTGCGGGGATGCACAGAGAAATATCATGCAGACATTCCTTCGTGCGATCTCCCTGATAGCTGAATCCCACATGATCAAAGATGACCTCCCCGCTTTTAACCGTCATAACAGGGGCATCCGGATTTTTCAGCGTTGGTTCTTCGTCCAGCAGTTCCATAATACGTTCGGAGGAGGCCCGGGCCATATTGATCATAACCAGCACCATGGAAAGCATCATTAAGCTGTTCAGTGCGCTCATGGCATAGGCGATCATGCTGGACAACTCGCCTGTGGTCAGCTCCGTCGCTCCGCTCAGCACGATCATACGTGCGCCGAACCAGCTGATCAAAAGCATGCAGGCGTAAATTGCAAACTGCATCAACGGCATATTCCATGCAACAATACTTTCTGCTTTTCGGAAGACCTTATAGATTTTTTCGGATATCTTTCCGAATTTTTTGCCTTCATAATCCTCCCGCACGAAGCTTTTGACCACACGGATTCCGGAAAGGTTTTCCTGTACGTCGCCGTTCAGTTCATCATAAATCCGGAACACACGCTCAAAGCAGGGGTGCGAAAAATGAACGATCAGGTAAAGCCCCACGCCCAGAATCGGGATAGCAACCAGATAGTACAGCGACAGCTTTGCGCTGACCAGGAACGCAGCCACCAGCGAAAACAGCAGCGTAAACGGCGCACGGACCGCAATGCGAATGATCATCATAAAGGCGTTCTGAACATTGGTCACATCAGTGGTCAGCCTTGTGACGATGCCGGACGTGGAAAACTTATCAATATTGGCAAATGAATAGGTCTGAATCTTATCAAAGAGGTCCTGCCGGAGATTTTTGGCAAAGCCTGCGGATGCCGTGGCGCAGAAGGCACCTGCCAGCACGCCGCTCAGCAATCCGATGAGAACACATACGATCAACGCTGTGCCGGTGCTGCGCATCACGGCCATATCACCGCTGGAAATACCCTCGTCGATCAGCTTTGCCATGAGGAACGGAATCAGAACCTCCATGATTACCTCTACCACGACAAAGACCGGCGTCAGGATGCAGTCTCTTTTATATTCCCGAATTGATCGGGCCAACTTTTTTATCATCGTCTCTCCTCCTTGTTTTCTTCTTCACTCTGAGCTGGTGTAAAATGGGAGCACAGGCCCTGAAGCGCGTGGTTGATGCGGTGCAGCTCGTCTTTCGAAAACCTCTTCTCAAAGTCCTGCTTCAGGAGCGCATTCATGCGTTCCAGCTCTGCTCTTCCGCGCTGCGTCACGGCTACCATTTTGCAGCGTTGATTGCCCGGTATATGATATTGCAGGGCGTAACCGCTTTCGCACAAAGCTTTCAGATGCTGACTTACGGTTGGCTTTTGCAGATTGCAAAGCTCGGCGATCCGGCGCTGCGGCATTTGTCCGTTTTTTGAGAGCAGATACAAAATCATGTACTGCCCGCGTGAAACTCCGATGCCATGATGACTGACGTTTGCATCAAAGCTGCGCCCCAGCAGGATATACAGTGTATGCACGGAAGCATAAAATCTGTAGCTGTCATCATCCAATCCCGTGTCCTCCTTCTGCAAGAATCATTCGCTTGCGAACGGTTCATAGTATAACACTTTGTTTTGCATAAGTGAATTTGAAAAAGGTCAATATCATTAGATGATATCTAATATTCTATTGAAAAGTTCGCAGCAAAACAGTATACTGTTAACGGAAAGCGATCCATGTGAGGAGGTTCTGCCATGAATACACAACAGCTTCGCTGCTTTGTCTGCGTCGCCGAATATCTGAATTTTACAAAGGCGGCAAACGAGCTGTATCTTACCGTACCGACCGTCACACACCACGTCCAGAGTCTGGAAGAAGAACTCGGCACAAAGCTGTTTGAGCGAACGTCCCGCATGGTCCGGCTGACCGAATCAGGGAAAGCCTTTTATGTCGATGCAGCCGAGATCCTGACGCGTATGGAACTCTCCTTCAAGCACGTCCAGAAGGCAGAGGAGAGCCGTGTCACGTTCTTTCGGATTGGCTGCGTCAGTCGTGCTGAATTGCCGCGCCTCGCTGCACCGCTTGCCGCTCTGCGCATGAAGTATCCGACGATTTGTCCGCGCATTGTCATAGATGGCTACTTTGGCCTGAAAAAGCTGTTTGAGGACGGTCAGCTTGATTTGCTGCTGGTGTCCCGTGAAATTGCAGATCAAATTCGTGGAGGCACCTTCCACAAAGTACGCTGCCACACAAGCTATGCCCTGATGTCTCCGGAGCATCCGCTGGCAGGCGGCAATTCTTTTTCCATTGATCAAAGCCGTACAGATTGTCTGATTACCCTTCATCCCAAATTCATACCATTTCAGGTGAGCAATGCGCTGCAAAAGGAAATACTCGTATATCTCCAGTCAAATCCCGGCATCCGCTGCGAGGACGATCAGGAGGCGATTACGTTGGCGCAGGCCGGGTATGGTATTGCAATTTTGCCGGGATTCTGTTTGCCGCCTGACGGCCTGCCCGGACTGACCGTTATGCCGGTACAAGCGGGGAAGGAAATAGACTATGGCTTTGTCTATGCAAAGCGAACCCCGCATATAAAGCTTTTCGAGGCAGAATATACCGCACATCAAGCGCCCTAACTCGCAAGCCTGCTTGCCCTGAGTGATAGACGCTGCGTTGCTGCGCAATTCTCCAGATTTTTAAGGGCTTGGGACTATCCCAAAATGAAAAAACGCGCGTCTCGGCAGGCCGTTTTGCTTTTCAAGGAGGTGAACACCCATGGCAACCACGCGCCTGATGCCCCTGCACACCGGCAAAGGCCGCACGGTGGGACAGGCCATCAGCGACATTATCGACTACACCGAAAACCCGCAAAAGACAGACGGCGGCAGGCTGATTACGAGCTGGCAATGCGACAGCCGGATCGCCGATGCCGAGTTTCTTTTCACCAAGAATCAGTACATTCAAAAGACTGGCAGAGTGCGCGGCGAGGATGATGTGATCGCCTACCATCTGCGGCAATCCTTTGTTCCCGGAGAGATCACACCGGAGGACGCGAACCGTTTGGGCTGTGAGCTGGCCAAGCGCTTCACCAAGGGCAATCACGCCTATATCGTCTGCACCCATATCGACAAAGCCCATATTCACAATCATGTGATCTGGAACTCCACCGCACTCAGCCAGACCCGGAAATTCAGAAACTTTTGGGGCAGCAGCCGCGCCGTGCGGCGGCTCAACGATACCATCTGCATCGAGAACGGCTACTCCATCGTGGAGAATCCGAAGCGCCACGGCAAGAGCTACAACAAGTGGCTGGGCGACAAAAAGAAGCCCTCCCACCGGGAGCGAATCTGCGCGGCCATTGACGATGCGCTGACACAAAAGCCCGATAGCTTTGAAGCGCTGCTGGAGCTGCTGCGGCAGGCCGGGTATGAGGTCAAGGGCAAGAAAGTCCCGTCCCTGTTGGGCGGCGAACAGAAAAAGTCCATTCGCATGGATACCCTCGGTGACGGCTATACTCCCGCAGATCTCCGCGCGGTGATCACAGGTGAAAAGGCGCATACGCCACGAAAGAACGCCGCCGCGCCGGTCAAACCGGAAAAGCGCAGCGGGAATCTGCTGGTGGACATTCAGGCCAAATTACGCGCTGGCAAGGGTGCCGGTTATGCGCGTTGGGCGACGTTGTTCAATTTGAAGCAGATGGCACAGACGGTGGCCTATCTGCAAGACCATGAGCTGTTAGATTACGCCATTCTCTCGGAGAAAGCGGCGGCAGCGTCCGCTCACTTCAACGAGCTTTCCGCAAGGATCAAATCTGCGGAAACACGCATGGCCGAGATTGCCGTGCTGCGAGAGCATATCGTGGGTTATGCCAAGACCCGCGATACCTACGTTGCCTATCGCAAGGCCGGGTACTCCAAGAAATTTCTTGCAGAGCATAAAAGCGAGATCACGCTGCACAAGGCCGCAAAGAACTATTTTGATGGGCTTGGCCTCAAGAAGCTCCCCACCATCAAGGCGCTGAATACCGAGTACGCCGAACTGCTGGTGGAGAAGAAAGCCGCCTACGCCGACTACCGAAAAGCCCGCGAGGATATGAAAGAGCTGCTGACGGCTAAGGCCAATATCGACCGCATTCTGGAGCTGGACAAGGAGCAGGAGGAAGCGAATGAACGACGGGAACAAGAGGCGGAGCAGCGTTGAGCTGCCTGCCCATAAGCGATTTGCAGAATCGCGCAGCCGATGGATTTATCCATCGTTTCAGAACACAAACTCTGTGTTCTGCGGGGATTGGGGCAGCGCCCCAACAAGCATGAAACAGGCGGGTTCCGTGTAAACGGAATCCGCCTGTTTTCGCAAAGTGGGTACCGCTTTGCATTGCTTGCCAGTATTATCCCCGAATTCAAGATAATTTTGGAATAACCACCTTTCTCGCTATTCCGCATGATGGGGGCGGCAGGCGTCACCGAGGAACTGAAAGCCCGTGACCCCATGCGCTGGGTGGGGCTGATGAACACGCTGAAAGCACAGGCGGAGGAAGTTATTTTTCAAGAATTGATTTACGCATGAAATTTTAAGCATAAGTAAGGCCGGGATTTTGCTGACAAGCGGCAAATCCCGGCCTTAGTCTTATCCGTTTTCCAAATTCTTTGAACGCCTATATTCCAGCGGCGATAGTCCAAATTGCTTTTTGAATACCGAAGCAAATTTGCTCTGGTTTATATATCCAACCTGCTCCGCTGCCTCTGCTACAGACAGCTTTGTGGTAGAAAGTAATTCTGCGGCTTTTTTCATACGGGTTTCACGCAGATACACGGAGATGTTCTGTCCAAAAACTCCCCGGAAATAGTTTTTCAGGCTGGTTTCACTGACGGAAAACTGTGCAGCCAGTTCCCACGCAGGATGGTGCTGGCGCAGATCAGAAGTGATGATTTTTTCCACACGCTTTGCAATATCTACCTGTGTTTCTGTGAAGAATGTGCAGGCTTGAGAAGGCGGTATTTCTTTCAGATTCTGGAGCAGCGAAAAAAGCGCCAGGGTATAGATTTTCATTTGCATAATGGAAAGCGGCACAGAGATATCCAACAAGGACCACAGTTTTTTTAGTATTTCTTCTATTTCGGGAGAAATGGCCGAGATATAAGTGCTTCCAGCCGGGCAGTAAAGCTCTCTGATTTTGTGGAAATCAATATCAAATTCCGTTTGTATCCAGGCACTTTGCTCTGCTGCGGCATCCATATCAATAAAAAACTCCACCCGGTGTATGTGCGCCGAAGCAAAAAGGTGCAGAAAAGCCCGTCACACAAAATACAGTGTGCCGGGCTTTTCTGTCAGAATGCGATGGCATCTTCTTCGCTGCCAAAGGGCAGACCCGTAGCCGGATCGACCGGCGGCAGGCCAGCCTGCCCCATATCCGCTGCCTTTACGCTGCATACCACCGCATTGGCAAGCACATACTTCACCTTTGCGGTGGCAGCAGCGCCGATCTTATCATAGATGCGGCCTGCGCTGTAACAGTCGCCCAGCACGGTGTGAGTGCTGTTGGCCACATAACCCACCTTGCCCAGACCCGGCAGTTCTGCGCGGATGGCTTCGCGGTCAAAGTCATTCTCCGGCTCCTTGACCAGCTTTACCTTCTGGCCCACTGCAAACGGCTGAGTGCCGAAGCGGTAGTTGAGTCCGGTCAATGTAACATAGTACTTCATCTTTATTCCCTCCAAAACACATGTTTTATTTCCAGGGAGCCCGTTCATCCCCTGCTGTGTCTGTATTATCCACTTTTTATGTCCAATAAAAATCACTTTCAAATAACACTTGTCATTTTTTAATATTTTTGTTCAGGTTCGCTGCACAAAGTTTACCATCTTTTCTTTCTCCGCAGGTCAACTGTCAGGTGACAAATGGTTCTTTTCCGTTTCCGGAGCCGCATCATCCTCACTTTTGCATTTCTTTATTTCTCTTTAAGAAACATGCATTCTTGATTCAAGTGAACAAACAATGAAAGAAATTACAAAGTGATTACAACGCGGTAAAAAATTCTTTCCTGAGTCTCCCTGTGCTTCGATCAGTTTAACAAAAACTCTTTGACTTTTAGCGATAAATTATAACAAAATCGTAGATTATCATTGAAATCTCACTTCTTAGCCAAAAAAACTCTTGATTTTTTCGCAAAAAAGACTAGAATATCCACTTGCAGAAAGGCACTTCCTGTAGGGCCTTCTGCAAAATACATTTGCGTATGGCAAGGAGATTTTAGATATGAAACTCAAGAATGTTTGTGTTGCTGTTGTTGCTCTGGCTCTGGCTGTTGGCATGACCGCTTGCGGCGGTTCTGCTTCCTCCACTGCTGCATCCTCTTCCGAGGCTGCTTCTACCAGCACTTCTGTTGCTGCTGAGGCCGAGGAGAGCGCTTCTTCCGCTGTTGCAGAGGAGAACGGTTCTTCTTCTGAGGCTGCTTCCAGCGAGGCCGCTTCTTCTGAGGCCGCTTCTTCTGAGGCTGCTTCCAGCGAAGTTGCTTCTTCTGTTGCCGCTTGATCGCACAGCGCCTAAATTCCAATAAAAGCTGAAGCCGGGCACAGGGAGCCATGAGTTTTCCTGTGCCCGGCTTTTTGTAGCAAAATGCGCCGGAAAGGTTTATTGGGAACCTCCCGGCGCATTTTTCAGAAGCTGTCATCAGAAGCAGGATGCCCCTCAGGCAGCGTGCAATGCTTATTCTTATATTCCCCAGAACAGGATCCCCAGTCCTGCAGAGAGCAGGATCATCCCAATGGGCGATGGTGCTTTGCCCTTTTTCCGGCGGCAAAGGGCATGCAGCCCCCACAGCAGCAGGAACACCACAATGGAACGGAGATCCGGTGCAATGCCTGCCTTGTCCGCTGCAAACCCGGCCAGCGTAGAAAGCGCCATGTTGACTGCAGTTGCCAGGATCATCGCCACCACACAGGGACGAACGCCGCCAAGAACTGCGTTGACACCGGCATATTTCATCAAATTCTGCAGTACCGATGCAATGAGCAGAATGATCACAAAAGACGGTAGCACCACCCCCAGCGTGGCACACAGCGCGCCCCAGAAGCCGCCCTGTGAAGCACCGATGAAGGTGGCCATATTGATGGCCAGCGGGCCGGGTGTGGACTCTGACACGGCAATGAAGCTGAGGAATTCGCCTTCCGTCAACCAGCCGCGTCCTAAGACCGTTTCCCGCACCAGCGAGATCATGCCGTAGCCGCCGCCGAAGGACAACGCACCGATCATGAGGAAATTCCAGAAAAGTTCTACATAGATCACGGCTTCTTCTCCCCCTTCCGCAGCTGCTGTACTGCATACACCAGCAGCCCGGCCGCACCGCTGAACAGGATGTAAAAAATGGAAGAGAAGGACACTGCTGCAATGGAACAGCCCACCATCGCTGCCGCAACCGTGGTCAGGATGACAATATTGAAGACGCTGTGTTCCAGCTGCTTCAGCATTTTCAGGCCCGCCGAGAGGATCAGATAGATCACACACACCTGAATGCCGTGGAACGCACTTGCCACCACCGACAGGCGGAGGAACTGGTCAAAGAACAGCGAGATCAGATAAATGACCGCGAAGGACGGGAGACACACCGCCACCGTGGACGCTGCCGCACCTGCCGCACCCTCGATCTTGTAGCCGATATAGGTGGCACTGTTCACCGCCACCGGGCCGGGCGTGGACTCCGCAATTGCCACCATGTCCAGAAATTCTTCTTTTGTCACCCACTTTTTTTCTTCTACAAACTCATTTTGCAGCAGGGCTACCATGGCATAACCGCCGCCAAACGTGAACGCACCAATTTTGAAAAACGTCCAGAAAAGCTCCTTTGTTTTCGACATAGCCTTCTCCTTTCTTGCGCCTTATTATATCATTTTTTGTTTTGATATGATATACTTTAATGGAATATGCTGCTTTCTTTGGAAAAAGCAGAAAAAGGAGTTTAGGATATGAAAACAAAATTTGGTATCGTAGGCTGCGGATTTCTGGGCAACATTGTGGCCGATGCATGGAAGAACGGTCTGCTGCCGGACTATGAGCTGGTGGGCGTGACCAGCCGCACCCGCGCTTCGGCTGAAAAGACCGCCGCCAATGTCGGCTGCGCCGTCTGTGAGGATGTGGACGCGCTGCTGGCGCTTGAACCGGAGTACATCGTGGAGGCTGCTTCGGTGGAGTCGGTGCGCGCTATGGCCATCCCGGTGCTGAAACGGGGCGTCAATCTGGTCATTCTGTCCATCGGTGCCTTTGCGGATCTGGATTTCTACGCACAGGTCAAGGCAGCTGCCGTGGAGGGCGGTGCCAAGGTGCACCTGGCCAGCGGTGCCATCGGCGGCTTTGACGTGCTGCAGACTGTCACCCTGATGGCACAGGCGCAGGGTCTGCCGGAGACTGCCGGCATCGAGACCCATACCGGTGCAAAGGGCTTCCGCAACACCCCGGTGTGGGCAGAGCATCTGCTGACCGATGCCGAAAAGACCACCGTGTTCACCGGCAACGCCAAGCAGGCTATTGCCACCTTCCCCCGCCGGGTGAATGTGGCGGTGGCTACCTCTCTGGCCACCACCGGCCCCGAGATCACCGGCGTGACCATGCACTCTGTGCCCGGCTGGGTGGGCGATGACCACTGCATCACTGCCGAGATCGAGGGCGTGAAGGCTGTGGTAGATATCTGCTCTTCCACCAGCGCCATTGCGGGCTGGAGCGCCGTCTCTCTGCTGCGCAATCTGGCCTCGCCCGTCTGCTTCTACTAATATAAGGAGGAGTCCGTCATGTTTGAAAAACTTGTTGCCATTGAGCCTGTCAGCCTGATCCCCTCTGCCGAGGAGGAGCTGCACCGCTACGCCAAAGAGGTGGTGCTGTACCGGGACGTGCCCAGCAGTGACGACGAGATGGTGCGCCGCATCGGGGACGCCGACGCCGTGCTGCTGAGCTACACCTCCCGCATGGGCAAGGAAGTCATTGCGCAGTGCCCCAACATCCGCTATATCGGCATGTGCTGCAGCCTGTACTCTGAGAAGAGCGCCAACGTGGATATCGCCTACGCACGCACCCGGGGCATCCAGGTGCTTGGCATCCGAGACTACGGCGACCGCGGCGTTGTGGAGTACGTTCTGCACGAGCTGACCGGCCTGCTGCACGGTTTTGGGATGCCTATGCTGCGGGACGAGCCGGTGGAGATTACCGGCCTGAAGGTGGGTATCGTGGGGCTGGGCGTTTCCGGCCGGATGATCGCCGATGCGCTGCAATTTATGGGCGCAGAGATCAGTTACTTTGCCCGCAGCGCAAAGCCGGACGCCGAGGCTGCCGGTATGACCTTCAAGCCCCTGCCCCAGCTGCTGGCAGACAGCGAGGTGGTGTTCACCTGCCTGAACAAGAACGTACTGCTGTTGGGCAAGGACGAATTTGCACAGCTGGGTGCAGGCAAGGTGCTGTTCAACACCTCCATCGGCCCGGGCTTTGACTCTGCTGCTCTGGAACAGTGGCTTGCTCTGCCGGGCACCCACTTCTTCTGTGACACCCGTGCCGCTGCCGGCCCGGTGGGTGAAGACTTCTTTGCCCGTGAGAATGTGCATTGCGCGAATGTTTCTGCCGGACGCACCAAGCAGGCTTTTGTGCTGCTGAGCCAGAAGGTGCTGGCAAATATCCGCACTGCACTGGGAGAATGATATAAAAAGGAAACGCTTCCCGGCCGGGGAAGCGTTTCCTTTTAGGCTTTATTCAAAATTGTTGTGATCTCTTCCAGATTCGCCGCAAATCGGATGCCCCGCTGACGCTGCGGCGTGGAAAGGCCTTTCTCGATCATTTTGGCAAGCAGTGCTTTCAGGCTGTCGTAGTAGCCGTTCAGATCATACAGGATGCAGGGCGCGTCCAACTGGCCCAGCGAGACCTTGGACATTACCTCTGCGATCTCTTCCAGCGTGCCGGTACCGCCGGGGAATGCGATAAAGGCATCGCCCAGCTCGATCATCTTCGTCTTGCGCTCGGTCATGTCCTTGGTGACGATCAGCTCGGTCAGGCCATCGTGCTGCAGCTCCTGCTGCACAAAGAACTGCGGTTCCACACCGGTCACCGTGCCGCCTGCGTCCAGCGCGCTCTGGGCAAGCTGACCCATCAGGCCGCTGCGGGAGCCGCCGTACACAAGGCGGTGCCCGTTTGCACCGATCCAGCTGCCCAGTTCCCGGACAGCTTCCGCCAGCGCAGGATCATTGCCCGCATTTGCTCCAAGATAGACCGTGATGTTCATGGTATTTCCCCCTTTGTTTTTTCCATTTTACCACGCAGCGGGCCGATTGAAAAGGGCCATCCCCTTGCAAATGCAGCGGCACTGTGGTATTCTTGAACGCAGAAAAAAGGGAGCCTGCAAAAGCAGGCTGAGAGTGGGCTGTTTGCCCAGACCTGTGACCTGATTTGGACAATGCCAACGTAGGGAGATACTGCTGCTTCAAAGTGCGGAGGTGCCTCCTTGCGGGCATTTCCGCATTTTTTGCAAAGGAAGTTGTAACCATGAAAACTGCATTGACGATTGCCGGCAGCGATTCCAGCGGCGGTGCTGGCATCCAGGCCGATATCAAAACCATGACTGCAAACGGCGTGTACGCCATGAGCGCCATTACCGCACTGACTGCCCAGAACACCACAGGTGTGACCGGCATTTTTGAAGCCACGCCCGAATTTCTGGCACAGGAGATCGACGCCATTTTTACCGACATCTACCCGGATGCCGTCAAGATCGGCATGGTATCCTCGGCAGAGCTGATCGGTGTGATCGCCGAAAAGCTGCACACCTACGGCGCAAAGCATATCGTGGTGGACCCGGTGATGGTTGCCACCTCCGGCTCCAAGCTGCTGCGGGACGATGCCGTGCAGGCACTGACCGAAAAGCTGCTGCCCATGGCAGAGGTGGTCACCCCCAACATTCCGGAGGCTGAGATCCTTTCCGGCATGAAGATCACCGATGCGGCCGGAATGGAGGCCGCTGCAAAGCTGATCAGCGAGAAATACCACTGTGCCGTGCTGTGCAAGGGCGGCCACCAGATCAACGATGCCGACGACCTTCTGTGGCGGGACGGCTGCGGCAAATGGTTCCGCGGCAAGCGCATTGCAAACCCCAATACCCACGGCACCGGCTGCACCCTGTCCAGCGCCATTGCATCCAATCTGGCAAAGGGCTATGATCTGGATGCATCTGTGGAGCGCGCAAAGGCCTACATTTCCGGCTGTCTTTCTGCCATGCTGGATCTGGGCCATGGCTCCGGCCCCA
>OHAJ01001961.1_pt1 | contig 14615 bp, 9 predicted proteins | sample 1577101 | NCBI WGS metagenome assembly OHAJ01 (sample SAMEA3541531, study PRJEB24748) | human gut metagenome | biome: human gut; feature: human-associated habitat; material: faeces | place: China | collected 2012
CCCACAAGGGGCGCTGCCCCTTGACCCTGCAAGGGGGAATCCCCCCTTGACCCCTTTTCGCGATTGAGTTGGTGACGACTGCATACAGTGCCCGCGTGTTTATCCTTTTGGTGCTGCGACTTAGTCTCTTTTCCAACTTCACCTTACCTTACTATTCGATAATACCGCCTCGATGTCAGCAAATACATCAGTGCATAAATCACCGCAAACACCACATAGCATCCAATCCCGATTCCATAAAACAGCGAGTCATTATGCAATCCAAATGCCCCTAAAATCAGCCGAATCATCGGCATCGCAAACATCATATGCAGCCCTGCCATCAGCAGCGGCGCAAAGAACACCGTCAGCACCTGCGAATTGACGCTCCGGCGGATTTCCGCATCCGTCAACCCCACTTTCCGCATCACGGCAAAGCGCTCCGCATCCTCATAGCCCTCGCAAATCTGCTTGTAGTACATAATCAGCACTGCCGCAATGGAGAATAGCGGGCCCAGAACCATGCCAAGGAAGAAGAGACCGCCGAAGAGAGAAAGACTGTCCCTGCGGCAAAGCGCACGCGTATCCACATTCAGGGAAGACATGCCGTAAAATTCTTTTCCCGTCGACTTCATTGCCTCCCAGCTTCGGCTGCGGAGCGTCTTGACTAATTTCTCCTGCGTGTCCGTGTCCGTCTCCGAATCCAAGTCGAAATGCAGCGCCAGACGATCCATCATCATCGCCTCGCCGCTGTTCTCCCCGACCAGCGCCGTTATTTCGCTGCGGAACGCTTCCGCATCGTTGGTGAAAACGACCAGGCAGCCCCATGCGCTTCGGTAATCCGCGCTGAGCAGCCGCTTCGGCAGCTCCTTTTCCGCACGAATCATGCGGTACGGCGCAGAGCCGTAAAAGGACATGCTGGAAAACGTTTCGTTGGTCTTGAACGACGCGTACAGCAATTCCCTGTCTGCCAGCGTCACCGTTTCGCCCGTCGCCTGCTCATAAACAGACAGCGGATACACTGTCAGCTCCAAAACGTTCGCCTTGAGCGAATCTGCATCCGTGATAATGCCGTAATCGCCGTTTTGCACCTTTCCCGTTGCTACCAATGCACGCTGGGATGTGATGTTTTCCGGCGTTAAGCCCATTTCCTCTGTCACGTCCAGCGCCATCTGCTGCATAGCGTCCAGTCGTTTCCAGTTCTCCTCGCCGTCGCGCGCCTCCAACCCTATCGTCAGGTTGATGTCCTGCGGGCAGATGGCATCCACCATGCTGTCCGTTCCAGCAGACAGGCAAACCGTCGAAGTCAAAATGACCAGCACCATCGTGCAGAGAATGCAGATGGTCGCCATGCCCGCGCCGTTGCGCTTCATGCGGTACGCCATCGCGGATACGCTGATGAAGTGGCGCGTCTGATAATAGTAGCGCTTGCTCCTGCGCAGCATCCGACACAGCGTCACCGACCCGGACACAAACAGCAGGTATGTTGCGATAATCACCATCAGCACCGCGACGAAAAAGAACATCAGCGCTTCCATAGGCGATTGGCTGACCGCCGCCAGATAGTATGCGCCCAGAAGAATCGCCAGTCCGGCGAGGGCGAAGAACCAATTGCCCTTCGGCGGCTTTTCGCCCACGCTTTCACTTTTCAGCAGGGCGACAGGGTTCGTCAGGCGCATCCGCCAGAGGTTCGCCAGCAGAATCAGCACATAGATGCCGCCGAACAGCAGCAGCACCCACGTCACGCCATCCGGATAGAATAGCTCCATCGGCACGGTGTAATCCGCGTGCAGCAGGTTAATCAGCACCATTTCGACCAGCCGGGAGAGGCTCAACCCCAGCAGCAAACCGCCAGCGAATACCAGCAGCGCCGTCAGCAGCGTTTCCCACAGCATCACGCGGGCGATATTTCCCTTGCCCATGCCGAGGATATTGTACAGCCCGAACTCCTTCATGCGCCGCCGAATCAGGAATGAATTGCAGTAGTAGAGGAAAATCACCGAGAACACGCTGATGACGATTTTGCCCATTTGCAGCACCATCAGCGTCGTGCCGCCCATGCTGAGCGCGCCCATCAGCGCCGGCCGTGTCAGGTAGTTCATGATGTAGGACACGCCCACCATCAGGATGCCCATCAGCAGATATGGCAGATATGTTTCCGCGTTTTTGCGGATCCCCTGCCATGCCAGCTTGGGATAAAGCAGCGGTTTCTTCATGCCATTTCACCGTCCATTGCGTCCTTGCGCGTCATCACGGTCAGCGCGTCGCTGATTTTCTCGTAGAACTGTTCGTTCGTCATTTCGCCGCGGTAAAGTTGGTGATACACCTGTCCGTCACGGATGAAGAGGATACGCCCCGCGCGGCTTGCCGCCTTCACCGAGTGCGTCACCATCAGCAGCGTCTGCCCCGTCTGGTTGATTTGCTGGAAGACGTCAAGCAGCGCGTCCGTTGCGCGGGAATCCAGCGCACCGGTCGGCTCGTCCGCCAGGATCAGGCGTGGATGCGTAATCAGCGCCCGGCACACGGCGGCGCGCTGCTTCTGCCCGCCGGAGACTTCATAGGGGTACTTTTCCAGCAGGTTCGCAATCCGCAGCTGATTGGCAATCGGCAGCAGATTCGCCTCCATCTCGCGCCAGTTCATGCCTTGCAGCACCAGCGGCAGGAGAATATTGTCTTTGAGCGAAAAGGTGTCCAGCAGGTTGAAGTCCTGAAACACGAACCCCAGCTGATCGCGCCGGAATGCCGCCAGCTGATTTTCACGAATCGCGCTGATGTCCTTGCCGTCCAGCAGCACCGTGCCGCTCGTCGGGCGGTCAAGCGCCGCCAGTATGTTCAGCAGCGTCGTCTTGCCCGACCCTGATTCACCCATAATGGCGACATACTCGCCCTCATCCACCGTGAAGGACACATCCGTCAGCGCCTGTACCTGATTGCCCCCGAACCGCGTCGCATACACCTTGCGAATATTCTTTGCTTCCAGCAATGCCATGATTCTTCCTCCTCAAAAGCCGCGCTATTTCCGCGGGTGAATTTCCTTTTGACACGTCTATTCTACCACGCGCCCGACCGCCCCGCCATCGAATCGGGTGACATTTTGCCCGCTCTGTGTGACATTTCTGTAAGATAGCGCAATTTTGCTTGCAATAAAGCAGCAATACAAGCCAAGCAGCATGGTGGTGCGAAGCGCGAAGGGGTCAAGGGGGGCGACCGCAAACTTCGTTCGTTTCCATTGCCCCCTTGTCGCGCCCGCAGGCGCGAAATCCCCTGCATGGATGCAATCCCTTGCAAAAAAATTTCCCCCGTTGGGAACAACACCCCACCCCTCATCGTTTCTCATCATGCAGGGAGGAAAAAACCCCCCGACACAAAACGCAATTGCGAAGGCATAAATTCCTGAACGACTTTTTGAAAGGCTGGTACATCCCCATGAAGAAGCTGATTTCCCTGTTCCTCGCCCTGATGATGGCAATCCTTGCAATCCCCGCGCTGGCGGAGGACGCACAAGACCCCGATACGGCGGTTGACCCCAACATCGACCCCGATTTTCTCGTCGGCGCATGGGAAAGCTGGACAGGCAACCCGCTGGAAATCCCCGACGACGTGAAGTACATCTTCGACCGCGCAACGGATGAACTCATCGGCGAACCCTATAATTATGAAGCAATCGCCATCCTTGGCACGCAGGTTGTCGCTGGAACAAACTACTGCTTCCTCTGCCGAAAGATTTCCTACGAGACGGGCGAAACGATTGGCTATACGCTTGTGTATGTTTTTTACAGCCTGAACGATGACGTGGAATTGCTGAATGAGCAAGACATTGTGTTTGCGCCGGATGCAACATCGTCGAAAGTCGCGGAATCCACCGACGCGAACGGTGAGATTCTCCCCGGTGCATGGGTAAACTGGGCGGCTGACCCGCTGGATATCCCGGAGAACGTGAAAGCGGCGTTCGACAAGGCGCTGGAAGGGCTCGTCGGCCACACCTATGAGCCGATTGCGATTCTGGGTTCGCAGGTCGTTTCCGGCATGAACTACTGCCTGCTCTGCAAGACCACGGTTGTCACGCCCGATGCGCCCGTGTCCTACACGCTCGTCTACATCTACGAAGCGCTGGACGGCACGGCGGAAATCCTGCGCATTCAGGACATTGTGTTCGACGCATTTTCGGCGGAAAACGGCTAATCCCCCACAAAAACACGCGGCATGGAACGTAATTGCTCCATGCCGCGCTTGTTATACTGAGACTTAAGAATTGCGGGAGTAGTTCGGGGCTTCCTTGGTGATGGAGATGTCGTGCGGATGGCTTTCAGCCAGACCCGCGCCGGTAATCTTGATGAACTCGCTGTTTTTGCGCAGGTCGTCGATGTTCTTCGCACCGCAGTAGCCCATGCCGGAGCGGATGCCGCCAACCATCTGGAAGATGGTGTCCGCCAGAATTCCCTTATACGGCACGCGCCCTTCAACACCTTCGGGCACGAGCTTCTTCGCGTCCTCCTGGAAGTAGCGGTCTTTCGAGCCGTGCTCCATCGCGCCCAGAGAACCCATGCCGCGGTACACCTTGTAGGAACGGCCCTGATAGATTTCGGTCGCGCCGGGGGCTTCGTCCGTGCCCGCGAGCATACTGCCGAGCATGACGCAGGAGCCGCCTGCCGCCAGTGCCTTCACGATGTCGCCGGAATACTTGATGCCGCCGTCAGCAATGACGCGGATGCCATGCTTGTCGGCCTCTTCCGCGCAGTCCGCCACCGCCGTCACCTGCGGCACGCCGATGCCTGCCACAACACGGGTCGTGCAGATAGAGCCCGGTCCAATGCCGACTTTCACGCAGTCAACGCCCGCGGAGATCAGGTCGTGGGTTGCCGCCGCCGTCGCCACATTGCCCGCGAACAGCTGAATATCCGGGAAGCGCTTGCGGATGGCTTCCACCTGACGCAGCACGCCGACGGAATGACCATGCGCCGTATCAATGGAAATCACGTCCACCTTCGCGTCCAGCAACGCTTCGATGCGATCGAACACATCGTGCGTCACGCCGACCGCCGCGCCGCAGAGCAGACGCCCCTTGGCATCCTTGGCGGAATTCGGGTACTTCGTGGACTTCTCAATGTCCTTGATGGTAATCAGCCCGCGCAGCATACCGTTTTCATCCACAATCGGCAGCTTCTCGATGCGGTGCTTCGCCAGAATCTGCTTTGCCTGCTCAAGCGACGTGCCGACGGGCGCGGTGATGAGGTTTTCGCTGGTCATGACTTCGCTGATTTTGCGGCTGTAATCCGTTTCAAAGCGAAGGTCGCGGTTGGTCAGGATGCCGACAAGTTTGCCGTCGCGGGTAATCGGCACGCCGCTGATGCGATAGCGCGCCATCAGGTTTTCCGCGTCCTGAATCAGGTGATCGGGAGAGAGGAAGAAGGGGTCGGTGATAACGCCGTGCTCAGAGCGCTTCACCTTATCAACCTGCGCTGCCTGTTCTGCAATGGACATGTTCTTGTGGATGATGCCCAAACCGCCTTCGCGCGCCATTGCAATGGCCATGCGGGAATCCGTTACCGTGTCCATTGCGGCAGACATCAGCGGAATGTTCAGCTTAATCACAGGGGTAAGCTGAATCGAAAGATCGACTTCCTTGGGCAGCACTTCACTGCGGGCCGGAACCAGCAGCACATCATCGAACGTAAGACCTTCCCGAACAACCTTTTGCAGCATGGGCGAAAATCCTCCTCGTAATGCGTCTTTTTTTGCCGAAACTGGAATCTTCCAGCCTCAGTTTGCCGTAGGTTATCGGTTATTGTAACAAACTTCAGCCCCTTTGTCAATGGCTTTCCCGGCGAAATTTCGCCCTGCGGAAGGGAAGAGCAATGCATTCCCGTGCTTGTTCTGCGGGGTTCCTTCCTTTTTATGATTTTGCTTGTCACCCCTGCTTTTCCGCCGCTTCCCCCTTTTTCTCCTTTGGCACGGGGAGCAGCAGCCGCAATTCAAACCATCCATCCTTCGTATCAATTGTCGCCGACCCGCCGTAGCTGTGGGCAATGCTCTGGATGCTCTTCAGCCCATAGCCGTGGTAGCGCGCGTCTCGCTTGGTTGTCGTCGGCATACCGTCCACAAAGCGCAGCTCGCCGCTGTAACAGTTCTCCACGCGGATGCGCAGAAAGTCCTTCTGGCGCATGGCGGAAACGTGAATCAGGCGCTGCTCCGGGTTCGGGAGTTTCTTCACGCTTTCGATTGCGTTGTCCAGCGCATTGCCAAACAGGGCGCTGATGTCCATCGGGTTCATGAAATCCAGTGCCTGCCCATCGGCGACGCAGGTTAGGCTGATGCCTTCGCTCTGGCATTGGATGGTCTTTGCGGTCAGAATCGTGTCCAGCACGCGATTGCCGGTCTTGTTCTGCGCCTCGTAGGTGCGAATCTGCTGCTCCATCTGGTCGAGGTACTCCGTGCGCTCGGCGGCGGAGGCGGCGCGCAGCAGCTGAATATGGTGCTTCAGGTCATGATACTTCTGGTTGACCAAGGCAATGGATTCTTCTGAAATGCGGTAGCTCTCGTACTGCATGTGCAGCAGCGCCTGCAAATGCTCCATTTCACGCTCTGTGCTGATTTCCAGAATGACGACGTGATAGGCGAACAGCATCGCGACGCCGCCGAGGTCAACGGTGGTGCGGATGATGAAGATTTCCGCCGTGAACTGGCTGGAAAAGGGCGTTCCGGTGAAGGCAAAGCTGATGTTGCTGACGGAAAAGACGGCAATCGCAAGGACGGCAGCGGTGAACAGTTCCCGCGCGGTAATCTTGATGAGCTTTGAGCCGTCGCGGTATTTCCGTTCCAGCAGAAACATGGTGTAGAGGATGATGGCGTGGACAGCTGCAAAAACGAGTATCGTTGTCCAAACCGTGAGCGGCAGCCCCGGCACCGTCACGAAGAAATAGAACAGATACCACGCCAGCGAGGCGGAAAATTCGCCCAAGATGAATGCGCGGGCGCAATAGTAGCCCGCGTTCGCCCATGGCATGTGCGTTGCAATGCGAATATAGAAAAAAATCAGCGCGACCGTCACGCCCATGCAGGGGAAAAAGCCAATCGCGGAAACACCGTCCGTCAGCGTCATGAAACCGGCAATCAGGGCAAGAAATCCAGCGCAGATGCCGAATTTCCTGCCCTTGCTGAATGGACTGCCATACAATTGAATATAGAAGGTACTGCTCAGCCAATACGCTACTGCGTAGAGCAAACCCGGCGTATGCGACAAATCGACGTGTATCATTTGCCTACCTCGTTGATGTAGTTGTTCAGCGCGTCCAGAAACGCCTTTTTCTTCGGGCGGCTGACCTGAATCTGATCGCCGTCCACGTCCGCGCAGTTTTCGTTCACACCGTTGACGTGCTCCAGATTGACCAGATAGCACTTGTTGCAGCGGAAGAAGTGGTATTCCGTCAGTGCGTCTTCCAATTCGGACAGAACGCCTTTCGCCTCCAGCGTTTCGCCGTCCAGATGGTAAATCAGGCTGTGATTGACGACCTCGATATAGCGAATCTGGGAGATATCCAGCTTGCGCATTCCGCCTTGGAAGGGGACGGAGATGAATTTGCGCGTGCGGTGCTTCATGCGTTCCAAGGCGCGCTGCATCCGCTGCGAAAAAGCGAAGTAACTCACGGGCTTGAGCACATAATCCAGCGCATCCACCGTGTAGCCCTTCATGACGTACTGCGGCGTGCTGGTAATAAAGAGGATGACGACCTCCTTGTCCACCTTGCGAATCTCGCTGGCAGCTTCCATGCCGTCCATGTAGCGCATCAGGATGTCCATGAGGATGATATCGTAATTGCCGCGGTAGTCCTCGACGATTTCCGCGCCGTCCGGAAAGATGGAGACGTGAATCTTCTCGTTAATCTCCTGCGAAAACCGTTCCAGATATTCTGTCAGTGCGCGCTGACTGCTTTCTTCATCTTCCACCAGTGCTACACGAATCATCGGGGCGACCTCCTTTGCAAACAGCTTGTTTTCCAATAGTATAGCAAATCTTTTGCGCAAAAGGAAGCCTTTTCGCACGGAAAAAGCAGGCGAAATGCCTGTAATGTTTTGCACATTGTTGATATGCACAAAATCATCTTGCGAAATCTGGGCGAATTACTGTATAAAATCCACACACGCCAAAATAAAGACAGTTCGCGCCGAAAATGTGCTGCGTGATTATTTTCTGCTATACTAAAATCAATCTCAAGCCTTGGTGAAAGGAAGGAAACACATGAAGGCGAAGAAATTTACCCCTGCAATGAGAGGCCTTGCGGCACTCATGACCTGCCTGATGGTTCTCTCCATCGTCGGCACGGGTGTGGCAAACACCTACCGCGGCGCACTGGACGATACCTTGGGTACGGAAAGCTATGTGACCATCAATGACGACAGCGCGGCGCGCTTCAAGACCGACTACGCGACCATCGAGGACATGGCGGCGGCGGCGCGCGACATCGCCATCCGTGAAGGCGAAGAAGGTACGGTCGTCATGAAGAACGACAACGGCGTTCTTCCTCTGAAAGCGAACGCGAACGTTGCCTTGTTCGGTCTGGCGGCGTATAACGTCTATGGGCCGAAGGGCGGCAACGCGGACGCGGCGTCGCTGGCAGATGCGCTGGCAGGTGCAGGCCTCAACGTCAATGAGACGCTGAAGGACTACTACATGACCAACATCATCAACATGCACACCGAGATGCGCGCCAACCGCTGGACGGGCAAGGAAGTTCCCACCACGGTGTATGACCACATGTACGTCAGCGCGCCGGGCGACTGGACGACCTACCAGATTGCGGAAGTGCCGCCGGCGGAGTTCGAGGCGCTGGGCGTTCCGGCAAACTGGAAGGAAGCTATCGCCAAGGACAGCATCGGCATCTGCGTGTTTGCGCGCGGCGCCGGCGAGGGCAATACCTACAAGCCGGGCTCTGCGCTCAACTACGCGGGTGAAGCAACCGGCGAAGACCCGCTGAAGCTTTCTGCCGATGAGCTGGCGGTTGTCGAGGCGGCGAAGGAAACCTGCTCCAAGGTCATCGTGCTGCTGAACACCGGCAACAACATGATGATTGCCGACATCGCCGAGGGCGGCTCGCACGAGGTGGACGGCATCTGCTACATCGGCTGCCCGAACGACTACCAGACCATCGGCATCGCGAACGTGCTGACCGGCAAGGTCAACGCGACGGGCGCGCTGGCAAGCGCTTTCGTGCGCGACCACCAGTCCATCCCGGCGGTGCAGAACGTCGGCGGCGACTACTTCGCGGATTACGAAATCGTCTGCCGTAATGACGACCCGCGTTATCCCGGCAAGGAAATCGGCAATATCGGCACGGGCTCCTTCGGCGGTGCGGATACCTACAACGGCGGCATGTACATCGTCGAGGCGGAAGGTATCTACGTCGGCTACAAGTACTACGAAACCCGTTACTTTGACGCCGTCATGGGTCAGGGCAACGCCAACAGCGCGGCCGGCGCAACGCAGGGCAGCGCGTGGAATTACTCCGACGAAATGCTCTACACCTTTGGTCATGGCCTGAGCTATCTTGATTACACCCAGACCATCAAGAGCGTGACGGTTGACCGCAGCGTGAACGGCAACATCACCGCCGTCGTCGAAGTGAAGAACAACTCCAATCAGGACGGCAAATTCCTCACCCAGCTGTATGTGCAGCAGCCCTACACCGACTATGACCGCACGAATCTGGTTGAAAAGTCCGCGGTCATGTTCCTGAACTCTGCCAAGGTGGACGTCGCCGCCGGCAAGAGCAAGGAAGTTACCATTACTATTCCCACCAAGTATCTGGCAAGCTACGACGCGAACAACGCCAAGACCTACATCCTCGATGCGGGCGACTACTACTTCACGGCAGCAGCCGGCGCGCATGAGGCGGTCAACAACATTCTGGCGGCGCAGGGCAAAACCGTTGCTGACGGCATGGACGCGGCGGGCAGCAAGGCTGTCGTGAGCTGGAAGCTCGATCAGCTGGACAACACCACCTTTGCCATTGCCAACAACACGACCGTTACCAACGTGGCGGACGACGCCGACCTGAACTACTGGCTGCCCGGCACGGTCACTTACCTGACCCGTCAGGACTGGAACACCTTCCCGATTAACTACAACAAGCTGAACCTCAAGATTGCTGACAGCCCGAAGAAGGATCAGTGGATTGCCGAAATGCGCGGCGAAACCTACACCATCTCCGACACGGGCGCGGCGGCGGAAGCTGTCCCCGGCCCGAAATTCACGGCATCCGAAATCGGCGCGGAACAGCTGAACAACATCAATGACCCCTACTGGGACAAGCTGGTTCATGCCATCACCATTGATGAAGCGGTCGGCGCTGTCATCCACGGCGGCAGCCGCTCCGATACCCTGACCAACATCGACAACCCCGTCGTCATCCAGAACGAAGGCCCGACCGGCATCAGCGCTGGCTACACCGACGAGGCGACCGGCAAGACCTACAAGTTCAATGTCAACTCCCAGACGCTGCTGGGCTGCTCCTTCAACCCGGAACTGGCGTATCAGTGGGGCTTGGTTGAGGGCAACTCCTGCCTGTGGGTTGAACGCTACGACCTGTGGGGCAGCGGTCTGACGCTGAATCGCACGCCGTACAACGGCCGCAACTACGAGTACATCTCCGAAGACCCGATGCTGACCAACGTCATCGGCCGTGAAGTGATTCAGGGCTGCTCCGACAAGGGCATTATCAACGGCCCGAAGCACATGGGCTTCAACGATCAGGAACACAACCGCGCCGGCATCTCCGCGTACATGACCGAGCAGAAGTTCCGTGAAACCGACCTGCGCGGCTTCGAGGGCGCACTGAGCGATGCGTTCGGCATGGGCGTCATGATTGCCTTCAACCGCATCGGCGCAACGAACGCTTCCCACCATGTGGGCATGATTCAGAAGATTGTCCGCGGTGAATGGGGCTTCAAGGGTCTGATTTCCACCGACATGATGAACAACTACCTGTACTTCAACGCCGAATCCATGGTCATGGCGGGCATCACGCAGGTTGCTGACTTCGCGGCGGACAACAGCCACATCAACCTTGGCGAAGGCGGCGTGGACGCGGTTTGGCCGCACATTTCCCTCGAAACGGTGTCGAAGGACTCGAACCTCGTCGAGCAGGCGCGTGAAAACCTGAAGTACCAGCTCTACATCTTCGCCAACAGCGCGATTCTGAACATCTCCACCCAGCGCGTGAACACCTGGTGGGATACCGCTCTGACCGTCACCACCTACGCCAGCAGCATTCTGGCTGTCCTGTTCTTCCTCGCGTGGGTTGTGCTGACGCTCCTGCCGGAAAAGAAGCCTGTCGTTGTGCGCGTTGAGAACAAGCGTTGAGGACAAGGAGGAATAAACATGAACGCCACGAAAAAACTCTCTGCCGGCGCTTGGCTCTCCATCGTCACTTGTGTCCTGAGCCTTGCCGCGCTGGTTGCGTATCTGATTAACACGTCCGCTGCCGGCTACTTCCAGAATGCCACGGTGTCGAACCTTGTGCTGATGGTCGTGGGCGCGGCTGTGCTGGAAGCGGCTGCGGTCGTCTTGAGCATGGTCAAGGGCGCGAAGAAGGTTGTAGACCTGCTGACGGGTCTGTGCCAGATTGCGGCTCCGGCGCTGCTGGCGCTTGCCTTCATCAATCTGGTGTCTGCCCGCGTCGAAGGGTTCGCCTTCATTTACTTCTCCAACGCGGATGTGCTGCTTGAAGTGCAGACGGCGGCGAATATGTCCTCCGCCACCTGCGCGATTGTGAATCTGGTGCTGCTGGCCGTTTCCAGCATCGCCGGTATCGTCAGCGCGTTCTTCACCCTGAAGAAGTAATCGAACTTGCGGCGGTCAGGGGAATCTCGACGATTCTCTTGACCGCCGTTTTCAATCTCATTCGGCAGGTGGTAAACATGTTTCAGATTCAATCGTTTACTTGCGAGGGCTTGCGCGAGCATCTGGTGACCGACTGCGCCGCCCCGACGTTTGCCTATTTCGTCTCATCCGACCGCGCGGGCGCGTCCATTCAGTCCGCTGAACTGACGGTGAACGGCTGGACAATCCGCAATCCCGACCAATGCGGAACGCGCTATGCCGGGCAGCCGCTCAAGCCTTTCACAACGTACACCGCGACGCTTACCGTCACGTCGGACAGCGGCGAAACAGATACTGCCCGCCTGACCTTCGAGACGGGACGCATGGATACGCCGTGGCAGGGAAAGTGGATTACCGACGGCGCGTATGTGTTCAAGGAAAAGAAGGTTTCGCCCGTGCCGATGGTGTTCCGCAAGGCGCTGCCGCTTCGGGGCGAAATCGCGCAGGCGAAGCTGTACGCCACGGCAATGGGCATCTACGAGCTGAACATCGACGGGCAGAAAGTCGGCGAGCGGTATTTCGCGCCCGGTTTCACGTCCTATGCGCATCAGCTGATGTACCAAACGTATGATGTGACGGACATGCTGCATTCAGGCAGCTGCATCACTGCGACGGTCGCGGGCGGCTGGGCGGTCGGGTCGTTCGTGTTCACGCGCGTCAACCGCGTGACGGCAGACCGTCAGGCGCTGCTGGCGGAGCTGCGGATTACCTACCGCGACGGCAGCACGGAAGTCATCGGCACAGACGAAAGCTGGCAGGTGACAGAGGACGGTCCTGTCCGCATGGCGGATTTCTACGACGGCGAAACGTATGACGCAACCATATCACTGGACAAGGCGGCTTGGCGGAGCGCCGTGCAGGAGCGTCTGCGCGTGAAGCCGAAGCTGATGGCGGATTACGGCGCAGACGTGAAGGAACACGAGACTTTCACGCCCGTAAGCTGCAAGAAACTGGGCAATGCGCTGATTTACGATTTCGGGCAGAATTTCGCAGGTGTGGTGCGCCTGACGGTCACGGGAAAACGCGGGCAGAAGATTACCATCCGCCACAGCGAAGTGCTGAACCCTGACGGTACGCTGAACACGGCGTTCCTGCGCACGGCGAAAGCGACGGCGACGTACATCTGCAAGGACGGCAAGCAGACGTGGTCGCCGCGGCTGACGTACATGGGCTTCCGCTACATCAGCGTCGAGGGCGTGCGGGAAGAAGACGTGCAGGTGACGGGCGTCATGCTGTACTCCGACATTCAGCAGACGGGCGCGTTCCGCTGCTCGAACGAGATGCTCAACCGCCTGCAGGAGAACATCGTCCGCAGTGCGAAGTCAAACTTCATGGATATCCCCACCGACTGCCCGCAGCGCGACGAGCGCATGGGCTGGACGGGCGATATTGCCGTGTTCGCGCCGACGGCGGCGTTCAATTTCAACATGAACCGCTTCTTGGACAAGTGGCTTCTGGACGTGCAGGCGGAGCAGCTGCCGACGGGCGGTCTGCCGAACACGGTGCCCGTGCAGGGTTACGGCTTCCCCGCGACAATGCCGAAAATGGCGGTCGCTTGGTGGGGGGATGCGTGCGTCCTCGTGCCGTGGGCGCAGTATATGGCGCGGGGCGATGTGGGCGTGCTGCGCCGGATGTATCCGACGATGAAGAAGTACGTCAACGCCTGCCGCTTCTGGTGCGGTTTCGGCTTCGGCAAGCACCGTTATCTCTGGGAAATGCCCGGCATACTGGGTTTCGGCGACTGGGTTGCGCCGGACGTGCCGCAAATGAGCCAGTGGCAGGGACGCATTAAGTGGACAGGCACGGCGTCGCTGTGCAACACAAGCGCGCTGCTGGCGAAAATCGCGGATATTCTGGGCGAAACGCAGGACGCGAAGCACTACCGGGCATTGTCAGAAAAGACCGCCGATGCGTACTGCTCGATTCTTACGGACGGCAACGGCAAGCTGCTGGAGGAGTTCCAGACCGCTTACGTCCTGCCCATCTACCTGAATATGTTCCCCACGCAGCAGATTCGGGAAAAAGCCGCCGCGAATCTCGCCGCGCTGGCGAAGCGCAACGACTGGTGCATCGGCACGGGCTTCCCCGGCACACCGTACATCCTCTTCGCGCTGTGCGACAACGGGCAGGTGGATGCCGCATACCATATGCTGCTGAACACGAAATGCCCCTCGTGGCTCTACGAAGTCAAGGCGGGCGCGACGACGATTTGGGAACGCTGGGACGGCTTGGACGAGAACGGCGTCTGCCCGATTGGTGACGACGGCACGGACAAGATGATTTCCTACAATCACTACGCATCCGGCGCGGTCGGCGACTTCCTGTACCGCCGCATTGCGGGCATTGAGCCGACAGAGGCTGGCTACAAGACTTTCCGGGTCAAGCCGATTCTGGGCGGCGGGCTGACGAGCGCCTCCGCGAAGGTACGCACCCCCTACGGCGACGCAAGTGTACAGTGGGAAACGGCGGCGGACACCTTCACCGTGACGGTATGCGTCCCGGTCGGCACGCGCTGCGAACTGACATTGCCGGATGGCACGAGCCAAATACTGGCGAGCGGCACGCACACGGCGACGTGCAGCATCCGCTGATTTGGTCAAAATATCACCGTGCCCGAAATGCCCTGAAAGCGGGGAATTTCGGGCACTTTATACTATTTCCAAATTCACCTGCGCCATCTGCTTGCGCCTTTTTCGCTCTGGCGTCCGGTCGTTCCATTTAGCGTAGCGCTGCTACGCTGCATTTCACTCCCGTTAGCCAG
>OHAJ01001962.1_pt1 | contig 14613 bp, 11 predicted proteins | sample 1577101 | NCBI WGS metagenome assembly OHAJ01 (sample SAMEA3541531, study PRJEB24748) | human gut metagenome | biome: human gut; feature: human-associated habitat; material: faeces | place: China | collected 2012
GTCAGGACTGGTATCTGCGCGTCTACATAGATAAAGAAGGTGGAGTTACAATTGATGACTGTCAGGCTGTAAGCAGAGCTTTTAATGAGATACTTGATAAGGAGAACTATATTACTGACCAGTACATTTTTGAAGTGAGTTCACCGGGACTTACAAGACCTTTAAAGAAAGAGAAGGATTATGCAAAGAGTATTGGGAAACTTATAGATATTAAGCTTTACAAAGCTGTTGAAGGCATAAAGGAATATACAGGCATTCTTAAGGAATACGATAAAGACAACATTACAATAGAGGTTGATGATAATCTTATAAAGATTGAGAGAAGCAATCTTGCAATGATTAGATGGGCATATGTTGAATAGATATATAACTAAAGTTGTTAATAATGGAGGATAAGAAGATGAATAAAGAATTGATACTTGCGATTGAAGCCTTAGAAAAAGAAAATGGAATCGACAAAGAGATTATGTTTGATGCCATTGAAAAGTCATTAATGGACGAATATAAGGCTGAATTTGACAAGGCAGATAATGGCAGGGTTGTACTTGACAGAAGAACAGGTGATTTCCACATTTATTCAGACAGAACTGTAGTTGAAGAAGTAGAAGTTCCAGAGTTCCTTGATACTAAGAAAGGAAAGTATGTATCTGGTACAGAAATAGCACTTGTTGATGCAAGAAAGATTAAGCCGGGATGTCAGCTTGGTGATGTTATTACTATAGAAGTAAAGTCAGAAGAATTCTCAAGAAAATCTGCTAAGATGCCGTATGCCAAAGAAATATATACCTAAAAAAAATCAAAAATTAAAAGACTTTTCCTCTTTTAGGTGTTTCATACAAGAATTCAGCGTATATTTGTCAACTGTTTAATTTTAATAATAAGTAATGAACGAAACAAAGAAACTCATTCAACAAATAACCGAAGGTATACAAGATAAAAAAGGAAAAAATATAGTTATAGCAGATCTTTCTAAAATTGGCGATACTATCTGCAATTATCTCGTCATTTGCCAGGGAAACTCCCCAAGCCAGGTGACCGCCATTGTAGAATCCGTAAGAGAATTTACACGCAAAGGTGCCAACAGTAAGCCATTTGCGATAGACGGGTTGCGCAATGCCGAATGGGTAGCAATGGACTACTCTGACATACTGGTTCACGTTTTCCTGCCTGAAACGAGAGACTTCTACAACCTGGAACATCTCTGGGCCGACGCCAAATTAACCCGAATACCTGATATTGATTAATAAGCCCTATGGACAATAATAATAACGCTAACAAAAAGCCCAATAAGGTCAATATGCCCAAGTTCAACCTGAACTGGCTGTATATGATCATAGCCATGATGCTTCTGGGCTTGTACCTGACCAACGAGAATAGTACAGGTACGAAAAACATATCTTATGACGAATTCCAGCAATATGTACGCAATGGTTACATGAGTAAAATCATCGGTTACGATGATAACTCGGTAGAAGCGTATATTAAGCCTCAATATGTGAAGAATGTATTCCAGGCAGACTCCAGCCGGGTAGGTAGGAATCCTATGATTACTACCGAAGCCCCCTCTCGCGAGAGTCTGGGAGACTTTCTGCAAAAAGAAAGAGACGAACAGCATTTCGACGGTTCCATCAATTACGAAAAGAAGCGGAACTACTTCGGTGTAGTGCTGTGGCAGATTCTGCCTATCGCTTTCCTTATTGGTTTCTGGATTTTCATGTCACGCCGCCTGAGTGGTGGTGGCAGTGGCGGCGGTGGCGGCATATTCAATGTCGGTAAGTCACGCGCCCAACTGTTTGAAAAAGGAACTCCTATAAAAATCACTTTCAAGGATGTAGCAGGACTTGCCGAAGCCAAACAGGAGGTGGAAGAAATTGTAGAATTCCTGAAAGAACCGCAGAAATACACAGACCTGGGTGGTAAGATTCCCAAAGGCGCTCTGCTTGTAGGCCCTCCGGGAACAGGTAAAACCCTGCTTGCCAAAGCTGTGGCAGGTGAAGCCAATGTACCGTTCTTCTCACTGGCCGGTTCCGACTTCGTAGAAATGTTTGTCGGTGTAGGTGCATCCCGTGTGCGCGACCTGTTCCGTCAGGCAAAGGAAAAAGCGCCCTGTATCGTGTTTATCGATGAAATTGATGCCGTAGGACGTGCCCGTGCCAAAGCTGCCGCAATGGGTGGTAACGACGAACGCGAAAACACTTTGAACCAGTTATTAACTGAAATGGACGGTTTCGGTTCCAACAGTGGTGTAATCATCCTGGCTGCTACCAACCGTGTAGACGTACTGGACAAGGCTTTGCTGCGTGCCGGACGTTTTGACCGTCAGATACATGTAGACCTCCCCGACCTCAACGAACGTAAAGAAGTATTCGGTGTACACTTGCGTCCTATCAAAATAGATAATACGGTAGACGTAGACTTGTTGGCACGCCAGACTCCGGGCTTCTCCGGTGCTGATATCGCCAATGTCTGCAACGAAGCAGCACTTATCGCTGCCCGTCATGGCAAGAAATTCGTAGGTAAGCAAGATTTCCTCGATGCCGTAGACCGTATCGTAGGTGGTTTGGAAAAGAAAACGAAAATTACTACTGAGGCAGAACGCCGTTCCATTGCTATCCATGAGGCGGGACACGCTTCCATCTCCTGGTTACTGGAATATGCCAATCCACTGATCAAGGTGACCATCGTTCCGCGTGGCCGTGCACTGGGTGCCGCCTGGTATCTGCCCGAAGAGCGCCAGATCACTACCAAAGAGCAAATGCTTGACGAAATGTGTGCCACACTGGGTGGACGTGCTGCCGAGGATTTATTCCTGGGACGTATCTCAACCGGTGCCATGAACGACTTGGAACGTGTGACGAAGCAGGCTTTCGGCATGATTGCCTACCTCGGTATGAGTGAGAAACTGCCTAACCTCTGTTATTACAATAACGAAGAATATTCTTTCAACCGCCCGTACAGTGAAAAGACTGCCGAACTGATTGACGAGGAAGTTAAGAACATGGTGAACGAACAGTACGAGCGTGCCAAAAAGATACTCTCCGATCATAAGGACGGACACCAAAGACTGTCACAGTTACTGATAGACAGAGAAGTGATCTTTGCAGAAGATGTAGAAGAAATCTTTGGAAAACGCCCCTGGGCTTCCCGTTCGGAGGAGATCAGTGCCAATAAGATTTCAGAGGATCTGAAGAAAGCGGAAGAAGCAGCTGCAAAAGAAGCTGCGAAGAGCGAAAAAGAAGTAAAAGCGGAAGAGGAAAACAATGTTGAAAGCGGAAATGAAACCGGTAATACAAAGGTTTCCGCAGAAGGAACTAAAGTTTCTGTAGAACGCCCCGAACCCGCAAAAGAATAAAGAACTAAAAAACGGAATTACCGTGAAAAGCAATTTCTTACAACGCGCCATCACAGGTGTGTTATTCGTAGTAGTATTGGTGGGCTGTATCCTATACAGCCCCCTTTCATTCGGTATCCTGTTCACCATTATCGGTGCACTGAGCGTACACGAATTTGGGCACCTGATCAACCAAAGCAGTGAAGTACAAATCAATAAAACGATCACCGCCCTTGGAGGCGCTTATCTCTTCCTGGCCGTAATGGGGTTCTGCCAGTCAACCATCGGAGCACAGGTATTCCTGCCTTATCTGGCTTTACTGCTTTACCTGATGATTACGGAACTTTACCTGAAAAAGAAGAATCCCATCGGCAACTGGGCTTTTTCCATGCTGAGCCAGCTATACGTGGCATTGCCGTTTGCGCTGCTCAATGTATTGGCTTTCCAATATAACCCTACAGAAAGCAGTGTGACCTATAACCCTATCCTGCCGCTTTCCATCTTCGTATTTATATGGTTGAGCGATACAGGTGCTTACTGTGTAGGTTCCCTGATTGGCAAGCATCGCCTATTCGAACGCATTTCCCCTAAGAAATCTTGGGAAGGAAGCATCGGTGGTGGTGTATTCTCTATAGCCTCTTCATTTGTATTTGCACACTACTTCCCATTCATGCCTGTTTGGCAATGGGCAGGACTGGCATTGATCGTTGTTATATTCGGCACATGGGGAGACCTGACGGAATCACTGATGAAACGCCAGTTAGGTATTAAAGACTCGGGACATATCCTGCCCGGGCACGGAGGAATGCTCGACCGCTTCGACAGCGCTTTACTGGCAATCCCCGCGGCAGTGGTCTACCTCTATGTATTGACCTTGTTATAAAATAAAAAAGCCGGAGGAATTCACATTCACCCGGCTTCACACAAAACACTTTACTCTACTTCAATTGCATCTTTGAGAAATCTAAGTTCGAAGCTTCTTCAGCATTACTTGATTGTTTTTCAAATACTATTTCTACTTCTTTATTCACTTCCGAATTAAGTTTCAGCTTGATACCCTTCATCTCAGGAGTCAATACCTCTTTCAGATTGAAAGAAACTAATCCGGCGGCACGGCGTCCACTTACATCACCGTAGTTATTATAACGAAGTTCAAGATGGAGATATCCGTCATCTTCACTCACTGCATCTGCTGTAGCTTCAGCAGGTTGCACCAGACTGATACGATGTTTCGTATCAGGATCCTTCGGCAAGTTCTGCATAAAGACAATGTTCATATAACCACCACTGACCGTCAGGTCTCCCTTATAAATCAGTACCGGATCATTACCATATTCTTCCTCATTCTCAGCAGTCAACGGTTCCACTACTTTCGTCAGGGCATGCTCCAGACGTAATATCTTCACAGCATGGTCATATCCTTCATAATTATCGTAAATAGGATTGAACACCGTAACCACACGTTGCCCGTCTACCGGCTGATACCAGCCCATATCCGTATTGATAGGCCAAAGTGTTCCCCAAGTATCACTCTCCATATAGAAAGCATTCCCCTTGACACGTATAGTAGCCCAGTTCGGATAAGAAAAGTCCCCGATTGAGTATCCGCCGTCGAGATCATCACACGATTGCAAGGCAGGTAGCACCGCTAGGCACATCATCATAAATAACCAATGTAATTTCTTCATAATTAAAGTCCTCTTGTTTGTTACCGTAATAATTGTTTAGTTCATAAAATATCGCATGTTCTGACTATAAAATACGAAAGCCGGGCTATTACTGCACCGGCTTTATCACTTTTAACAATTTTATGGTCTTTTGAAACCAAAGAGGTTTCATTATGTAAGAAGAATTACTTTCGTAGTAAGCGTAACATCTTTTGTGCCGCCCGCTTCGGAGCACCTGCATCACCCAAGCGTGCCGCCATGTATTCATATCCATCAAGCATTCGCTGCCGATAATCTTTATCATATAAAATACGTTCCAGTTCGGCACGTGCTTGTTCAACTGTCATTGTATCAGCTACCAGTTCCTTCACTACTTCACGGTTCGCAATCAGATTTACCAGCGAAATGTACTTCACCGTCAGTATATGGCGGCGCAGGAAAGAGATGACTTTTCCTATCGGCGTATGATAACAAACAGCTTGCGGCACCCGGAATAAAGCAGCCTCCAATGTAGCAGTCCCCGAAGTCACTAACGCCGCCTCAGCTTGTTGTAGCAGGCGGTAGGTCTGACCGAAAAGGATCTTCACCTTCGCATCACCTACATATTCGTGATAATAATCGGGAGAAATACCGGGTGCACCAGCCAGAACCAACTGGTATTCCGGAAAAGCGGAAGCTGCCCGAAGCATATCGGGCAGATTATCCTTTATTTCCTGCTTCCGGCTACCTGCCAGCAAAGCGATGATCGGCTTAGAGTCCAAGTTGTTTTCACGAACAAAGCCGTCAAAGGTTTCAGGGTGCTCTGCACGGAAGAGGGTCACCTCATCTACCGTAGGATTACCTACATAATGTATCGGGTAGTGATGTTTGTCTTCAAAGAATTCCACCTCGAACGGTAGAATAGAAAATAATTCATCCACATCCCGTTTGATATTCTTGATGCGGTATTCTTTCCAAGCCCATATCTTCGGAGAGATATAGTAATAGACAGGGATATGCGTCTTCGCCCGCAAGAACTTGGCTATACTCAGGTTGAAACCGGGGTAATCCACCAATATCACCACATCGGGCTGCCAGGCAACGATATCTTCCTTGCATCGCTTCATATTGGCAAAGATGGTACGCAGGTGCAGCAACACAGGGATAAATCCCATATATGCCAACTCCTTATAATGCTTCACCATCGTTCCGCCAACTGCCGCCATCAAGTCTCCCCCGAAAAAGCGGAATTCCGCCTGTGGGTCTTCTACTTTCAAAGCAGCCATCAGATGAGACGCGTGCAGGTCACCAGAAGCTTCACCGACAATCAAATAATACTTCATATCAATTGTCAATTGTCAATTGAATTAAAACCAAGATTGTAACTCATCAATAAGATTGTAAGCCGTAACATCCACCGTAGTTGGAGTGATGGCTACATAGCCGTTATCGAGTGCCCAATGGTCGTTCTTCTCATTATCAGGGTCCGTATCCTGGAATTCACCAGTCAGCCAATAATAATGAGTATCGCCACGATGTGCAAAGTTTTCCCATTCATTCGTCCATTGTCCTTTGGATTGCTCACACACTTTAACACCTTTCAGCTCTTTTACATTGGGGAAGTTCACATTGAGACAAGTCAACGGTGGCAGTCCTTTTTCCAGAACCTGACGGGCAATCTCGCGGATATAAGGTCCCGAAGGTTCAAAATCAGGGTTCGGATCATGACAGCAAAGAGAGTAACCAATAGAGGGAACTCCTTTGAGGCAACCTTCAATTACCACTCCCATCGTACCGGAATAGTGTACATTCACAGCAGAATTATCTCCATGATTGATACCGCCGACTACCAAATCCGGTTTGCGGTCGAGTACTGTATGGAAGGCAAGCTTCACACAGTCTACCGGAGAACCGGAACATTTGTAAATCGTAAGTCCTACATCTTTACGTACCAACTGATAATGAATAGGTTCGGTCACTGTCAGCGCGCTCGCATTGCCCGAACGCGGTGCATCCGGCGCCATTACTACGATTTCTCCCAACGGACGGAGAAACTTTATCAACTCACTAATACCTTTCGCAATGACTCCATCGTCATTGGATATTAATATCAAAGGTCTCTGATTTTCCATATTTATCCTAATTTTCAGTGCAAAAATAACAAAAGAGAACCGGATATCAAGCTTCGAAGACTTAATATATTAAATCCATACACTTAATCTATTAATTCCTCTTGGATACTTCCTTCATTCATCATGCTACTATGCAGCACTGAAGGCTTAGCAAAAAGGTCCTGTGAGTTATGAAGTAATTAACCCCTAATCATTCTCTTCTTAATGATGTCTGTCATCCCCTCCCGTTGTACTTAACACTATGTTGCGTGCAACATGAGCTTCATTCCCGGCAGCATCCGTACAATAAACCATCAGGTGATAATCTCCCGGAGTAGCATTAGCGGGTATCACGATATCATGGTGATGAATATGCGCCGTTCTTTGTTCCGACACATCATACGACCTGTTAAAAGTGAAATCCACAGTAGTCTCCGTAGCCCGGGTATCGTGCGAATGATGATCGAAATTATTATGAATCTCTATCTTATACGATTTTAGCATAACATCATCCGATAGCTCCATCTCAAAATGCACACCGTGCTCACTACCTATTGCCAGCACCTGACCTTCGGTGGGTGAATTAAGATCAATTACCGGCTTTGTGGTATCACTAAGCGGATTATCACTATCACTACAAGCCGTAAACAACGACATAACCATCACTAAAAGGGAAAAAATCATCGGGAAATAAAATTTTGTTTTCATTTGAATCGTTTTTTAAAAGGTACTTTAATTAATAATTGAAAGTTTCGTCCCGGTTCAGGGATCTCCACTTTGCGGTAAAAACTGAGATGATTGTAATAACGCGTATTGAGTATGTTCCGAACGGTCAGAGTAATCTCCACCTTATTTCCGGCAACAGGTAAATCAAGAGAGCCACCTATATGGAAAAGGTTCGTACCCGGAGTACGATCTTCGTTACGGTCCACCCTATTTTGACGGGCTATGTTTTGCCATTCGGCATACAGCATATAACGTTTCTTCTGCCAAGTCAGCGTATTATGCAAAGTGGCAGGCGGAGAAAAGCTCAAAGGAATATGTTCATCACAATTATAGGTATAGACATACTCACCGGATATGCGATAACTGAAAGCAGAAGAAATACGAACCTCTGCACCTGCCTCCGTTCCTGCAAACAATGCCTCCGTCTGTGTATATCGATAAATTTGTCCTGTATGGGGTAATACGGACCATTCCCCCGTAGGGCGCAGAAAGATATAATTGCTGAACCAGTTGACGAACGGAGAAACATACAGAGACAATCGTCCGTACTTCAACTGATAAGAAGCATCCATTTGCCAGCCTTGCTCGGAAGAAAGTGTGGCATCCCCTTGTTCGTGGCGGAATGTACCATGATGTACCCCATTCGAAGCCAGTTCATTCGCACCCGGCAGACGGAAACTCCGCCCAACGTTTACCTTCAGCTGATGCAGTACAGAAGGTGTCCATACCACTCCCAGCGACAGAGAATAGTCTCCGAAGCTTCTGTTTACACGACGGCTGTTCCAACGGTAGGATTCCACCTGTTCATCACTATAGCCCTGCTCTTGCAGATAAGTTGCCAGATATGGATCATCGTGGGCAAAAACATGTATACGCCCATAATCATACCGTATACCTCCACTAACAGCAAGTACATTGTCCGGACGATACGTTGTAAGCCAGGATACCCCGGTAGTGAAACGCTCATATTCCGGCAGCAGAAAAGAATAGCCTGAAATTGTGTTTCTCTGAAACTGAGAATCCCATCCCATCCGATATTCCCAGAAAGAAGAACCGATAAGCCGCCCTATCGCAGAAAAGCTGAAAGTATTCAGATTAAAACCCAGTTCCTTATCCGGATTTGTTTGCGGCAAAGGCTGACTGCCGTAATGGGTATGGAATGCACTCCATTCTTCACGATGATTATTCTGATAACCCATATCACCCGACAGGATAAACTTCTCCCAAACATATTGCTGATGAGTAGTCACTTTCAGATGGTTCACTTTACTATAGGGAAGCTCTATGTTCCGGCTATCACCGTCATCTTCCAGACGCGACACATCGGGAATTCCATGTGCACCGGGAAAGAAACCTGTCTTCTGAAATACATTAGACACGGCATAATTCGACTTATACCCTTTCTTTTGGTATTGGGTAAAAAAATTGATATTACGCTCCCACCCTGCCGTATTCTTCAGCCGACGACCACGGACTGGTATCTTCTGAGTCAGATAGATTATCGTATCCGCCGGGATACGGTAATCCCCGAATCGCTGTTCGGAATAACGCAACTTCGTATACCAGGCATTCTTTTTGATGCCCAACATCAGCGAAGCGCCGAAAGTCTCGTTGACAGACTTTCCTAGAAGCGTTACATCACCAAACAACATATTCTCTGCCGGAACCTGTACGGGAGAAATGTCAATCACTCCGCCCATGGCATCGCTGCCATAAAGCAACGAAGCAGGTCCTTTCATCACACTCACGGCATCTACATTGAAAGCATCGAGTTCCAGACCATGATCTGCTCCCCACTGCTGCCCTTCTTGTTTGATACCATTCTCCAATACGGCAACCCGGTTAAAGCCCATTCCCCGGATCATCGGTTTAGAAAAACCCGAGCCGATATCCATAGCTTGCACGCCCGGAATATTCTCCATCGCCTGCATAAAGTTACCTGTAAAATGTTTCCGCAAGAAATCCCGGTCAGCCACTTCAAGGGTAAGTGCAATCTTCTTATTCTGAAGTTGTTGGTAGGTTTCCGCCACCACTACTTCAGGCAAAGCTACATTACGGACTGAATCGGATTCTTGCGCATGGGCGGAAAGAGCTGTACATAACACCCCTAACACGCCCGGAATAAATCCTATACGCATTGATTACAATCTTTTTAGAATAGAACAATGAGGGGGACAAGCTCTCAAAACCTGCCTCCGCATAAATAAAGAACTATGTAATCAAGCAGTGGGAGGACCGCGCAAATAATGTGAATAAGACAGTGCATAGACAATCTTATCCTGATAGACTACTTGCTCAAAAAGGATGGGCGTTAAGATACAATGGAAGTCAACCGACTGTGCTTCCGTGAAAAGAGAAAGAGAGAAGTGACAAATGCCACAATCGTCCGGCGAGTGGCGCGGATGATCGGCATGGGAGCAGGAAGTGGAATGACCTTCCTCATGGTGATGAAAAGCTTTCACCACGAAGAATGGCATGAGCGACAAAATCAGCACCCATGCCACAACGGCTCTCTTCTTCCTACTACTATTCACTTCTCTTACAGATATTTTCTGAATATGCCGCGAAGATATGCATCGCAAACCGAACACGCAAACTACGACACTTAATATGTGTTACCGTTTGTAGTTTTACCAATATGTAGGTATAGCCAGCATTACTTCTTTGCTTGTTTTCTATACGCAACACAAACAGCTGCACACTATGGATGCCTAAAACTCGTCTTCTGCAAAATAAAACACAATGTTCCCGTCATAATCAATGAACCCATCGTATTTCTTCAGTTTCACATGGATGACTTTCTCCGTGCGATGCTTCACATCTATGCTTTCTCCCCAATCAGAGCTAAAGCGAAGCATTTTCCCTATAGGGCTCAGCAGGAAAGGCAAAGAGGCTCCCGGGCTACCTGCCCAAGTGGAATAGCCATTGATGAACTCAATAGGTTCACCATTCCGCCTGGTCGGATCCAACATTTTATTTTCCAACTGTGCCCTGACTACATTAAAGTTCTCGTCGACAATATCCATATATCGTCTGTCTTTGAACTGTGCATAGGCATATCCCAAATAGAAGTTGCGAATATCCTCAAATTCCGGGCTTATCACCGTTCCGGTCTTGTCAATCATCACCACTCCGCCCTCTCTCTTTGCAACAGAGGCTTTTCCTTCACGGAACGGATAGGGCTCTTTGCTGAATTTTGCAGGAATCACCATCTTGCCCGATACGTCAATAAATCCCCACCGCCCGCCATTCTCGGTCACTTTCACAGCAGCCAGGCCTTCGCTGAAGTCCTGTACTTTCAGGTAGATGGCCGGACAAATGATTTTGCCAGCCTTATCGAAAAATCCATAACGCCTTTTCTCCATATCATAGAAGGCCGCCAAGCCATTAGAGAAAGGACGCACCTCTTCCGGGCTTTGCGCGCCCACGGTCAACATCGTCTGGACAAGCGCCGGGAATACCTCACGGCCTTGCCTGTCAATGTAAGTACACTTGGAGTATCTGTCATTCACCGTCTTTACAATCAAGGCATAACCATCTTTGTTAAAAGGAGCAGAATCTATAATCCTCGCATTGAGTTTTATAGCCCGCCCTTGCTTATTAATGACGTACCAAGTCTCAGTGCGGCTCCACATGTCACGACCGGACTTGCATACCAAGCAAGCTCCACCTCCAAATTGAGGATAACCGAAACTTTTATAATCCCATTGGTAATCAATCACTTTATTCCCCTGCTCGTCTATAAATCCCCACAAACCGGTCTCGTCGTTCTTCACGGCAAGCAAACCATCATGAAAGGCATAGTTGGTGTCATACCTGTTTATTATCACTTTTTTGGCATTCTCCCCTATCTTGATAGGAGTAAACTGGGCAGCAGCAGGCAAAACCAGACCTACTGCCAAACATATTGTTATCAAATATCTTTTCATCTTCTTATGGCAATCTGAATTTAATTGGAGTTGTATATTTCACTCTGACGGGTTTACCGTTCAGCTTTCCCGGCGTCCATCGAGGCATTGATTTTATTACCCGAAGGGCTTCTTCATCCAAATAGGGATCAACACTTGTTATCACATGCGCATTAGTGACACTGCCGTCCGCATCTACTACAAATTGCACTACGACTATTCCCTGCGTACCATTTTCCTGCGCAACCGTAGGATATTTCACATTCTGTGCGAGATAGCGCATAAATGCCGCCGCCCCACCGGGATATTCAGGCATCACTTCTGCCTTATCATATATTTTATTGGGATCTTCAGCCTCCGCTTCCTTTTGCAGTTCAGCCGCCAATTCGGCTTGCAGCCTGGCTCTCTCTGCTTCCTCGCGCTCATTTGCTACTTCAACAGGAATAAACGTCACATCAACAATCTCATTCTCTACTATATCTAACTGTTCGGACGCCTCCGGGGAACTTTCAGCTTCGGATAAGGACTCCGACGCTTCCGAAAGAGATTGCTGCAGGGCCTTCCTATCCGCCAGCCGTTTTTCCAAATCCCTAAAATCCATATACAGATTGTAAGTGCCCCATTTCTCCGTCTCTATCCGCAGGCTTTTGTCGGAAGGCAAGTAATGCAACGTAAGATTTTGCTCATAAGTATGTACGAACGCATCGCAACCCTCTGACTTCATGATGGAGTCCACATACAATGTATAGAGGCAATCATTGGCCATTATCTTAATGATTCCATAAGCTCCTTTAATATCCCGATTATACAAGCCCAACTGCGCATGGGCAAATGCTTTAGCATCTTCCCCCGTCTGCCACTCTCCGACCAATGGGTGCTCCACATCAGTAGAGGGTAGGATGCGGCTTTCCATTTCGTCCAAATAAACATTGACCTGTTTTTTCCCATTAGTCCACTTTCCTGTAAAGAAGTGTTCACCATCATACTCTCCATAATCCATCTTGAATGTTCCGGTATTCTTCCCGTTGACAAACTCATTGACAACGTAATGCAATCCATCCTCTATCTTCCCACTCAACTGAATTTCTTGTTTGTTCCGTTTATAGAAATAGGTGCCATACAAAGAATCGCCTTCCTGCTTTAAACACATTTGCACTTCTGATTTTCCAACCTTTCCCTCATAAAGGGTTTCTTTAATGGCGGGCACATTTACCGCTTCCACAGTCTCTCCGCCCTTCAAACAAAAGAACAAAACAGACAGAACCACCAACACCGACGCACCACCTATTATATAGTACTTCTTGCGTGATCCAGGCGAAGCAGGGACTTCCACCGTTTTCTGAACCGGCGGGGTTACAGACTGAGACATATCATTAGAAGCATTCGTAGCAGAAGGAGAAACATTCGGGATTGCAGCGGCAGAAGGTTCGCTTTCCACAGCTTTGTCTATAGCCGCCTGTTCCTGCGGAGAGTATTGCCCATTTGTGCCAATGTCGCTTTCCATCTTCTTCCCATAATGGCGCTCCAACCACGATTTTGTAAAAAAGGGCCATGCATATCTCGCTACTTGCTTTGGGCACTCATCATAACACCGAACAAGCCGCTTATAAGAAAAGAAAGTGGTAACGGCAAAATATATTCCGAAGGGAAAAACCAAAATACAAGGTACAACACTTATATTTTGAAGATAGGGCTCTGCCGAGCTCTGTTCAATTGCATAAGACTCGACAGCTGCCATAAGAAAAGGCACTATTGTAAAGAAGAAAGCAAAAACCACCATTGCGCTTATGGAATAGCTATGCAAATAAACAACTGCCGATTTCTTGGAAACAAAGCCTTTCAGTACAGTAGAAAGTATAATCAAAATAAACAGCAAAGAAAATACCCAACCAATCCACTCATTACCTCTGACTGAGTCCAGACATAACTCCTGAAAACCAGTATAAGTGGTCTTAGCTTCTCCCACCATATTGGCTGCAGAAATCGAAAGAAACGGCAAATTCAACTTATAATAAAAGAAAAACAATGCCATCCCTATCAACTCAGAAACAGCACCTAAACGAAACTCTTTGGGTGTTACCATATAAACGGATATTACACAAAAAAAGGCGGAACCATTCAACCTATCCGGTCCTGAGGTATCGCCAAACACCGCGCCCAAAGAATAAGTGTAAACAGTTCACGCCCATAGAACGCGAACTTCAACATCTTATATCTCTTGGGCTTTCCAATTGGCGATTTTCAGGACCAAGCAATAAGAGCTAAAGCTCTAATATGTATAGAAAGAACGGAAACGCTTTTCCTTTGTTTGTTATTAATAAATAGAAATCATTAAAAATTACGTAGTCCGGCATTCTGTCGGGCTACTTCCAAAAAGGATATTTCCTTTTTACATCATAGTTTTGTCATCTTCCATAGGCAATCCGTTTTACTGATCAAACAAGTATTTTTATCGCTTCAAAGTTAGATAATACATATAACATTACAAAACTTTCGCCCGACATTTATCATCAAAAAGCTTTATTCCTTCTAAAAATCTGATGCGACTCCTATTTTCAGTACCTCCCCCTAACGGAAGAAACTTCCCACCGCATAAAGAGGCACGTTCCCCATCACGCACAAACTCCTTACCTTTCCCCTGCAAAAAGCTTGCATATCTACTGAAGCATGATTACCTTTGCCGCTCAAGATGGCATCTTACGCAGTACGAGATACCATCTTGAACAACACAAGATGCCATCTTGAGCAGCAAAGCAAAGGGAGTTATGGTTCATAGGGAAACGAGTTTCAAACGTTAAGTTCCTATGCAGCTGACATTAAGAAGCATAGCTATCATCAACAACATCAATCAACAGGAACAAGGATATGGGAATGATTTATTTAGTAAGAAA
>OHAJ01001963.1_pt1 | contig 14609 bp, 10 predicted proteins | sample 1577101 | NCBI WGS metagenome assembly OHAJ01 (sample SAMEA3541531, study PRJEB24748) | human gut metagenome | biome: human gut; feature: human-associated habitat; material: faeces | place: China | collected 2012
TGAGCAGAATGCAGCTATTGCTTTCTCTTGAGTCAATATGTATATGTTATTGTGCGACGAGCTCTCCTTGCCTATCACGGAATTTGAAATAGAGCAATTTACAACGTTAAGTCTATTTAGATAGGTGTTAAAATCTTCAGATACCTGATTCAATAAACTAAGCGTTGGTACAATATATACAATATCAAAATTCTCCTTCGAGAGCTTTTCCAAAAGCTTTAATAGAATAACAAATGATTTACCAGCTGAAGTAGGCGCAGATATCCCTATTATTTTTTCAGAGTCCATACTCCTCCATATATTCATTTGGAAGTTTGTTAAAAGGAATTTGTGACCATTTACAGTCACTTCATTTGTTTCCTGATTTAGTGTTGTTAATAAATTGTCGATTGTGCTTCCTAATGAAGAAAAAATACAGTTCTCTCTATCATATCCCTCGTCTGCAATAATTGCTGAGGTAGGATATCCAATTCTTGAAAGGAATTTTACAATTAGTTTACTTACATCATACTTGTTATGATCAATATACTCCCACATAAGTGCAATAACAGTTATAACATAATTTATTGATGGTTTTTTGGACACACAAGTTTCATAATCTAAGCACCTAATGGTTTCATATACCAACTCTTCTGAAACAGTGACTTCACTCTCAGCAAAGCCCATTTTATTTGCAATAAAATCTAAATCAATATTCAACCATTTACCCAAAACAGCTGCCTTTAATTCTTCCATCAATTACTCAACCCTTTCTCCTATATCTTGTTTTGGAATTCCGATGCCAACTCTTCTAATTTCCATATGGGCATGATAATATAAGTGATTCTGTTCAAAATAGGATTATTGGCAATATCAATCTTGTTATTGTCAAAATCCCTAAACCGCTTTTCAATAATTTCCGTAATCTGTTTACGGATGTCATTTTGCGAAGTACAGTATTTCTGCTCAGTCTCATTATAAACAACAAGACATACCAAGCGCACCTCAAAATTATCAAGGGTGTTGTTTATATATTTTTCTGCAATATCGTTCATCTCATCATCAAGAAAATCTTCATGAAGATATGAATAAAGCTCTTTTCTATGAGATGAATATGTTGATAGTATGCTAGTAATGGCATCTTCAAACGCTTGAGAAAACTTATATTTGCTTGTGTATGTTTTGGCTTCCCCAAGTATAATAATAGGCTTGTCGTTCTCTATTTTAAAATGAATGGCATCAGCACCAAATCGTTCATGCTGGCTTGACGTTTTTATTGGCATTTTACGTAGCAAAGGTACTGCTTTTTGAAATCTCTGAATATAATGAAATAATAAAAGTTCCCCGAATTGACCTTGAACCAATAATTTATCACTATTCCTATCGCCACGAAACTTCTCTTGAGCTTTCCTCTGTATTTCTGAACTTGCCGCTGACTCAGATTTCCCTTTCCTTAATGCAGCCTCTTTTAATTTTACATACCTTGGAGAGCTAAACACCCAATCAACAATTGTATCATATAATTCATTCAAAAAATCATCACGTAATTCAAGCAAATCTTGATAATCAATGCTGGTGCCAAAATGCTTTGTGTCGCATGGTAGTATATCGAAATTTTGGTGAACAACGTAAATATTATTAAATAGCGCGTCATTATTGATCAATCTCTTCTCTATATCAGAACTTGTTAGCATGACTTTTACTACCTCACTTATTTTTAATTCTCATTTTATAAGGGTCTAAAAAATCATATAGATTGTTTTACAGTAGACGAATCAAAAAAAGTTAATAAATGTATCGCTTAACAAAAGTTTTTTTTTAAATATCTACTATATTAAATATAGCACGACATACTGAATTTGTCAATACTTGATGATAAAACTATCCAAATACAAATAATCTTGTAATAATATTATAAAACAGGTAACTATTATATCACACCAAATGATTTATTACAATCATAGACCAACCCCCAAAACAGTTTGTAGATGGCAAAACTACCTGGTAAACGAAATTGCACTATATCTTCAGGCATACGGTAGAGTTCACCACAAGGAAACTGAAATAATCAAATATCTTATCGACGGTTTCTTCCAAGTTTTGAGGCCGGTGCGGAAAACGATCCTGAGAGGGATCGTTTTTTTTGTTTTGGGGTGGTATCTCGATTCGATCAGGCTGCTTAAACGATTCAAAAACGATTCAGGTCGGGTAAAAATCCGGTGGAATTTCACTGAAATCCAGGGTGTCGGAGATCTGAAAAACACCGGAAATGAAGAAAAATGCAAAAAAATTGAAAAAAAAGAGACTGTTTGTTTTATGCCGAAGCAACTTTGGCAAATGGAAAAAAGAAGAACCCAGAATCACTTCCCGGACAATTCCGTTCGGGAGTTTTTAAAAAAAATATAAAAACGAGGCCGTAAGTACGTAACAGCCGTTTTTGGGGGATTGGCTGCCGGACGTTTTTGGCCGTTTACTTTGCTTCGTGATTGTGGTCGATCGTGTCTCGAAATAACAGTTTTTTTCTCCTAAATGGCATGTTGTCAGCATGATAAATACGCTGTTTGGGCGTGTTGGCCCGGCAATATTATTATATTTTGTTGCGTTAGTATAGCGACAGAAAGATAATTCTCGCTGTTTTACATTCCTTGTTTCCCATATCAGTGTACAGTTAGGCCTGCCCATGGTCTTTTCGGTTCTCGAAACTGTGCCCGGAGGTCGAACGTCCCTCCGTTACTGCAAATATTTACAAGACTTTAAGCGGTCTTTGATTTGTGGTTTTATATCTTGCAACGCAATTTCACTAAATTTTATTCTATGACGCACTCACCAGATTTAGTCGGCACGTCCCGCCGTACCTACATGGGACAAACTCTATTCGCGGGGCGATCCCGCAACAAGACAGGCCCTGATTTCATGTCCTGTTTCGCGCTCCACATCGCGGAGTATGAGCGAACGGGACGGATCGGTTCTACTGCAAATTACCAAATGGCATACCGTATGCTTACCCGGTATCTGGGTGGCAGTAAATTGTCTCCCGAGCAATTCACGGCCGAATGGCTCGAACGTTACGAACGATGGCTCCTGGCCCGGGGCTTGGGGACCAATACCATCGTATTTCACCTGAGATACTTGCGCGCCGTTTACAACCGGGCGATCGAAAGCGGGCTTTTCCCCGCGACTTCCGGCAATCCCTTTTACCGAAAACGCATCAAGCAGGTGGCCACCCGCAAGCGCGCCCTGCCGCGTGAGATCCTCCGGCGAATCTACGATGCCGACCTGTCGGCCATGCACCCCAAATATGCGTTGGCCCGCGACCTTTTCATGTTCAGTTTTTACACCCGGGGAATGTCGTTCGTGGACATGATCTACCTGCGGAAATGCGACATCAGCGACGGTGTGCTGACCTATAAACGCAAGAAAACCGGGCAGATGCTCTCCCTGCGCATCGAGGCGCCCCTGCAGGAGATCATCGACCGATACGATAGCGACTCTTTGTATGTGCTGCCCGTGCTGAACGGGGACGACAGTTACCGCGCCTACCGCCAGCAACAGCGCGAACTGAACAAGTTTATCCGTAAAATCGGCGAACTGCTGGAAATCTCCGAACCGCTGACATTTTATGTGGCCCGGCATTCATGGGCGACGCTGGCTCGCGACTGCGGAACTCCGCTTACGATCATCAGCGCCGGCATGGGTCATACCTCCGAACGAACGACGCGCGTCTATCTTGCGCAACTCGATCACATGCATTTTCTCACCTGCGATATTACCGCTGGCAATCAGGAAACCACGTGTCTTATGCACCGTATCATTGATATATACATAAGGTACGAGTTTACTATTTGTCAGTTCAAACAATTTGGGATTATAGAAGAAAGCACAGTCCACACCACGTTGGTCTGCTCCTTCGTAGTGAACATATTGGTACCCTCTGTCCGCTAAAGCAGGTTGTTTCAGTATGTCCTCCAATACTCTGTAATTTTCGATTTCAGAAACGCCGATAATGGCGGGACCCATTGGTAACTTGTCGGTACTTAACATACTTAATATTTCCGACATGTTTTTCAGCTTAGCCTTATACTTCATCGTATTCCACTGATTAGTACCGTTAGGAAGATACTCGTAGTCATTCTTACCTTCATCATGAATGGTGTCAAACAAATTCTCCATATTGTAGAACGCTACACTGTAGAGGGCAAATTTCTTTTCTTGTCCGTAGGCCATGAGGACAAAAAGAGCGAGTACACCTAAAGTCATTAAGCTTTTTTTCATCTTTAAAATTGATTTTAAAAGTGGGTAATTTGTCATTTGTATGACAAATATCTAAAAAGAAAACGGAAAAACCACCCTTGCTAGTTACTTTTTTTGCAAAAAACATTGTTATATATAAAATTCTTTGTTATTTTGCGTAACAACATATTTCTTTTATGTTGCAAAATGAAAGACCAATTAACATTAATATAAATTAAATTATGAAACAACGACTAGGGTTAGCGATCGTGCTATTTTGCTTAATGCCAGCACTTTTTGCGCAGCAAAAGGCAAAGCAAAACGCCCGTGAGGACAATGCTTCTTTCATGTTTACAGAATCACAATTGAATGAGGATGATGATGCAGCACAGAGCACATCTGCATTGGTCACTTCTAACAATGATGTTTATCTGTCAAATGTAGGTTATCTGTTTAGCCCAATGAGATTTCGTGTAAGGGGATATGATTCCCAGTACAGTGACATGTATATCAATGGGGTACAGTTTAATGATGCAGAAACAGGACGTTTCAGCTACGGATTAATAGGAGGATTGAACGATGCTACCCGTAATAAGGAAGGGATCGGTCCTTTTGAATTTAACAACTTTACTTTTGGTGCGATAGGAGGTGCCACCAATATCAATTTACGTGCCAGCCAATATGCGGCTGGCTCAAAACTAACACTGTCAGGTAGTAACCGCAACTACATTTTGCGTGGAATGTATACTTATTCTACAGGTCTGATGAACAATGGTTGGGCATTTACCGGATCATTAGGTTATCGCTGGGGTAATGAGGGAAATATTGAAGGAATCAAATATAATTCTTTTTCTTACTTCCTCGGTGCGGAGAAAGTATTCAACGAACGCCATAGTCTCTCTTTGGCAACTTGGGGAACACCGACAGAGAGAGGACAGCAAATGGCGGCAACCGAAGAAGCTTATTATTTAGCGAACAGTCATTATTATAATCCGAACTGGGGATATCAGAATGGAGAAAAACGAAATGCACGTATTGTACGTCAGTTCGAACCATCGGCTATTGCTTCATGGAATTTCACCATTGATGATAATAAGAAATTAGTGACAAGTGCCGGATTCAAATATTCTAACTATGGGAAAAGTGCTCTAGGCTGGAATGGTAATGCGGCCGATCCACGCCCGGATTATTATAAAAAGTTGCCTAGCTCAATCTTTGATGTATGGGAATCTGTTCCTACTGCCGATGAATTGCAGCAGTTTAATGAAGTTACAGATAATTGGAAAAATAATAAAGCTTATCGTCAGTTAGATTGGGATGCTCTTTATTTTGCCAATAAACAGGCGAATGCATTAGGTAAAGAGACACTTTATTATGTAGAAGAACGTCATGATGATCAGTTGGCTTTCAACTTTAGTTCGGTATTCAATCATCAATGGAATGAACACAACAGCTACATTGCGGGAGTTGCCGTGAATACAACCAAAGGTATGCATTATAAAAAAATGAAGGATTTGCTGGGCGGACAGCTTTATACTGACGTCGACAAATTTGCAGTGCGCGATCATGGAGCTAGTTCCAGTATGGTGCAAAATGATCTTAATAATCCTAACCGCCGTATTGGTGAAGGTGATAAATTTGGTTATGATTATAACATCTATGTGAATAAGCAGAGTGCATGGGTGCGTTATCAGGGTAACAATGGCGGGTCATTAAACTATTTTGCTTCCGGTAAGATAGGATCTACACAGATGTTCCGCGATGGATTGATGAGAAACGGACGTGCTCCGTTGAAATCACTTGGTAGCAGCGGTACGGCTAAATTCCTTGAAGGAGGTATAAAAGCCGGTTTGAATTGGGCTATCAATGGTAACCATTCTTTCACGTTGAATGCCGGATATGAAGAACGTGCACCGTTGGCCTATAACTCTTTTATTGCTCCACGTATTAAGAATGACTTTGTGAGAGACTTGAAAACAGAGCGCATCATTGGTGGTGATTTGACTTATAACTTCAACACTCCATGGGTGATGGGACGTTTGACTGGTTATTACACTCGCTTCCAGAATCAGGTAGAAATGGATGCTTTTTATAATGATAGCGAAGCACGTTTCACTTATCTTTCTATGAATGGCATTGAAAAGGAACATTGGGGAATAGAAGCAGCGGCTACCTTTAAGTTGACAAGTGAACTTTCATTGACGGCTATCGGTACTTGGAGTGAAGCTAAATACACCAATAATCCGGATGCTGTATTGACATATGAAAGTGAGAATGAGTCAAACCTCGATCGTGTTTATGCTAAAGGTATGCGTGCTAATGGTACTCCGCTTTCTGCTTATAGCCTTGCTTTGGATTATAACGTAAAAGGTTGGTTCTTCAATTTGACCGGAAACTATTATGATCGTGTATATATCGATTTCTCAAGCTATCGTCGTCTTGGCAGCGTATTGGATAAAAATGGTGCCGGCGTAGATGCTAATGGAAATCCGGTTCTCCATGTACCGGGTCAGGAGAAACTGGATGGTGGATTTATGTTGGATGCTTCCATCGGAAAATACATTCGTTTACGCAATGGAAAGAGCATTAGCCTTAATTTGAGTTTGACTAATATCTTGAACAATACAGATTTGCGTACAGGTGGTTTCGAACAGAACCGTGATGATAATTACAAAGACGGTGACGCACGTGTTTACAAGTTTTCTAAGAACTCTAAGTATTTCTACGCATTCCCGTTCAACGCTTTCTTGAACATTGGTTATAGATTTTAAGAATGTGTAGTTATCAATCCAAAACAATAAGAAAGGAAGAAACAATTATGAAGAAATTACTATCTATATTATGTACCGGATTGCTGCTATGTGGCGCAGGTCTCACTTCCTGTGAGAACTATGATGATCCGGTGACGGGAAATGCTTATGGCAATAATTCAATCCCGGAAGGACGCACCATTTCAATAGCTGCGCTGAAAGAGAAATACAATGATTTCATTGATACAAGTAAAGATACCTATACCACTATCGAAGGTGAAACGCGCATTGAAGGAGTGATTACCTGCGATGACGAAAGTGGGAACTTATATAAGAAGCTGGTGGTAGCAGATGAGACAGGTGCTATCGTTATTGGTGTTAATGCAACCGGATTGTATGCATTCTGCCCGGTAGGACAGAAAGTGGTAATCGACTGTAAGGGTTTGCAGATAGGTAGCTATCGTAAACAGGCACAGATCGGAACAGTATATAATAATTCTGTAGGCCGTATGCCGGAATATGTATGGAAACAACATGTACGTCTGATTAATGAACCTAAATTATACTATCCAGAACTGACACCGATTGAAATTACTACTCCAGCTGATCTTGCTGCTATAGACTTGAAAGAAGCTCCGGTACTGGTTACTTTCAAAGATATAAAACTTTCCGAAGCAGATGGAACAGCGACTTATGCTCCAGGAGATGAAGGTTCAGTAAAACGTTATTTCACTTATGCTGACGGTACGCAGAGTGGAAGTAATCTATTCCTTTATACCAGTGCTTATGCAAACTTCTCAATGGAAGTAATGCCGCAAGGTAGTGTAAATATTACAGGTATTTTGTTGCGTTACAATAACCAGTGGGAGGTTGTTGTTCGTACTTTAAGCGATATCAAACGAAATAATTAATTCAATTAACACATATAATTATGAAAAAGATTCTAAATGCTTTATTCTTGACACTGCTTGCGGTGTTCACATTTAGTTCATGTAGTGATGTACCGGCTCCTTATGATATATTGGGAGAAGGTGATGTTCCGGGATTGACGGGTGATGGTACGAAAGAGAATCCATATAATATAGAGGCTGCACAACAGAAACAAGATGGTTCTATAGCTTGGGTGCAGGGATACATTGTGGGTGCTATAGAAAATGTATATGATGATAAAGGAGAATTTGCAGGCAATAAGGCTAGTTTTACAGCTCCTTTTACTATAACATCTAATGTGCTGATAGCTGAAAGTCCTGATGAAACTAATGAAAGCAAATGCTTGCCGGTAAAAATAAAGAATGGAAGTGAACTGTCTACTGCTTTAAACTTGAAAGACCATCCTGAAAATAAAGGAGGAGTCTTATTGATTCAAGGTGAGTTAAGTGCTGGTTTTGGAAAAGCAGCATTAATAAATACAACAGCTGCAGTATTTAATAATAAAGAGATTGGCGAAGAACAAGGTGGAGAAGACCTAGATCCTGATAATCCTCTGGGATTAGACACATCAGTAGCTCCATTAGTAGATTTATCTAATAATTTTGATGATGTTCAACATCAGGCAGATTATTCAAAAGCTGGTTGGATTAATAAGGCTGTTAAAGGAAATAGAATTTGGCAAGGTGCTATTTATGATCCTCAAAAATATTTGGCAGCTTCAACTTATGGAGTAAATAGTGGTGAGACAGCAGAATATTGGTTTGTGACTCCTTATTTTACAGTTAATGCAGATAAGCAATTTACTTTTAAAGCTACTGTAAATAAGTATTCTGAAACAATGTCTCTGAAGGTATTCTTCTTGCAGATGAAAGATGGTAAAATGGAACGCCATGAAATATCTGTTACTGGTATCCCTACTTCTGGTACATATCAATGGACAAGTGATTTAAAGGTAGATTTAAGTACTTATGCGGGGCAGAATGGTTTTGTTGGCTTCCAATATGTTGCATTGCGTGGGGCAGAAGTACAAACTTATGGGATTGATGATATTGTATATGGTGAAGGCGGTGGAACAGAAACTCCGGGTGGTGATGACCCATTCGGATTGGATGATTCTAACCCTAAAACAACTTTTGAAGCAGACTTTGAAGATATCACAGAACAGAATAAAAACTACACTTTAGAAGGATGGACAAATAAAGCTATTCAAGCAGCTAATCTTTGGCAAACTGCAACTTACAGTAGTGATAAATATATTAAAGCAACTCCTTATAATATAGCTGCTGATGCAACAATGGAGGCATGGTTTATTACTCCCGCCTTTATTGTTAATTCGGCTAATAAATTCACATTTGACTGTGCGGGAGCAAATTGGAAAGATGATATGGTATTGAAGGTCTTCTTCTTACAAAAAAGTGCTGATGGAACAGTTGTTAAGAATGAAGTTGTAGCTAACCAAATTCCTACTTCTGGAACTAATTTTGAATGGGTGAGAGGTATCAATATCGATTTGAGTGATTATAATGATAAAATAGGATTTGTTGGATTCCAATATACTGTTGTAAGTACAGGCGTGAATAAGAGTTTACCTACATATCAGATTGATAACGTGAAATATGTAACAGGTGAAAGTGGCGGAACTGATCCGGAACAGCCAGGTGATAAGGTCTATACCAGCAGTATAACATTGCCGGAAGGTACAGATCCTGATGCTAATAAAGCATCTGGAGGAAAAGTTGTAATTGGAGGCCAGAAATATTCAATTTTGAAATTAGGAACAAGCAAAGCTTTTGGTTCTTGGAACTCTCCAATGTTGCAAGCAGGTGCAAGTAAATTGTCTTTCTTTGCAGTTGGTTGGACTGGTAAAACTGGTCAATTGACAGTCGTAATAGAAAATGGTGGTACATTTGAAGGAGGTGCAACAAGCAAAGTGATTGCTTTAGATGGAAAAACGGCTGGTGCTGCAGATAATCCTCCATTTACAATTGCTCCGGCAGATACAGACTTCTATCAGTATGCAATGAGCGGAGTTACAGCTGCGACTACAATTAAGTTCACTACTGAAGGGGCAACTAGTGATAAAAGAGCTATAATTTTTGGTATTAATATCAAGTGATATAAACTATCTATATGACTGCAAGAGAGGTTGTCATAAACAGCAACCTCTCTTGTTCTTTTTATGTGAAATGAAGAAATGGCTGATCGAATGAAGTGTAATATTATAGTATTAAGTTTATTATGTATAAATTTCTGTGCTTGTGATAAAGACGAGAACAACAACTCTAATAATTTTGCCACTGGCATCGTAGAACTACCTGCACTTCGCAATGGTGCAAACGATGTGTTTGTAACACACTGCACCACTTTCAATGGGCAGAAAGTAACCTCTTTCAGTATGGAATACGATAAGAGTAAGAAGCATTCCCGTTGGGTTGCTTTTCGATTCGATAATCAAACTAGACTGCAAGGGGCAACTCGTGGCGATAATTTTATTCCGGACCCTTCTCTTGATATGGAATATCAGCGTACTCAAACAGATTTTGGGAGAAAAGGTTATGATAGAGGGCACCTCTGTGCTTCCGCTGATCGACTTTATAAACAAGATGCTAACGACCAGACCTTTTATTATACAAATATGAGCCCACAACGGAACAATTTTAATACAGGTGTTTGGTTAGCATTGGAGGGACAGGTGCAATCATGGGGGCGTAGCTGTACAGCTTCAGATACCTTGTATGTAGTAAAAGGCGGAACGATTGATAAGGAAGAACAAGTCAAAGAATATATAGGTGGCGACCGTAGCAAGCCTGTTCCTAAATATTATTATATGGCTTTGTTGTTTAAAAAGGGAGATTCTTTCAAAGCTATTGCCTTCTGGATGGAACATACAGACAATAAACCTGCAAAAACAATAAAACTTGTTGACTATGCATTATCAATAGACGAACTGGAAGAAAAGACAGGAATCGATTTCTTCCCGAGTCTGAATGATAATTTAGAAAATGCGCTTGAGGCTACGTATTCAACAAAAGCGTGGCCGGGATTGGAATAAGATCACCACGTTAATAATAACAGTCTCTTTTCAAGGCGGGGTATACTTCAGAATTCTACCACCCATTTTTCGATATTACGGGTCTTCTCACTGAAGTTAATCCCTATCTTGAATAGTTTCCGTCCATCCGCTTCGAAAGGCAGCGCATAGCGTTTGTCATTAATTTGCTGTAAAGCCTCTTCTGCTGTTCCGTTTAGCTTGAATTCCATAATATAAATGAATTTGTCTGTTTGCAGAATGAGATCTACGCGTCCGTTATTGGTGTGGTATTCCACTTTGGTATAGAAACCAACCAATTTGAAAACAATGAAAAGCACGTTCTCATAATGTAGTTCCTGCTCCCGGATTACTTCGTAAGTCGTATCGGCAAAGAAACTCTGCAGGCGGTGGAAGAAAGAATCATAATCTCCCGTTTCTACTTCACGGACGAATTTTTGAACTTCAAATGGGGATTCCACCTTATTCACATTCGCGTAAAAAGGAAGCAGAAAGCGAATGAATCCTTCTTCTACTTCACGGTTGGGGAAACCTAAACGGTATATGCCAAAACGTTCGTCATATCCTTTAATGGTGAGGTATCCGCTTTGGTAAATCACTGGAATCGGGTTGGTTGATTCGGAGTCGATGCTATTCAGTACTTGTGCATCAGTTTCTTCGTGTGCCATCCGTTCCAGATCATAATGATGCTTTTTTAGTAACTTAACCAGATAGGTAGGTGTCCCCGTCTCAAACCAATAACTGCCGAATTCTTTATATTTGAAAGCGTTGAGCAGACTAAACGGATTATATATACCGATAGAATTATGTGTAAAATGATAGCCATCATAATATTCTTTTAGTTTTGTACAGAGTTTGTCATACGACAAACTTTGCGTCTCTGCAAACTCATGAAGTTCGATATCTAAGTTTTCATGAAGCTCCTGATCGCTGACACCGCAGATTTCAATATAATCTTTTCGCATTGAGATGTCATCCAAATTATTCAAGTCGCTAAACACACTGACTTTGCCGAACTTTGTAACGCCGGTCAAGAACGCGAACTTTATATAGCCATCCATTGTTTTGAGTGCCCCATAGAATGGTTTTAAGGTATTCCGGAATTGTTTTTGCAACTCTTCATTGCCGATAGCTTGTAACATGGGTTTGTCGTATTCATCTACCAAAATAACTACGCGTTGTCCTGCCTGCTTGCAGGCGCGTTCTATGATACCGGCAAAACGCAAAGAAAATGAGCGTTCGGATGGCTCGGCACCATAGAGCTTTTCCCATGCAGTCAACGATTTTTCGAGTATATTATCCAGACTTTCCGGCGTATCATATTTTTCGATATTAAGGTCCAGATGTAGTATCGGATATTTAATCCAATCCTTTTCCAACCTTTCTACAGCCAGTCCTGTAAACAGTTCTTTTTTTCCTTGAAAATAGGCTTCAAGAGTAGAGATGAGCAGACTCTTTCCGAAGCGGCGCGGGCGGCTTAAGAAATAGTAACTACCGGTTTTTACCATTTGATACATCAATGCCGTTTTATCAATATATAAATAGCCGTCATTACGAATCTTTTCGAAATTCTGTATGCCGATGGGATAAATTTTAGTGCTCATATACTCCGGTTTTATAAATCAATTACACAAAGGTAATAAATTTCCGGGTACTTCATTGCTTTTAAAAAGAGGAAAGTATAAGTATAGTTGCTTTTAACTGAATGGAGTGTAGAAAACAGTACGTACTGTTTGAAGTCTATATTTTAATGCCTATATTTGTCTACATTTCAATTTTATAAGAATAGGCATTATGGATACTACTGATACTACTTTCAGAATATACCCGATAGGGATACAGAATTTTGAAGACTTACGCAATAATAACAACGTTTATGTAGATAAGACGGAGTTGATTTATCGTTTGGCTAATACCAATAAGGTTTATTTTTTGAGTCGTCCCCGTCGTTTTGGAAAAAGTTTGCTGGTGTCCACTCTTGATGCTTATTTTCGGGGGAAGAAGGACTTGTTTCAAGGTTTGGCAATGGAGCGTTTGGAGAAAGAGTGGAATGTCTATCCGGTGTTGCACCTTGATTTCAGTATGACAAAGTACACAGCACTTTCCGACCTTTTGGGACAGTTGAATCTGAACCTATACGATTGGGAAAAACTCTATGGAAAGGAAGAAGTAGAAGGTACGCCTGCGGAACGTTTCCGGGGAGTGATTCGTCGTGCTTATGAACAGACGGGCAAACCGGTAGTAGTACTTATCGACGAATACGATGCTCCTTTATTAGACAGTAACCATTTGCCGGAACTGCAAAATGAACTTCGAGAAGAAATGCGGAAATTCTTTAGTCCCTTGAAAGCGCAAGGAGAATATCTTCGTTTCCTTTTCCTGACAGGTATTAGCAAATTCAGTCAAATGAGTATTTTCAGTGAACTGAATAATTTGCAGAATATCAGCATGAGAGATGATTATAGTGCTATCTGTGGCATAACCGAACGGGAATTGCGTACACAATTGAAAACTGATATTGAAATGATGGCACAGGCTAATAATGAAACCTACGAGGAGGCTTGTACGCATTTGAAGCAGCAGTATGACGGGTATCATTTTAGTGAGAACTGCGAAGACATTTACAATCCATTCAGTTTGTTCAATGCTTTTGCACAGAAGAAATATGCCAATTTCTGGTTTTCTACCGGGACACCTACTTTTTTAATTAATATATTGCAGCAGAGTAATTTTGATATTCGCGAATTGGATGGTGCAACGGCTACTGCAGAACAGTTTGATGCGCCAACGAGTGTTATTACCGATCCTCTTCCTGTACTTTATCAAAGCGGCTATCTTACCATCAAGGGATATGATCCGGAGTTCCAACTCTACACATTGGCTTATCCTAACAAAGAAGTGCGGAAAGGATTCATAGAATCTCTTATGCCCGCGTATGTGCATTTACCTGCCCGTGAGAATACCTTTTATGTAGTCTCTTTTATCAAGGATTTGCGTGCCGGAAAACTGACCGAATGTCTGGAGAGAATAAGGTCTTTCTTTGCTTCAATTCCCAATGATTTGGAAAATAAGCAGGAAAAACATTATCAGACAATTTTCTATTTGTTGTTCCGTTTGATGGGGCAGTATGTAGATACAGAGGTGAAAAGTGCAATCGGACGGGCAGACGTGGTAGTAAAGATGCAAGATGCCATTTATGTCTTTGAATTTAAGGTAGATGGAACTCCGGAGGAAGCACTGGAGCAAATAAATAGTAAGGGGTATATTATTCCTTATCAGCCTGATCATCGGAAAGTTGTAAAAGTAGGAGTTAACTTCGATAGTGCGACAAGAAGTATTGGTGATTGGAAAATTGTAGAGGAAGTATAATTCTTTCTCTCCCTATTGATTTTGTCAATACCTCTTTCAACCTATCACCATCGTTCTGAAACTCTTTATTCATCGTATTTACAGAGTGGTGATAGATTGAAAGAGGATTTTTATTTTTATGTATGAGAGAGCTTGCTGGCGCAGTCTGAAAATTGGGGGATTTGATTCAGGATAATCACTCCTTAAAAATAGATTTATTTGGTGCAGAAATGAGCTAAATGATAATTTTGCGGAGTGCCCTGAAAGAGCTTAATTATATAGCGTAGGGCAACGCCCTACGTAAAAACGACAATCTGAATTTG
>OHAJ01001970.1_pt1 | contig 14580 bp, 19 predicted proteins | sample 1577101 | NCBI WGS metagenome assembly OHAJ01 (sample SAMEA3541531, study PRJEB24748) | human gut metagenome | biome: human gut; feature: human-associated habitat; material: faeces | place: China | collected 2012
AATCATCTTATCTTTAGTATGACCTATAAGAATTGATCGGTTTGTACAATTTGTCATTCGCAAATATAAGTATTTATTGTTACGATGTAGTCGTAATTGCTATAAAAATAAGGATATTGTATTCATATTGATGTGTTGTTTAACATACTTCGTGCTTTCTCTTTCATTTCTTTAATAGCGGAACTTTCCACTTTGGGTTTCTTAGTTAATACGGAATCAATCGCCATTTTCAATTTTGCAGGTTGAAAATAAGATGGTTCCGTATAAAGATTCATTAACAGATAATACGGATAGATACGTTCCGGTAAAATATCAATGGCATGTAACAGGTGCTTTTCCGCTTGTCGGTATTCACCTAAACACTGCTCATTTTTAGCCATTACGTAATAAAGCATGGGATCGGAGCTTAATAAGACAGCTCTTTCCAGATATCCATTCGCTTTCTCGTATCGTCCGGTCTTGCTTAGGCATTGAGCGACCTCGAAAAGGAATTCCGGTTTATGCTTCAATAATGGATACAAAGGTTCATATACCTCCAAGGCCGCTTCGTAAGCTTTATTTTTGTAATACATTTGCGCCTTTCCTGTGTCCAGTGCTTTGCGAATAAATGTATTTTTGCATCCAGAACAAACCAATTCCAAGGATAGCGATTCCCATAAAAAATATCTGTTTGCCCCATCTATGGCCATTTGATTCGGCTTGGTTCTCACGGATCTCATCCTTGTCCGGTGTTACGCTCATCACCCCTAGGAATATCAATACTACCCAAAACTCCGGCAATTGTAATGGATAAGAAGAGAAGGCGAATATAGCCAGAGACATCAATCCCCCGCAACAAGCATACCTTTTGTTCTTTATTCCTTTATAAAATAGAAGCCCCAGCCAGCCTATAAATAGGGCTAATCCTACTAACCCCTGTTCTAATCCAATCTGCAAGTATTCATTAAATGCGTACTCCGGGCATCCGGCAACCAACTTTTCCTGTTCAGTCGCTTTTCCCGAAGCCATGTATTCCGCTTGTGTTTCAGCGTAAGCGGCAGGGAACCCACCTAGGCTGGTACCTGTAATCGGTTGTTTTTGTATCGCTTTCGTCGTGATCTTCCACATCAGAAACCTTCCGTCTGCCGAATCTTTCTTTAATGTATAGAGTGATGCGCTCCCGCCAAGAAATGACAGGTAAAGTAAAAAAATCCGTGTTCCATCCGTCATCCCATTCTATAAACAAATATTTTGTGGTATGATTGAGGATTATCATTTCATATATTCCCAATGGAATGGACTTTTACATATTTGTCTGCCCGAACCACCGTCCACGACTCCGGAAGTAATGCACCGTAAGTTCGGGCTGAAAAATCCTTCAGATGTTTCAGCCCAATCCCAAGGAGGATATAGCGGATAGTTTAGTTTTGACACATCCGGTTTTAACAGGTCTGTTTGTAAAAGATATGTAAGATGCGGCGATGCATGATACATAATGATTATCCGCCATCATACCACCGGATGATAAATGGGAGTTAATGGATGGAACGCGGATTTATTTCGTTCTATAAATTAAAATTGGAACACAAATGATACAAATTAATAACAGTACAGCATGGATATAAACCTGCCGGAGGTTAGATTTGTGTCATTTGCGTTCCGGTTTAACCGATAAATAATTGATATTGTTATGAAAAAATTATATATAACTTTCTGCCTCTTACTGGTTTCTCTTTGCATACATGCACAGATGATTAGTGGAATAATAGTGGATAAAAAAAACAGCCACTAGAGTTTGCCAATATAGTGTTGTTTTCTTTGCCTGATTTTACTTTTTTACAAGGTACTATCAGTGATCAAACCGGAGCTTTTAATATAAAATCAAATGAAACAAAAGGAGTATTACCAATTTCTTCAGTTGGCTATTCCACTATTCTTCTACCTTGCACTAGTTCAAATATGGGAACAATACAACTATATTCAGATGCGCAACTATTATACTCTCGTCCATATTATGCTCAGTTGCGAAGTAATGTAATGTATATTAATCGGTATACATATGAGGGTGGTAATCCATTTTTATTACCTTCTTTATCTCATAATATAACTTTAGGAACAACTTATAAATGGGTATACTTATCAGCCGGATATCAATATGTTAAAGATGCGATTATTTCTTTTAGTGGAGCTTATTCAGAAGATGATCCTACGATTGCTTTAATTAATATGATTAATGCACCAGACTATGATAAGATTTTTGCCTCGCTGGTTTTATCACCTACTATGGGGCTTTGGTCTCCACAGAACAAAAGAATCGTATGTAATAAAAAACTTAGTTTGACGGCTAAGGGGTTCAATCTGCCCCTATGGAATAATTGGACTTGGCTTGCTCCATTCATTTCCGTCTTAGCTGTGTTACCATTTCCCTGAACCAGGGATAATTTAGCCAGATATATTCATACCAGCGGTTCAGTCTTCTTTTCCATTTCCTACTCCACGGATATAACTCCCACCATTTTAGTTGAAAATCCGTTTTCTGCATAAATTCGTGGGTGGGAAACAGAGTAAGAGTTATTCCTCTTATCCATAATGTTTTCATTTGGTTTTCCCAATATTGCATAGGGCCGAATCCCGGCTCCCAAATAATGAAGCGGCCTTCATGAATGCCATAACAAACCACATATCCCGGTACTTCGAAATCATTGATGGCAAAAAGTATGGCAGGAAATTTTCTGGTGGACAATTGTTCCATGTTCTGCAAGCAGATTTCCGCTTCCATTCCTGCACGTATAGCTGCCTGTTTCATACCCATCAACGTATATTTTCCATCTACTTTACACCATTCGGCTAGTGTGCGTGCATCTTGTTGACCGCCATAGTATTTCATGACAGTGAGCAGACAGGCCACTTCCATGGGACATTCGTCACTGGAACGGACAAATGATTTTTTTATTCTGTCAAGTTCGTCTTCAGTCATAACTTAATTTATTTTTCATGGCAGGAGCAAAACAGCAACGCGGATCGGGAAAATCCCAACAATCCTTTCCATAAGCTTTTATGATATCACTCCAACAACGGTTCTGATAACTGAAACAGTCTTCAAAAAGACGGCATTCCCTGCATGGACTCTCTTTGTTGATATCCTGACGTGACAAGGAACAAAGGTGCAAGGCTTGAGGGGAATGCCAGACTTCTTTCAGACTTTGTGTGGTTACATTCCCTATGATAAATTGTGGATGCCAGTAAAGTTGCTCGCATACAGTCACTTTACCATCAGGCAATATAAACATATGAGTGGTCAATGCAGAGCATTCGCTTCCTTTGAAACACCGGCTTCCACCCCAGGTATCTTGATAGTTTTTATCGGTTACTTCTTTCCCTAAAATCACGGGAAAGGAAACCTGTGTGAGAAGAGGGCGTATTTGGTTGAATACCTTTGTAATTTGCGCTTTAGTAGGTTTCAAATGCGAAAATACATTATACTCTTTGTATATGGAATTACTGGCGGGGATAATACGCCAGTCGCGTATATGCTTCAGATGAGATAATTCATGCAGTAATTCCGCCAAGACATTCACTTGGCAATTGTAGTTGGTCAGCACAGATGAAATCTGATAATTCAGTCCGCTGTCATCCAGTAATTGCAGGCCGTGAAGCATCTCTTTGGCATAGTTCCCGTTTACTCCCAGCGAGGCGGTCAGTATTTCGGAATGAATGGCATCCAGTGAAATTTGAACAATTCCCTGATACCCTGTTTCCTGTACATCTTGCAATAGTTTTTGGGTTACAGGCATTTTGGTCGATATGAATTCGGGGGCAATACCCCGTTTTACCAATTCTTTTAATATGATTTTCCAGTCTTTATGCAGGAATATTTCACCACCTATCAGATTTACTTGTTGTACTTGCAGGTCTGAAGCTTCCTTGATCAGCTCCATCATGCGTTGGGTGGTGAGTGGGGATTTTATTTGCGTTGATGTATCTGCATAGCAATACTTACAATGCGTGACACATTGGTTGGTCAGCATGAATGTGAGGAGCAACGGACCGGAATACAGCCTTCTTGTAGTAAGATCCAGTTTTTTCCAGACAAAAGAATTTGCTTGCAGCCGGTCAAAACGCAATGCTTTGCCTGCCTTTTCCGCTTCAATCAATATACGTTTGGGAAAATAAATTTCTCCCTGCTGGGAGGAGGTATAAATGGGGGTCGGATTATCAATGAAGTCCGATACCCATTTGATCATCTCCTCCTTGCTCCGGCAGAAGAAGTCGCACAGCAGAGGGAGAGTTGTCTGCAAAGGTCTGTCATACGTGAAAAAACTCAGCATGACAGCTTGCAGCGGGTGAATAAAAGTATGCCAGTTCCGGGAGCAGTCGGTATCTGTCCCCGTACTGGAGAATAATGCGACCCTGTGAATATCATGTCTCAGATGATAATGAGGGTTCAGCACATATACTTTATTCATTTCCGGTATTTTCATCTTGTGTTTTTGTAGGATCGACGAATCCGCCTGTATAGCATCCCAGGCCACATTTGGATAACTCCTTGTCATCTATGCCACCTTGTACGTCCATCAGTTCGTTCAAGTCCAGCACTTGTTCTTCATCTTCGGAATAGCGGGTGTATTCCGGTTGCTTGTTGTCGGGGTCTTCTTTTTTCATATTCTTCTTTGTTTAAGTTGGTTATTCTCTGTAGTGAAAAAAACGGTGTTACTCCGTGGTGGAAAACAATTCATACACGGGTGCGAAAATCCTGCTCAGTATGCTCCGGCTCGAAGTGATGATCTCCGCCCGGCCGGACATGTCTATTTCATATTTTATTTCCTTTCTGTTGGTTGTCACCAGTCCGTCCGGAAAGTCCACTTCCACGGCATAACTTTTATTGTAAGGCACAAAAGAGACGGAGGCGATTCTTCCCGGCAGTACGCCATACGAGTGGGTGGGGTATTTGTTCAGTTCGATATTTACTTTGTCACCCACGGCAATTTCCGCCACTTCGTCTTGTGAAAGAGTGATGTGCCCGAGGGGATTCCCCTGTTGCTTGGAGATAACGGTGCACAGGGTGTCTCCTTCATTTACCCGGGCGCTCATGCCCCATGTCTTTCCCCATACCACTATGCCGTCGTGATGGCTTTTGATGAGGTACTTCTTGTCCCACGTGCGGAGGCTGTTCACCATGTTTTCGTAAGCCAGTTCCAGCATCCGGAGGTTTTTGGCAGTCTCCATCCGGTGGTTTATATCCAGTTCAAAGAGTTCGCGTTTCACATTCAGCACCGCCATGGCATCTGCCTTACCGGTACTTTCCAGTATCCGGAGTTCTTCATCCAGGTATTTTTTCTTCTGCGGATAGATATCAAACTCCTGATACATCACGCACGTACGCACGGCTTGGGTGAACTGTTCGTAGGCGGAAGACATTTCACCCATGATGAGGTCAAAGGGATAGTCTTGCAGGTACTTGATGTCGTTGGTGCGGTAGTACCATTCTATTTTGGTCAGTACGCGGCAAAATGTTTGTACGTCTTCCAGTAGGGCAGTATTTTTCAGTATGCCCAGCGTGTCGTTCTTTTGTACAGGTGATTGGTTTTCCACAAAAAAGCGGTCTATCATTCCTGCCTGATTGGCAGTGATCCATTCCGCACTTCCCAAGTCATCAATGGTTATCGTTTTTCTTATTGTGTCAGGATACTTAAATAATGCCGTGCCTGCAATAAGAAAAACAATCAGTCCATATACGATGTAGCTTCCCGTATGGATCAACCATTCGGGCATATCTCCCAGCATATCATTGTTTTCGCGGCTATATACTTCTACCTTTTCCGGTCCGTCCGTATTAGGTTTATAGATTTCCTCCATACCTTATTGCTATTATTTTTTAATTCTCAATTCTCGTTTTTTAATTTCCTAAGCGCTCAGTTCCAGCTGATTCTTCACCAGCCTATAGTAATCGCCCTGCCGGGCAATGAGTTCTTCGTGCGTGCCCCGTTCCGTTATCTCCCCTTCTTTCAGTACCACTATCTGGTCGGCATTCTTTACGGTGCTCAGGCGGTGCGCCACGATGACCACCGTTTTGTCCTTGAAGAATCTCTCCAGATTTTCCTGTATCACTTTCTCATTGTCCGTATCGAGCGCATTCGTCGCTTCATCAAAAAACAGGTAATCGGGATTACGGTAAATGGCGCGCGCTATCAGGATGCGCTGCTTCTGCCCTTGGCTCAATCCTTGCCCCGTGTTACCTATTTTGGTGTTATACTTTAAAGGCAAGGATTCGATGAACTCGCGTATATTTGCCATCTCTACGGCATACAGCAGGCGTTCTTTGTCTATCATGCTGCCATCCGGCGCTATGTTGTTGGCAATGGTATCGCCGAATATGAATCCCTCCTGCATCACTACTCCACAATGTTTGCGCCACTCCTTGAAACTGATTTTTTGTAGCGACTGATTGCCTATCATCACCGCTCCTCCGGTGGGAGGATAGAATCCGAGCATCAGTTTTATCAGCGTTGTTTTCCCACTGCCGCTGAGGCCCACGATGGCGGTAGTCTTTCCGGCTGGTATGTCCAGCGATAGCCCTTTGATGATGCGTTTCGATTTTTCTGATCCGTAAGTAAAGACTACATTTTGCAATTGAATCGGGTCTTTGCCTGATATTTGGGTATCCTGGTCCATGCCTTCTGTCTCTTCATCGGGCTTGCCATGTATTTCTCCGAGACGTTCCAGGCTGAGCTGCGCGTCCTGCGTGTCCTGCATGAAGGAAACGAATTGGCTGATAGGCCCTTGCATCTGTCCGATGATGTACTGTATGGAAAGCATCACACCCAGCGTGATGCTTCCATGTAGTACGGCGGTGGCAGAGAGAACTGTTATCAGTACGTTTTTCACTTCGTTGATAAGTACGGCTCCCACCTGCTGCCACTGCCCCAGGTTGAGTGAACTCATATTAATGCGGAAGAGAGAAGCTTGTATGTTTTCCCATTCCCAGCGTTTTTGCTGTTCGCAGCCCAGCAGCTTGATGTCCTGCATACCGTAGATGAGTTGCATCAAATTATTCTGATTGACGGACATCTGTTCAAAGTTCTTCCTGTTCAAGTCGGCCCGCTTGCGCATGAACAGCTTTACCCAACCCATATAGGCTGCGCTGAACAGAATGAAAATGAGGAATATTTTCCAGCTGTATATGGCCAGTACGATACCGAAGATGACTACCGTGAGGGTAGAGAACAAAATATTGAGCACGGACTGGGTGAGGAAACTCTCGATGCGGTTGTGGTCTTCGATGCGGCGTATCAAGTCGCCTGCCAGTTTGCTGTCAAAGAACCTCATGGGCAGCCGCATCAGCTTGGAGAGGAAATCCGAGATGAGCGACACGTTGACGCGCGTACTGATGTGGAGCAGTATACAGCGCCGGATCACCTCAATAAGTGTGCGGCTGAATACCAGCATGAGTTGTGCGGCCAAAATGAGCTGTATAAAATTCAGATTCCTGTGCCCTATGCCTTGGTCTACAATAGTTTGGGTGAGAAAAGGGAAGACCAGTTGCAGCAAACTGCCTGCCAGCAGGCCGATGATGAGCTGCATCATCGCCTTTTTGTAGGGACGTACATAGTGAAACAGATACCACAAGGACAGTTTTTCATATTTTATGGGTTCCGCTTCATAAAATTGCGGGGTAACATCCAGCAAGAGGGCAATTCCTTTTTCTATTCCGCCTTGTGTGGTACTGATCCAGCATTTTTTCAACTCCTGTTCCTCATATTTCAGCAATCCGTAGGCAGGGTCGGCAATGTAGAACCAAGTTTTGCCCCTTTTCTTTTCTATTTTATAGAGGACCACGAAATGTTCCTGGTTCCAGTGGATGATGCATGGCAGTTTTGACTGTTGTTTCAGTTTTTCCATTGAAGTGCGTATACCGGTGGCGCGCAGCCCTATGCTGGCTGCCGCTTCACTGATACCTAGCAAGTTTACTCCCGTGCGCTGTATGTATGATTGCTCGCGTAACTGCTGTACGGAGAATGTCTTTCCATAATATTTGGCTATCATTCTCAGGCAGGAGGGGCCGCAGTCCATGCCGTCCAACTGTTTGTAGAATGGAAATTTGCTCATAATTGTCTTTTTTGTTTTACTCTGTTTATCAGCCAGTCGGCTATTTCGTTCATCCTTTCACTTTCGCTCTCAAAGAAGGCGCACAGGTGTTTTTGCCGTTCTATGATGTATTCCCGGTTTGCCAGTAGATCAATGATCTGCCTGTCCAGTTTCACGGGGGTAATTTTGTTTATTTCCTGTGGCGTGAACTCTGCCATGGGCACATGGGCAAAGGTGCATTCCGTCCAGTGGGTTATTCCTCCGGTGATAAGCGCCATGTCGCACAAGGGCAACAGGGCTTGCAGGCGGGGCAGGCGGTAAATGGCTATATTGGGCGGTAATGAAAACAACCGGGTTTCCACCTCTCCATGATTGGTCAGCAGGATGAATTGATATTGCGGATGGATGCTCGCACTCTGCTTTATGGCTTTGTAGAATGATTCCGTATGTGAGGGGGTGTTCACTTTTCTTTCTTCTTCCTCGTCTTCCAGCAAGCCTATAATAACAGTGCGTGAACGGTCTTCTTTTATTTCCGTCAGTTTGTCGATGAAATCGTCGTCTTTTGCACCTTGCGGCAGCAATTTATAAGGAATAGGCGGCAGGGTGACGACAGGCATTTCCGGCATTAGGTCTATCTTTCTGTCAGTTTTGTTTATGGCTATAAACAGATAGTTTATGTCATATTCATTATATACTTGCTGCTTATCTTGCAGTTGATAGTCCAGCAATGCCAAATGTGGCGTAAACCATCGGAAATCATGTGGATAAATGATGCGTCCTATTCCTTTCCGCAGCAAACCGGTAGTGAAAACGGAGTCGGAGGTATCGGTATAATAGACCTTGTTTCCCCGTTCACTAATCAAGCATGCCAGTCGGGTGGTGGGACATACATTGCCTGCATCCGGTTTTATATCAAAAAGAAATTCAAACATGACCCGTTTTTCTCATCACATTTCAATTCGTATTATCCTACTACTTTAAAGCCTAATGACGTATATAGATTTTTGCCATCATAATAATATGTTCCTAAGAATTTATCGAAAAGGATGCACACTTCCAGTTCATCGCGCATATAGGCAATGTACTCAAAGAGAGTGGAACGTGACATATCCATCTTTGCTGCAAATTCCTTGGATGTGCCTGTGCACTTGTGCCGGATAAGAAAATCCATATAGAGGATTTTCTTAAGGTCTACTCGTTTCATGGTCTTTGTAGTTTTTTAGGGTGAATAATTAGGGTTATCTTTTAAAAGCTCCAACCAAGTATTTCCCATCTTCACTAGTTAGTTCTAATGTATATTCTCCGGATGGGAAACTGGCTATGGAAATGATAATATAGCTTGTTTGTGCTTGGGGCACTAACTGTTCATACATCACTTCTCCTGTTTGATTACCGGTGATGGTAATTTGTATGTCACAGTCCGGAGATGTGTTTTCAATGTAGATGTTCTGGCCATCGGTGCAGGCTGTGATGGGAATAGATGGCAGGCTTCGTGTTGCTACTTTATCATGAACTTCTTCCCAATTCCCATGCATCGTGATTTCTGTACTATTACAAAAAGAATACACTTTCTGCACCGATAAACCACTAAGCAATATGGTGAATAATACCATACGCAAACTCCAAATATTTAATTCTTTAGTTGTTTTCATAATAATATTATTGATTGATTGTTATGCTGTAAAGTTATGGATTTAGAATGAAAAACAGATAGACCGGATATGTACGTTATATGGACAATTAAAAAAGAGATAATATACTAATAATTAGAATATTACCTCTTTGTGCGAATGCGGAATGTGGACAGTTGCTTCCCTAGAACTCCCATAGCCACAGATCCAGTGTCTGTCCTTTGCCGAATGCTCCTATCTTTTGAGTGATACGTTCTTTCAATCTTAATTTTCTTTTAGATACCAAAGTCGATTCTATCCCCAGCAAATCAGCTATTCCCGGATTGGCTATTCCCAACTTGATGAAGCAGCATATCTGCAAATCGCTTTCTGTCAATGAAGGTACAAGAGTGGAAAGCCTTACTATATAATTATCGAATAATAGATTCATTGTTTCCTTTACCTCTTCCCATTGCTCGTCTTTCATGTATTGGGGCTTTGTCTTTAGACGGTAAAGAATATCTGTCTTTTTTATCAGTTGGTTACACAGGAATCTTTCACGATCATGCAATCGTTGGTTTTCTTCTCCTAAAAGTCCCAATCTTTCAAGTTCTTTGGACTTTTCATTCAGCGAAGAAGAATATTTATCAATATGTTGCTGCAACATTTTATTCTCTTGTTGCAGGGCTTCATTTTGGCATTTTATTTCAGATAGTACATTCTTTTGCTCCTCCAACTGTTCCTGTGCATCTTTATTCGCCTCCATTTGTTCTGCCAGCTCCTTCATGCGGCTTTGGTTACGACTGATTATTCTCTCATTCTCTTGTCTTTTTAAGGTATTCAGCTGTATTTCTTCTTCATTCCTTTGTATGATATGCTCTTTGCGGATTAATTTTCGCTGGTATATATAGATAAGGATAGCTATCAGGCAGAATACCACTACCAATGTGATTAGTACATTACGGATGATAGTATTGTTTTCTATTTTTAGCTGGTTCTTTTCATTCAATAGTTTTTGCTGGTTATACTTTTCCTGCATATCCATAAGCTCTTTATTCCTATTCAATATCTCAATTGAATCCTGATAAACTATCATACTATCACAATACTGACTCATTTTTTCATAGTCTTTTTTCTTTTTACTTAGATGGTATAAATCCTGATAAGCAGCACAAACTGTTTCTATACGATCAGTAGCTAATGCTTTATTCAGATAATAATAGGCAGAATCTGTTTTATCAATACGTCTATATATATCACCAATAACCAAGTAACTTTGTTCTAACCCTTTCTCTAGGGGTAATTCAATTGTTTCTTTTAGTCTTAAAGCTTTTTGGGCATAAGATAGGGCGGGCTGATAATCTTTTGTTTCGGTATATACTCCTGCTAATTGGTTCGTTCCGTTTATTAATACCTTATAATTATGTAGAGTATCAGCCATCTGAATTGCTTTTTTATAATACTTGATGCTATTATCAAAATTAAATAATACAGAATAGACCTTTCCTAAATAGTAATATGCAGAGCATATATAATCCTTGTTCTCGGATAACTGGGCATAGTGCAAGGATTGTTTGAACATTTGCAATGCGTATTCATTCAGCGAATTATATAGGTATATATTTCCTATACTACTATAAATCAAATGTGCCAGTTGATAGTCTTTCGTCTTTTCTACTTCCTCTATCGCCTTTAAATAGGATTCTTGCGCTTCTTGCGTTTTATCTGCTTTTCCATATAATACACCTTTATAATATAGGGTCATAGCTTTTCGCTGGGCATTTCCCTTTTTCATGAAATAATCGTATGCTATATTAATTAAGGTGGAATCTGTGACTTCTTCTATGTAATTTTTGTATTTAGCTTGGGTTAGTAATAAGGCCCATGTAGCATTTTGCAATTTATCCGAAGATGCAGGCATTTGCATTTCTTGCAATATGTGTAATGCACTATCCGGGTATTCATACATAATGTGTTCCGCCTTCACCAGTGGAGGCAACAAAGTTTGTAAAGTATCCTTTTTTTGTTTGCACCCTGTAAGAAGTATGCTTAGTATTACCATCCAATTTATAACCCTCTTTTTTCTCATAGTTATTATGTCTTTTATATATAATGGTAGTAAATGTAGGTATTATATATGAGATGTGAAAGGAAAGATGTTGAATTCTTATAAATATGTTACAGGTGTAGTCTGTCTTCTCTTTTTATTTCCTAAAATTTTCTATTAAATTTCAGCAGCTTTTTGTTGGAAATGTTTTTTGGATCCTATTGAATGCGAACAGAATACGCTTCTTTGGGATGAATAGTAAGCTTTTTTGTTTTAATGCAAAAAAAGTTAAAAACATTCTTTTTTTTATTCAGTCCGGAATTGTCGGACTAGGCATAATTACATTTGCAATACAGTTAGAAATAATTCAGTATTAATTAAAAAAAAACTATTATGGAAAAAAGTATGAAATATGTAGGTTCTGATGGTGAATTGCCGGCGGATGTTGAAATTGAAGAGAAATATGTCAGTTAATTACTTGTGAATAGATGATTTTGGAAAAAGGAGTTAGGGAATAATGGCGTTTTTTACATTCGTACCGGTATCTTCTCTTAACGAAAGGATTCTATGAAAAAAAGAATGTCGTTTTGTCAAATTGTAAGTTTAGAGGGAGATTTTTTATTTGTATTCATGCAGACTACTAAAGTAATGAAGGAATGTTTGTTTATGTTTTTGTCAAAGATGGAAATATAAATGATATTCTTTTTGTATTGCAAACTTGTATTTTCCTTTTTTTTTTATTTCTGCATGTGTCTTTCACATTTTTATTGTATGTATTTGGAAATTTAAATTAAGCAGAAGAAAAGTGATAATAATTAAAAGGCTATGAGTTTATTAACCATCTTGGTAGGAAGAATTAAGGCTTAAAGTTAAAATAATCAGTTTTTTATTGTTATTTTTGCAGAATATAGAGCGAAAGTAAGTTCTTAGGAAAAGTAAAAACAAATATTGTGAATATGATTTTTGTAAAAGGATATGGGCAAATGTGTAATAACATTCTGCAATACGCACATGCCTATGTATGGGGAAAGGAAAACAACGTAAAAGTCGTATCAATGCGTTTTGCTTATAAATATCGTTACTTTGAAGTCTGTAATTATAAGTATCACCGTTGGCCGGTTTATCTTTTTGCAAAAATGTTGATTAAATTGCAGTTGATAAAGTGTTTTTTTCTGGACGAGCCAACAGATGTAACCCCTGATGTACTTGCAGAGTTGAAAAGGCATCGAATGGTTGCTATTGATGGTTGGCAGTTTCGTTTTCCTGAATTATTTATGAAATATCGGACAGAAATTAAAGATATGTTTGCCTTTAAATCTTTGGTTTTAAATAAAATAAAATCTTTTTTAGAGGAACATACAAAAGCAGACGGTACGGACGTACGTTTGGCCGTTCATATTCGCAGAGGTGATTATAAGGTCTGGATGGGCGGAAAATATTTTTTTAATGATGATGTGTATATTGAGCACATACGTCAGTTTTTGGACAATTTTCCTGATAAAAAAGTTTCTGTTTTTATTTGTACCAATGATCGTAATTTAAATGTGAATTGTTACAGGGAGGCTTTAGGGCTGAAAAGTATTTATTGTCCGAAGGGAAATGAGGCGGAGGACTTGTGTTTGCTGTCTCAGTGCGACTATATAATAGGTGTAAAGAGTACTTTCTCGTTGATGGCTGCATTTTATAATAATCGTCCGATTTATTGGATCATGGATAAGAATGCGCCACTGCAATTGAGTAATTTTAGTTCTTTTGAAAAATTGTTCATGACTGTTTAACCTAACTTTAAGAGAGATGGATACAAAAGTGTCATTGCTGATTTCTACGTATAATTGGGAAGATGCGTTACGATTATGTCTGTTGAGTGCTTCTATTCAAACGGTTTCTCCGGATGAGATTGTGATAGCTGATGATGGCTCGAGAGAGGATACTCGTAAATTGATAGATGATTTTAGAGTAGTATTAAAAGTTCCTATAGTCCATATTTGGCAAGAAGATAAAGGATTTAGAAAAACTTCAATCTTAAATAAGGCTATTGCGCAAGCTAAAGGCGATTATATCATCCAGATAGATGGTGATGTAATTATGGAACGTCATTTTATCCAAGATCATATTGAGATGATGGATAAAGGATATTTTGTCTGTGGAAGCCGTACTAAGTTAGGACCAATGGTGACTAAAAGATTGATTAGTGATATCAGTTTAAAGCTGAATGTTTCGGAAATTAAAGCAGGGTTTATCCTGAATGGCTTTCGTTCCAGATTACTGCGTTCTTTCCTGGCAGAACGGTATGCAAAAGTCATAGATCATATGCGTGGGTGTAATCTGGCTTTCTGGCGGGATGATTTTATATCAATAAATGGGTATAATGAGGATTTGCAGGATTGGGGACATGAAGATGGAGAGCTGGTGTATCGTTTGCATTTTGCAGGAGTTGGAAAGAAAGCTTTAAAGATGGGAGGAATTGTTTATCATCTTTGGCATAAGGAGGCTTCCCGCCATAATGAGGGGCAACATTTGCATGCTCTGGAAGTAGTAAAGGAAAACCATGTTAAGTGGTGTGATAATGGAATTGATAAATATTTGAGATGAACGAACCTCTGGTCTCTGTAATTGTACCGAATTATAATCATAGTGCCTATTTAATGTCACGTATTGATAGTATCTTGGCTCAAGATTTTGATAATTTCGAGTTGATACTTCTGGATGATTGTTCTACTGATAATAGTCGTGATATCTTGTTAAAATATCAATCCGATAATCGTGCTGAATGCTGACAGAAATTCTTTGCAAACTCCTTATCGCCAAAAAAACTCAAAAGAAGCGCTGCGCACCGTAGGGCAGCGAGCTTGCCTTGGC
>OHAJ01001979.1_pt1 | contig 14525 bp, 13 predicted proteins | sample 1577101 | NCBI WGS metagenome assembly OHAJ01 (sample SAMEA3541531, study PRJEB24748) | human gut metagenome | biome: human gut; feature: human-associated habitat; material: faeces | place: China | collected 2012
TTGCGCAACGGACTTCCTTTGGACATGGACGTTTATGATTTAGCATGCTATTCCTTTTGGAATTGTTACATGGCTTTTATTTACGTCATGGAATTTTGTAGAAACTACACAAAAGATTTATTTTATTGTTGTTGCCATTTTATTTTATACATTTCAAACATTAATAGATATTCCTTATACATCTTTAAGTGGTGAAGTTACAAATGATTATGATACAAGAAGTCGATTAGCCACTATTAGAACATTTTGGGCTATCGTAGGGGTTGCTTTAGGAAGTGGTATCATGGCATATACTTCTTTTTTAGCTCCTTTTGTAGGAAGTATAAAGAATGCTTGGTCTGTTTGTTTTGCTATTTTTGGTTTTATTTGTACAATCAGTATTTTACTTGGTTGGAAAGTTTCTAAAGGTTATGAAAATCAAGAAGACATCATTAAAGAAAAAGTAACTTTTAAAGATTTATTAAATGGACCATTAAGAAATAAAGCTTTTTTACATTTAACAGCAGCATTTATTTTTGCTATTTTAGCACAAGCTGTATTTTTAGGCGTATTAGTTTATTACCTTACTTATAATTTACAATTAAATAATATGCAAGTGTCGATGGTCAATATTATTATGTGGATTGTTGCTTTGTTTTGGGTGTTTCCTATTAATAAATGGTCCATCAAATACTCTAAAGCTAAAGCTTGGTGTATTTCGATGGGAATTTGGTTTGTATGTATGATTGTATTTCCTCTGTTTATCTTAAAACCAAAATCAGCTATTGGTCCTGTTATCATGACAAGTATTTTAGTAGTTGGACTTAATGCTTTATATCAAGTGATTTATGCAATGATTAGTGATTGCGTAGAAGTTGATTGTTTGGTAAATAAGGTTAGAAAAGATGGTATTTTTTATTCAATGGCTACTGTTTCACAAAAAATAGCAGCAGCTGTTGGGGTAAGTATCTTAGGAAACTGTATGGATAAAATTGGTTATAATGGTCAATTAGCAACCCAAAGTTTAGCAACACAACATGGAATTGCTCTTTTATTTATAGGTGTGACGTGTATGTGTTTACTTTTATCTATTATTTGTATGATGACAAATCCACTTACGAAAAAAAGATATCAAGATGTTTTAGAAGCTTTAAAGAAAAAAGAGCAAGGTCAAGAAATTAATATTGAAGAATTTAAAGATTTGTTAATAATAAAGATGAAAAGATAGATTTTGAATAAAAATCTATCTTTTCTTTATAAAATAGAAAACATCAAGTATAATATGTTTGAAGAAAGTAGGGGATAAAATGATAGCAGGTATAGAAGTTAATCTATCATTAATTTTAAACATTATTCGTACAATTATTGATTTATTATTAGTGTGGTATATTTTATATTTAGGAATTAGTATGTTTAAACAAAATATGAGAACGATGCAGTTATTTAAAGGGGTTCTCATTATTTTGTTAATTAAATTAGTAACAAGTGTTTTAGGACTTTCAACAATGTCTTATTTAGTAGATACGGTTTTGACTTGGGGAATTATTGCGGTAATTGTAATCTTTCAACCAGAAATTCGTTCATTACTTGAAAAAATGGTCGACATGGCACCGCATACTCCGAGAGTTCTGCGGTTTGAAAAGCTTTCAAAAACCAGTAGCCCTGCCAAGGGCTATTAGTTTCATAAAAAGATACTTATTTTACTATATTTATGAAAAAAATTCTTAAAATACATTCCTTTTTTTCATAAATTCTATAATATCTCGAATTTTATGAAATTTATTAGTTTTGAAACATAAAAGATGGGGATATTTTTCATAAAAACAACATTTATAACAGTTTTTATGAAAATGCAGAACTTGTTATTAACTTCTGCGCATGTATTCTAAAATGCTCTACCTAAATAATTGGGATGCTTTTCATAACCCAGCAAAAAAGGACTGCTCCCCCGGACATAGATGCGGCGGAGACTGTGAGATTTTCTTGGAAAGTGGTTGAGCCGCAGGGGCAACGCGAACACGATGTTCGCGTTAGCCGGTAAGCGACATGGATGGCAGCGTAAAGGCGGCCCCGTCATGATGAGAAGCACTTCGCCACTTTCCTTTAGAAAATCCACAGTTGTAGCTAGCATCTGAGTCCAGGGCGGGCAGTCCTTTCTGCGTGGATTTTACGGCAACCCTACGTTACGAGCCATGCACTCAATTCATAAATGTGTCGCAAAAGGCGCTCCACATTTATTTCATTGACGGCTGTCGCCGTATATAGTCAAAAACAAAAACAGCGACTTGTGAGCAAGCTCCCAGATCGCTGTTTCCGTTTTGACTATGCATGGCTCGTAACTTTCAATTCTCTGAAACTTTCCCTCCCGGAAGTCGTTCTATAGTATAGATCATGTTACTTATTCACGACTTTGGGAGGGTATTTTTATGAAGAAAAATATTTTGCTGTTATCGCTTTGCACTTTACTTGTGCTGTCGTTCACCGGCTGCGGAGCTTCCGGAGATTCACAGAATCCCACAGAAGCCGCAGGCCCGATCGCTCCGGTGATTGCAGAATCTCTCGTTCCGACGGAGTGCCCGGAATCCGGGGCTGAGGATGATCTGGCGATAGCCATAGGGAGTGAAGCTCTCTGCGACCTGGGATCGGTGCGGTTCTCCCTGTCTCTTCCGGAGACCTGGGACTATGAAATCCGCAACGTAACTACCAGTGAGATGACTACCGATGCCATCGTCTTCTGGAACATCGCATATCCGGAGGATACCTTTACTCTGGTCTATGCTCCCGTACCGGGGATATGCGGTACCGGTGTCACCAGTGAGAAGATTACTCTGCCAGACAGCGGCCTCAATGGTTGGAAACACACCGAGATCTACCAGACCGAGCAAAAGTACTGGATTTACATTACCCTGTCCGATCCCGACATCCCTTTGCAGGGAAATACCCTGCAGCTGGAATCCACACTTCCGTTAGCAGACTGGTATACTCTGGAATCGGATTTCAACCGTATCTTTGAGACCATCCGGCTCCAATACACAGATTTTGAAACTCCTGGGACGCAGGATGCTCTGCTCTCACCAGCGGAAACACCCTCATTTCCCGAAATGCCATGCCTTTCTTCCACATCTGTTCTGTGGTTCCGCTCTATACCATCTGTACTACCCACACATTACTCTTCACCATGTAATAGCCGATGATGACCTTGATCATCTCCGTACCCTGCACCAGGAAATAGATGCTTACGATCCCCAGCCCGGTAAAGTGTGCCAGCAGATAAGCCGCAGGTACCACGATCACCCAGGTAAATACGGAATCAAACAAAAACGTTACCACCGTCTTGCCGCCGGAACGCAGGGTAAAATAGGAGGCATGGCTGAATGCGCAGAACGGCATGATGATCGCGGAGACTGCGATAAACTGCGTAGCCAGTCCCTTGATCTCTTCCGAAGTATTATAAATACCGGGGAAAAATCCTCCCACCACGAACATCAATGCTGCCATGATCACACAACAGAAGACACTGAATACGATCATCTTATTGTCCGCATCCTTCGCCTCTTTCAGCTTGCCGGCGCCCAGATACTGTCCTACCACAATGCTGATACAGGAGCCTAACTGCAGATATACAATATTGAACAGATTCGTAATGGTGGATGCAATATTCAGTCCCGCCACCACGTCCAGTCCTCTGACGGAATAACACTGGGTCACGGTGGTCATACCCGCTGCCCACATTACTTCATTCATCATCAGGGGGAAGCCCTTGACGAGAATTGCTTTCAGTTCCGCAAAAGGAATGCCGAAGCCGGTATAGGCTCCTTCCAGATAGCGGTTCTTCGCCCTGTGCATGTGTGCCCAGATGATCACGATCAATGCCTCAATGTAACGGGCGATCACCGTAGCCAGTGCCGCTCCCGCTACCCCCATCTTGGGAAAAGGTCCGATGCCGAAGATCATCAGATAATCTAACAGTGCGTTGGTTCCCACCGCTACGAAGCTGGCTAACATGGGAATAAAAGTCTGCCCGGTCTCTTTGATATTCGTAGCATAAGACTGGTTCACCGCAAAAGGGATCAGGCCTACCATCATGATCGCCAGATACTCCTGACCGTATTTCAATGCCACATCCGTAGCTCCGTTCCCCACCGTATCCGTCAGATACAGGGAGATCAGTGCGGAACCTTTGGTCAAAAACAGCGATATCGCTCCTCCGGTCACCAGCAGGGTCGCATATAATTTAAAACGGAACGAATACATATGCCCCTTATGATTGCCCTTGCCAAAATACTGGGCACCGAAGATGCTGGCTGCGGATACAGCTCCGAAGATCGCCAGATTGTATACAAAGATCAGCTGGTTCACGATAGCAACACCGGACATCTGCTCCGTACCCAGCTGTCCTACCATAATATTATCTAAAAAGCTTACCAGATTGGTAATGGCGTTCTGCAGGATCATGGGGATCGCAAGCAGCAGATATCTGCGGTAGAAATCCCAGTTTCCGATATATTTTTTCTTGAATTTAGTTAACATCTTATCCCTCAATTCTTTTACTGTCTGTACTTTGCGGTCACGAGTCTTCCACACTCTGCAGCCGCCTGTCTTATGTTCTTATGTTTCTTCCTGTGGCATGGTACTGTGTACTTTTGCCCTTACAAAATAGAAGCACACTGCCTGCAGCAATATCGTCACGGTCCAGGATGCCGGATAGGATAAAAACAGTACCATCAGTGACCGGTGCATGGGGAACACCCCATAGATCCAGAAAATCCTCGTACCTACCGTTCCGATAATAGATAAGATCATAGGAACCGCCGAATGCCCCATTCCACGCAGGGCTCCCGGGATCAGATCCATGATTCCGCATAAAAAATAAGTCAGTGTCGTATATAACAAGATTTCCGTACCGCAGGCGATCACATCCGGCTCCGTAGTATAAATGTGAAGCAGCTGTGGTCCAAAGAGATTGGCGCTGCCACCCAGAGTCAGCGCCACGATCACCGACAGGATCATGCAGTCGACAAATACCCGGTCCATACGCTTTTTCTTCCCGGCTCCGTAGTTCTGGCTGGTGAAGCTCATGCACGCCTGCGTGATGGAATTGACCGATACGAACAGGAATCCGAAGATGTTGTTCGCCGCAGTGTATCCCGCCATGGCAATGGATCCGAAGGAATTCACCGAAGACTGCAGCAATACGTTAGAAAAATTGATCACCACACTCTGAATTCCGGCAGGCACTCCCACCTGGAAGATCTGCACCAGATACTCCCCTTTGATTCCCAGCTTTGTGATCTGCAGACGATAGCAGCTGTCCGTGCCAAGCAGACATCCCAGTACCAGCACGCAGGAGATAATCTGCGAGAACACCGTAGCGATGGCCACGCCTGCCACTCCCATGGAAAAAACAATGACCAGAAACAGATTTAGTGCAGCGTTGACAGCTCCCGAAATGATCAGGAACAGAAGCGGTCTCTTCGTATCGCCCACCGCACGCAGAATGGCGGCTCCGTAATTGTACAGCATAAAAAAGGGCATTCCGCAAAAATAGATTTTCATATATAGAGCTGCCTGGTCGATCACATCTGCCGGAGTATCCATCCATTCCAGCGATATCCGGGAGCAGAGTAGTCCCACAAATACCATGACGATGCCGCTGATCAGGGCAAAAGTCATCGCCGTATGTACCGTCTCGCTCATTTCCCGCTCTTTACCTGCCGCATAGAATCTGGCAGACAATACGTTGGCACCCAGCGAGACCCCGATGAACAGATTCACAAACATATTGATCAGTGCCGTGGTCGATCCCACCGCCGCCAGTGCCTGACTTCCGGTGAATCTTCCGACCACAATAATATCCACTGCATTAAACAGCAGCTGTAAAATACTCGACACCATCAGCGGCAGGGCAAAGGATATTAATTTATCCATGATCGTGCCGTTGCACATATCTATCTCATATTTATTTTTCTTCTGTACTGCTTCCATTTCAGATACCTTTCCATCCATTTCCGGACAAGCCTATGACTTATGATTCTATCACATATTTTGCTATATTTCCATTCCCCTTTTTTATGAAAATTGTGGTATACTATATTTTGGATGTTTTTGGAATTTACAGAAGTGAAAAAAGAACACTACGAAAGGAACCATTCCCTATGAAATATGACATCATTATTATCGGTGCCGGCCCCGGCGGTATCTTCTCCGCTTACGAGCTGGTACAACAGAATCCCAATCTGAAGATCGCCGTCTTCGAAGCCGGTCATCCCCTGGAGAAGCGCCACTGTCCCATCGATGGAGATAAGATCAAGAGCTGCATTAACTGCAAGAGCTGTTCCATTATGAGCGGTTTCGGCGGTGCAGGTGCTTTTTCCGACGGAAAATACAACATCACCAATGCTTTCGGCGGTACGTTGTATGAATACATCGGCAAAAATCAAGCCATCGATCTCATGAAATACGTGGATGACATCAATATGAAATTCGGTGGAGAGGGCACCAAACTGTATTCCACCGCAGGTACCTCATTTAAGAAGCTCTGCATGCAGAACAAGCTGACCCTTTTAGACGCTTCCGTGCGTCACTTAGGTACCGATATCAACTTTATCGTGCTGGAGAATCTGTACGCGGAACTCAAAGATAAAGTGACTTTCTATTTCGATACTCCGGTAAAAACTGTGGAAGCACTGGATCCGGGATATCGCATCAGCTGCGAGGACGCCTCCTACGAGTGTGACCAATGCATCATCTCCGTAGGCCGCAGCGGCAGCAAATGGATGGAACAGATCTGTAAAGATCTGGATATCAACACCAAATCCAACCGTGTGGATATCGGTGTCCGCGTGGAGCTACCCGCTGTCATCTTCTCTCATCTGACCGATGAGCTGTATGAGAGCAAGATCGTATACCGAACCGAGAAATTCGAAGATGCCGTGCGTACCTTCTGTATGAACCCCCACGGTATCGTAGTAAATGAGAACACCAATGGCATCGTCACTGTCAACGGCCACAGCTACGAAGGTGCCGACAAACAGACCGAGAACACCAACTTTGCACTGTTAGTCGCCAAGCATTTCTCCGAACCCTTCAAGGACAGTAACGGCTACGGCGAAAGCATCGCCCGTCTCTCCAATATGCTGGGCGGCGGTGTCATCGTGCAGCGCTTCGGTGATCTGGTAAGAGGACGCCGCAGTAATGCAAAGCGTATTGCCGAGGGCATGGTGGAGCCTACCCTGGCCGCTACTCCCGGCGATTTAAGTCTGGTACTTCCCAAGCGTATCTTAGACGGCATCATTGAAATGATCTACGCTTTGGACAAGATCGCACCCGGTACTGCCAATGACGACACTCTGCTCTACGGTGTGGAGGTGAAATTCTATAACATGGAAGTGGAACTGGACGAGCACCTGGAAAGCTGTCATAAGGGATTATATATCATCGGCGACGGCAGTGGCGTGACCCATTCCCTGTCCCATGCATCTGCCAGCGGCGTCTATGTTGCCAGACAGATCGTCAAAGGCAATGAATAATAATACAAGATGAAACGCTAAAAAAGGAAGGTATATTCTATGGCACAGACAGTTAAGATCATCTCTGACAGTACCTGCGATCTGTCAAAAGATTTATTGGAAAAATATGACATTGCCATCCTGCCCCTGCACATCCTGTTAGGGGAGACAGAGTATCGTGATGGTGTGGACATTACCCCGGAAGAGATCTTCCGATGGTCCGATGAAAATAAGACCACACCGAAGACCTCTGCACCTTCCATGACCGAGGCCATGGAAGTGATGAAGCCATTTCTGGAGGAAGGCCGTGAGATCATCTGTTTCTCTATTTCCGACAGCATGTCCACCTCCGGCAATGTCATGCGTCTGGCTGCGGAAGAACTGGAAGCTTCTGATAAAGTAACTGTGATCAATTCCGCCAACCTGTCTACCGGCATCGGTCTGCAGGTAATACAGGCTGCCATTTTATCCGCAGAAGGGAAAACCAGAACCCAGATCACTGTTGCCATCGAAGAGATCCGCCCCAGAGTACGTGCCAGCTTCACCGTAGATACTCTGACCTACCTCTACCGTGGAGGAAGATGTAATGCTGTCGCAGCTCTGGCAGGCACCATGTTAAAGCTTCATCCCAGGATCGTAGTCGAAGACGGCGCCATGGATGCCTCCAAAAAATATCGTGGTAAGCTGGGTTCTGTCATTCTGTCCTACACAAAAGATATGGAAGAAGACCTGAAAAATGCGGTTCCCGACAGAGTCTTCATCACGCACTCCGGCTGTGATCGTGAAATTGTAGAGTCGGTTCGTTCCTATCTGGAGAGCCTCGGTATTTTCAACGAAATACTGGAGACCAGAGCCGGCGGTGTCATATCCAGCCACTGCGGACCCGGTACACTGGGCGTTCTATTTATCGAGAAATGATATTATTAGAGCAAATGAATTAGAAAGAGGTATTTATGATCCGTTTTATATTCGTTGTATTATTTGTTGTATTATTCCTGATCCTGTCCACTCCGCTTATGCTGGTGGAATGGATCATTGGCAAGTTCAATCCGGGGCTGAAGGACAAAAGTTCCCTGGCCATTGTCAACTGGGCATTCCGTCAGGTGATCCGCCTGGCGGGTACCAAAGTGATCGCCATCGGTGAAGAAAATATTCCCACCGATACTGCAGTACTGTATGTGGGCAATCACCGCAGCTTTTTTGATGTGGTCCTGACCTACGTCCGCGTTCCCAGACCTACCGGCTACGTTGCGAAAAAAGAAATGTTGAAATGGCCCCTGTTAAATATCTGGATGAAGGATCTGCACTGTCTCTTCCTGGACCGCCAGGATATCAAGGCCGGGCTGAAAACAATCCTGGCTGCCATTGATAAGGTGAAAAACGGTATTTCTATCTGTATTTTCCCCGAAGGTACCCGGAATAAGACCAAGGATACTTTCCTCCCTTTCCATGAAGGCAGCTTCAAGATCGCCGAAAAAGGCAATGTTCCCATCATTCCCATGACCATTGTGAACTCTGCCGCTATTTTTGAAGACCATTTTCCCAAAATAAAAAAGGCCACCGTAGTCATTGAATACGGTAAGCCCATTTATATGAAGGATCTGGACAAAGAGACCCGCAAGAGCATGGGCACCTATGTACAGAATATAATCTCCGAGACCTATTTCAAAAACAAAGAACTGATCTAATATCTAATGTTTTCCGGTGAGGGAGACCTGTTGGGCGATCAGAAGAAGATAATCCGACGTTTTTCCCTCTTCCGGATAATAGCACACGGAATCTCTGTTTCTGCCCATCAGATAATGTAAAAAATCTTCCAATACCTCCGTATACTGATAACTGTATAAGATATAATTGGCACAGGCCAGTTCCTCCGCCCGCTTCAGCAGATCTTCCGTACCGTTGTTGACGGAAGTCACGGCGTCGATCATTTTACCGGAACGTTTTGCCAGTTCCTCTCCCTGATCTCTGATACCTTCCATGAATGCTGTGCACAGATCAATATCCACCGGCTGTCTGGTAGCCAGATATGTCATGGAACCGTAGAGATATGCAGTTTCCTCCAGATAGCTTGTATTATCTTCGAAAAATTCCTTATACTCCAAAATCTGCGAACGATAGGAAGGAAGTCCCGCAGCCCGGTACAGTTCCGTCAAAGCCATGAATTTCTCCGCATCTCTGCCGGATGCTGCTGCCAGCTTTGTGTAGATTGCGGATGCGTGCTGAAGACATTGCGTTGCATATTGTACATCATATTTCTGATACAGATAACTGAATTTTGCCAGGACAGCCACATACGTCATGGTATCCGGCTCCTTATCCTCTGTCTCATTGACGGTTTTTTCCAGCCAATCCGCAATATATTCCAGCATATCCGGAATCTCATTCCCATTATCGTCCGTAAAAACTTCCGAATACCATTCGCATGCCTCCAGCAGTGTCAGGATCTCATCCTCTGTAATGCTGCGCTCCCGGCAGCTTTCATGCACCCTTTCGCACAATGCTTTAAACAATTCCTCATAATACCTCTCCTTGATGGAAAAAGAGAGCGACTGCCCCACCCGGTCGCATTCCAGATAAAAGCTTCCCTCGCTGGTATATTCCGTAAAATCCACTGTTCCGATGTATAATTGCAGATCCTCGTTGTACTCCGGCTGCTTTACCTTCCCCCGATATACGATCTCTCCGGACTCTTTATCGATCAGCCGGAAACTTTCCACCGGTTCCCGGCTTTTGACGATTGCCTGCTTTTCTCCGTCTCCTGCATACCCCTGCTGATCCACCAGTACATTAGGAGTAAGTGTCGGAATGGTATAATTGATTATCGGGGTATTTTCCATTGCCATATCCGCAATACTGACATGTCCCGTCTCGGCAGAGGTATTGCCACAGGCGGTATTCCCTATGATATTCACGATGAACAGCAGCGACAATATTGCTGCATATTTTCTGTTGTATTTCAAATTGGTCCTCCGCACAATCTCCTGGGAGATTACAGTACACGATTTTTCCATTGATAATAGTATAAACGGTCCACATGAAAATTTCCATAGGTATTCTGTATATACATCAGTGGAACAATGCCTCCCCGTTTATCGGATCCCCATTATGCGTCAGGGCAAAATACACATTGCTCCCCTCAGCACTGTAATATTTTGTAGGCGCTGCTACACTGCCGATCGTTTCACCCGGATTCACATAAGCATTTTCCTTGACGGTAATCTCCGCCAGTTGTCCGTAAGTGGCCTCATAGCCGTCTCCCAGATCCAGCGTCACCGCCTTACCGATCTCCTCATTTTCAAAAATCGAAGTTACTTTTCCCTGCGCACAGGCGGTTACCGTCATGCCTTCTTCCGCGGAAAAGATCGTAGCCGGATTGTACTTGTACTGATCCAGTGTGGCAAAGTAAATGCTCTTGTCCATAGAGTAATGCATCAGAATATCACTCTGTACCGGTTTCTGCATTCCATCGTTTTCCGTAAAATGCAGGGTTTTCTCTACTGTCAGCTCCGGCATCTGCTGCTCTGCCTCTGCAGCCTCCTGTAAGGTCTCCTGATCTGTCAGTCCCGGGATCTCCACATGGCCGGAGCCCACCTCCTGGGGAAGATAATCCAGATCATCCTCCGTGACCGGTGCTGCCGCGATCTCATTTCCGGCTGTGTTATTCGCGGTCAGTTCCGGAATATTCTCTTCCTCCTTCAGCAAATGCTCCTCATTATATTCGGATATCTCCTGCATTTTATCATCCGCATTATTTTCAAGTGCAGTGAAGTCCAAGGTATAGCCATCATCCTTGGACTCCACATTCTGCCCCTTCATATAGACCCCCGTCATGGTCAACGCTGCCAGAACAAAGGCCGAAGAGGCCAACATTATAATACGCTCTTTATGAATACCGCTTTTTTTATTTCTTCTCATATCCGCATCCTTCCTGTTCCCTGAACCAACTTCCTGCTATACAATCGTTTCAACCACTTTCCCTGGTTTATCCTATAGTCTTGCCCGATTCGAAGGTTTTATTCAGGATGCATTTTCCATTGATCTTTATTGGTGTTACGCTTTTTGAGCATAAGCTGCCATGTCTACATGCTGCACAGTACCCACATTTCCGTTTTCATATAAGAAAATACCGGTCTTACGGATCGCTCCGTTCGTTGCATTGGCTTCTGTCGCACCGTCCCGGGCCGTTCTGTCTCCCTGTAAGGTAAAATCTGTGGAAACATTTTGCAGACAGATTGCACCGACACCCTTGTCGGAAAGTTTGTACAATACGTCATTGCCCTTTTCATCTTTGCACCAGATTTTTAATTTCGACCAGATGGAATCATTCTCATCGATCCAGCCGTTGCCGTCCTCATCATACCGTGCCAGGTCCGCAAATCCGTCACCGTTCCCGGTTCCGAACAGTTCACTGCCGTCGTTGATGATGCCGTCTCCGTTTTTATCCAGTGCCAGATAACCGCTGCCCTTTAACATAGAGATCTCTTCTTCCTCACCGTCGGCATCCAGGTCAAAATAAAAGGTCTGATCCGACAGCTCCGTCGCATCGGTATCCAGATTGATCACCAGCGGATCGTACAGGGCGAACTGCGCTACATTCAGTTCTTCTCTGTAGTATTCCTCACATCTGCGGCTCATATTTACATTGACATTAAAATGGATCTCTCTGCCGTCCTTGGTACGCACGGTTCCCACGGTAGAGAAGCTGGTGTCCTCCTGCTCTATGTTCCAGCTCTCCCCCACATAGTTCAATATTTTTACGCGGGACGTCACCTGCGGAAATACATCCGATACAGGTGTTACCGTGGCTGTTTCCTGCGTGCCGCCACTCCAGCCGTTTTCCTGCATCCAGTCATGCAGGGTACTATTCCGGGATGGGAATAATAAATCAAATATATAACGTACCGTATATTCACGGATGGTGGACAGTGTCTGTTCACTGGCGCTGCTTCGCATATTCCATCTCGCGGAGGATACCAGAAAACGGCTCTGCCAGTCTTTTACGGTCATGGCAGTATTCTCTGCGGAATTCTCTGCGGTATTCTCCTGTTCCCCGGTGTTCTGTGCTGTATCCTCTCCTTCCGGTGTCTTCTGTCCCTTCGTGGATACATCTGTCAGCCCTGCCTGATAATCCGTTATCTCAAAGCGTCTGACGCTCGTCTTAGAAGTATGATAACTTCTGGCGGAATCCATTCCTATGCTTGCGGAATCAATTCTCAAATCTGTAATTTTCTCCTTTCCCCGACCTCACCATACAGGGCGCGCTTCCTGTAAAGCTTAATCGTTCGCTACCACATGTGATATTGCATGGCTGAACGGTTAAATCAAAAAAATGGTAACAGAACAGAATATTTTAATATTATTCTATCCGATTACCATCCGTGGTGTCGTTATAAAACTATATAAAAAATAAGTAGCAGGAAGTGACCGGCCTTGTCACCTCTCTGCTACTTATATCGTCCATATAGGGCGTTTTGTTTAGTCTGAATTTATTGCTGTGTAGGTGCAGCAGGTGCACCGGGTGCGGGAGGTACCGGTTTCCCGGCTGCTTTCAGCTTCGCGGCGATCATGCCGGCTACCATCTCTCTGGTAACCACGATATTGCCACCGAAGGGATTGATGACAAATCCCAGGGCCGGACTGCTATTGCCCTGTGCATCCTTGCGCAGCAGCATTCCCGCATAATCGTCAAAATTCATAGCGAACGTCTGCTGGTTCTCTTCGTCCTTCCACTTTTTTAATTCCATCCAGTCTGTGAAAGCCATGAAGAATTTCCGTCCGTCCTCTGTAGATAACATGGGGAACTGGACTTTTGCATCACGGGGAATTCTCACCTGTCCCTTTTCATCCGGCTGGGGCACAGGATCGATCACTACCGGAGCCAGGAACTTTGCTTTCTGAAGCTCCTCCAGGAACATCTGTCTGTGTTCCGGTGTATCTTCTGCTTTTAATAATTCGATAGATCCTACCATCATGGGGTTGGATACCGGTTTGTTAAATTCCATATTTTTGCTCCTTATACACGGTTATAGTTGATTAAGCAGCCCTTCAGGATGATCTGGCGTTCTTCATCGGTCAGTTCGCCTAACTTCAGGGAGAATTCCTTCATGCCCTCTCCGGGTGTTACCACATAAGCTTTGATCTCTTCTGCCTTGTCTTCCACGGCTTTCTTGATGCCGGGAACGAACAGATAATCCAGATTCTTAAAAGGCAGATTCCCGGGCTGGATGAGGAAGGGAAGCATACCCCAGTTGATCAGGTTGGAACGATAACGCTTGGTAGCATACTCGTTGGCGATGTTCGCCCAGCCGCCCAGTACCTTCTGGCAGGAAGCAGCCTGCTCACGGGCAGAACCGTCTCCGGGCTTCACTGCGAAGATTGTGGAACCGAATCCGGTGTTCTTACGGTCAGCCTCAGAATACTGTTTCTTCACTTCGCCCATGACATCCTTCAGTACAGGAACCGCCTGGCAGGGATGTCCACCGTTCATACGTTCTTTCTCTGCCTTCTGGATCTCTTTGGCACGTCCTACATAAGCCGGGTCTTTTCTGGAAAGAGTGAACTCGGCAAGTCCCAGAGGATTGGAACGATAGGAGGATGTCTCACCGGAAGGAATCAGCTCATCTGTGGTAGTTACCGGATCATGAATCTCGGATACAACCTTCAGCACCAGATTCTCTGCAAGTGCAGGCATCTTTGGCCAATCCTTGATGTTCGGTCCAAACTGAATCTCAACAGACGGATCAGCCACACCCTTGCTGTCAAATACGCGGTTTGCATAAATATTCTTATCAAAGAAATACTTCTGTCCTCTGTATTCGCCTGTGAAGTTCTCTGCAGAGGTCAAAAAGCCCTTGTTCGCTGCAGTGGCTGCAATGGAACGTGCATCCATAAGTGCAACGGAAGAAATCTGACCGTTCTGGATTTTGGAGCCTTCACGGTTCGGGAAGTTTCTTGTAGTATGACGGATACTGAATGCATTATTTGCAGGAGGATTCCCTGCACCAAAGCAATTCAAGGATTCATCCAGGTCTTTTA
>OHAJ01001981.1_pt1 | contig 14519 bp, 7 predicted proteins | sample 1577101 | NCBI WGS metagenome assembly OHAJ01 (sample SAMEA3541531, study PRJEB24748) | human gut metagenome | biome: human gut; feature: human-associated habitat; material: faeces | place: China | collected 2012
GGCAAACAGCCAATATGAGCGGGGCTGCCCCAATGGCAAGGAAATCGTTTCATCAAACTCTTCCGTACCAAGCTTTTTGACATTAGCCAACTGTTGTTTCAGCTCATCAAGTTGAACCTTTACATTGACTGAAGAATCCGTCAAAGAAGAGGTATAATAAAACTGTTCCTCAAGAGCATCTTCAAGCGATCTTGCCAGTCCGGCAAGGATAATGATACCTGCCAAACCTTTCGAACGCCCGGCAATACGGGGAGCCAATGTACCTCCCAGGCTGTGCCCCAACACATACACACTGTCAGGAGCCAGCTCGGGCAAAGCCCTTACCTGCTCCACTATGGCAACGGCATCGTCCACGGCCTCAGTATCATAATCGAGTTCGCGACCGGCAGGAACGCAAGCCGCACCATATGCCTTTGTCCGTTTTTCATAGCGGACGACAGCAATGCCGCGTTTCGCCAATCCCCAGGCAAGGTCACGGAAAGGCTTGTTGGGACCTATCGTCTCGTCACGGTCGTGAGGACCGGAACCATGTACCAAAATAACACAAGGAACCCTGCATGCATCCGGACCGACTGCCCACTTGGGCAAAGTCAACGTTCCGGGAAGCTTGTAGCCGTCGGCTCCCAGCGTAATATCCCTTTCATCCATTTTTGTCTTATCATAGGCTACCGGTTGGGCAGTGCTAACAGCAGGTGCAGGGACCAGCCGGATTGTATTCAGTGCCCCGTCAGCATCAAAAGCCACCAGAAAACGGAGATTATAACGTTCAAATTCCACATCGGAATAATAGATAGTAATTCCCTGGGCAGAATCGGTCTTCCATTCTCCTTTTGATATGGATTTACCAAACATTTTCTCTGCTTGCCGGAAAGAATCATTGAAGAGTGCCGGAGCTAGTTTCTTCTGCAACTCCCGGTTCAATGCCGCATGGATACTGTCACCTTGCCCTGCCACAAACAATTCATAAATGTGCTGCGCGCGCGCAGTATTCGCATCTTGTGCAAAGCCCCCATATACATTGCCCAGCAAGAGCAGTATAAGAGCCCATCGTCCTATAACCCCCATCTCTTTCATCCGTATCCTTTATCAATGGTTCAACGTTCCCGTATTGACTACCGGTTGTGCAGCCTCATCCGCACAAAGCACAACCAACAGATTGCTGACCATTGCCGCTTTCTTGTCTTCGTCCAGTTCAACAATTTCTTCTTCAGAAAGTTTATGGAGCGCCATTTTTACCATAGAGACTGCCCCTTCCACAATCTTCTCGCGTGCCGTAATGATGGCGGATGCTTGCTGGCGACGCAGCATCACAGCAGCAATTTCGGGTGCATACGCCAGATAGTTGATGCGGGCTTCCACCACTTCCATACCCGCCATGGCCAGACGCTCGTTCAACTTCTGTTCCAACTGCTCATTGATTTCCTCGCCACCGGAGCGAAGCGTCAGTTCCTCCGTATCAGCCTCATTATCATCATAGGCATACTGACCGGCAACTTGACGAAGGGCGGCATCACTCTGTATCTTCACAAAGTTCTCGAACGCATTCATACGGTTGGCCACCGCATTACCAAGGCTCACCTGGTTGGCATTGCCTGCTGTGGGAGTGGATGCAGCCATCGTCTGCGCGTCAATCTCAAACATCGCCTTATAAGTATCTTTCAATTTCCAGACCAAAACCAGCCCTATCAGAATAGGATTGCCAATCTTATCATTCACCTTTATCGGCTCCACATCCAGATTGCGTGCACGAAGCGAAAGCTTCTTCTTATTAAGAAAAGGGTTTACCCAGAAAAAGCCGGTCTCCTTGAACGTCCCTTTATATTTGCCAAAGAACACCATGGCACGCGCCTCGTTCGGCTCCAGCTCCATATAGCCGGCAAACAGAATGAACCATACCAAACACAAACACACCGAAAGGATCAAGGTAGGCACAGAAATGATAAACCCAAAGATTATCACTGCCGTAAGCACTACCAAATGAAGGAACAAGGCCAGAAAGCCATTCATCTTGAAACCACTGAAACCACACTCTTTTGTTTCCATATTCTATAAATTTAATTGATATCATAATGATATCACAAATATATCAATTAAAATTAGAGAAGTACAAAGAAACAAGGGAGTTAACATATAGTATTAAGGATTATTAAGAACATGTATTCCCAGTATATAAAAATTCCGTTTGAGGGTCATAACTCACCCTCAAGCGGAAAACTTTTTTTGACTCTGTCAGTGATGTATCAAGGCTGAATGACAAAAGACCGGCGCAGCAAATCAGCAGTTTGCGAGCTACCGCCCACCATCAGTTCATAACTGCCTTCGGAAACGCACATGGTATTGCTTTGCGGATTCCACCACACCAACTCTTTATCACCCAAATCAAACTCTACATCGACCGTCTTTCCTGCCGGGATATGTACCCGCTTGAAAGCACGCAATGCCTTGCTCGGTCCTTCTACATCATCGTTTTTCTTCAAATAGACCTGCACAACCTCTTCACCGTCACATTTGCCGGTATTGGTTACGGGGACACTCAATCTCAATTTCTCACCGGACTTTATATTATCCGAACCAAGCACCACAGCGCCATAGCTGAAAGAGGTATAGCTCAATCCATGACCGAAGGGGAAAAGCGGTTCCTGGGTCATGTAACGGTAAGTCCGGCCGGTCATATTATAATCCTCAAAATCAGGAAGCTGTGACACATTACGGTAGAAGGTGACCGGCAAGCGTCCTGCCGGATTGTAATCACCGAACAATACTTCGGCTACAGCCGTACCGCCTGCCTGACCGGGATACCATGCCTGCAGAATGGCTCCACACCTCCCGGTTTCCGGCTCCAAACCAATGGGAGAACCCGAACAGTTCACCAACACCACCTTTTTACCGGCACGGTGCAAAGCGGCAATCAGTTCTCGCTGGACAGCAGGCAACTCAATATCAGTACGATCGCCTCCTCTGAATCCGGGAAGCTCAACACCCATCTCCTCGCCTTCGAGGTTCGGAGAGACTCCTCCCACAAAGACCACGATATCAGCATCCTTTACACGCTCCACAGATTTCCTCACATCCACTTCATTCTTAAATCCAAGGTCGAAGTTCAGCAGTGCATCGCTACGGAAATATTCAAAATCCAATTCAACGTCATACGTTTTTCCTGCTTGTACCTGCAAAGTATAAGCACTCTTCTGCCCACCGTGCTGATTGGAGAATCCTCTCACTTCCTCCCCATTTATCCGCAATCTCCCTGAGCCATAAGCATAGATGTCAAAGACCACCTCTCCCGACTGGTCGGGAGTGAATACGCTGTTGTAGGTAGCCGAGAAGTCGGTAAGGTTCACACCCGGAGCAAAAACCGTGGCACCGGATGTACAGAAATGGAAAGGAGTGGTCACTTGGGCAGTAGTGACTGGCTCACCGTCACGAGTCACGTTATTCCAGTAGCGTGCAGTAAATCCGGGTTTCCCGTCGGCAGTCTTGCAACGGTTGAAGACGCTCTGTATCTGAGCTCTCTCCACCCATCCACAGCCTTGTTCATAAATAAGCCGATCATCACTCCCCAAAGCTTTTCTAATTCCGTCCAGAATGGTAACTGTGTGCGGAGGCATACCGTTATAATTTCCCCACTGCATCACAGAATCATTGGCATTCGGACCCATCACGGCTATAGTCAGCCCTCCACGCTTCAACGGCAAGGTATTATCCTTGTTCATAAGCAGTGTCATTGACTTGCGCGCCATGTCGAGCGCCAGAGAATCGTGTCCGGCAGAAGCCACCACAGAAAAAGGAATGCCAGTCCAGGACACCTTCTCCGGCTCGTCCATTTCACCCAAGGCAAAGCGAGCCGTCAAAAGACGCTTGACTGCTACATCCACTGCTTTTTCATCAATCTTTCCCTGCTTCACCGCTTCTACCAGGGCCTCGTAACTCGAACCGCACTCCAAGTCAGTCCCACTCTGCACCGCAGCCGCCGAAGCGGACTCTGCATCAGGATGCGTCTTATGACCATAATCTCTGTAAAAATCGGCAATAGCTCCACAGTCCGAAAGAACAATACCGTCAAATCCCCACTCATCGCGCAAAATCTGCATCAGCAGGCGGTCGCTACCGCAACAAGGATCGCCCTCAAAACGGTTGTAGGCACACATCACCTCCTTCACTTTTCCTTCTTTCACCAAAGCTTCGAAAGGAGGAAGATAAGTTTCATACAAATCACGGGGCTTGATATTTTCCGCATTAAACTCATGGCGGTTCCATTCCGGACCTGAGTGTACGGCAAAGTGCTTGGCACAAGCATGCAGCTTGTCATATTTTCCATCGTTCGTACCCTGCAACCCCTTTACAACCATCACTCCCATACGGCTGGTCAGATAAGGGTCTTCCCCATAAGTCTCTATACCCCTTCCCCAACGGGGGTCGCGGTAGATGTTCACCGTAGGCGTCCACATCGTCAATCCTTGATAGCGTTCACGACTTCCCTGAGATGCATAGTAGGCATTCTTGGCACGGGCCTCATCGGATACGGCAGTAAATACCTCGTATACAGTCTCCGGCGAGAAAGATGCCGCCATACCAATCGGTTGGGGAAACACTGTGGCCAGCCCGGCACGCGCCACTCCATGCAACGCTTCATTCCACCAGTTATAGGGCTTGATACCCAGACGTTCCACCGGTTTGGAGCTGTCCATCATCAAGGACACCTTCTCTTCGAGCGTCAGTTCCTTCAGCAAAAGTCCGGCACGCTCTTCTGCCGGCAGAGATGCATTCTTGTAAGTAGCCTGTCCACATCCCGACAATAGGAAGAGTGGCAAAAGGTAAAGAAGTTTCTGTTTCATCATGGTTTTATATTAATCGTTGTTACAATCGCTTGTATCACAAAGATAAATATTTTCTTCCAATTGCCAACACGCAATAAACTTCTTATTATAGCCTCCTCTGAATATCCTCGTTACTGTTCCGCTGACCCTTACTACGTATATCACCACCGAAAGTATAGGATACACCGATACGGAAACTGGCAAAGGCAAACTGATTGTCGGCAATTATCTTCAACCCGTTGGACATGGTTTCCAATTTGGAATGGCTGACAAACAAATTGTTGACATTCAGGCTGAGGCTGAGCTTATTGTCCAACAACCGATAAAGCATACCTGCACTGACGCTGTAAGTGGGGCTCATCAGATAGATGCCCTGATACTGACGGGAAGAATAGGAACCGGACAACGTGGCCAGAAGAGTCTTCTTTTCATTGAAGAAGAAAGTGTTGCGCAGGCTGGCGTTATAAGCCCACCCTTTCTCCTCGGGAGAGGTGGTGGCAGCGCTGGAGGTGGTCCGGCGATAGTTCACTCCATGCTGGGCGTAAATTTGTAGCCATTTGGTACGGAAAGTGTACGAATTGTTAAGCCCGAAAGCATGCGTCTGCATGAAATTCTCCCAGAGAAAAGAGGTCACATTCGTTTCAGCATCCAAGTCCACAACCTGAAAGAAGACATCGTCCGAATAAGAATAATAGGCAGAAACATTGAAGTTATTCTTCAACGTATATCCCAGCTCGGCATTGTAAGTATAACTAGGGTTCAAGTCTTCACGACCGCAAGCGTAAGTGTACTTGTTCTGATAGAACGGAAAAGGATTGACCATATTCTGTGACGGACGGGAGATGCGGTTGGAGAAACTGAAGTTCAGCGCATGCCCGTCTGTAGGCGAATAAAGCAGATAGACAGTAGGGAACAAGCGCGTATAGTCGTGCTTGTCCTCCGTATCCTTCGCTTCGGAAATACCGGTAGTGCGGGTGTGCTCCATACGCAAGCCCAACTGCATGGAAAAACGTTCGGAAAATTCACGGCTATAATCAGCATATAAGGCATAGATTTGCTCCTTGTAACGGAAATAATCATCCTGCACCAGCGTAGGGTCCGATGTATCGTAATTGATACCGTTGCGAGTGTTGGTAAAGGAAACCTTGGCACCTGCCGTTATCTTGTACTTTTCAAAAGGAAGGATGAAATCAAGAGCGGAGGAGACTACATCTACCTTGCGATGTTGCAGATAGTTGTAATCGAAGTTTGTGCCCGGAATCTCCGTACCGTCAGGCAGGAGGGTTTTCGAGAGAAAGCCCATATTTTCGTCCCGGTTGTCACGCAGGTAATCCACATCCCAAGTCATTTTCTTGCCTTTGTCATCCCAGACCTTATCGGTATGAAAATTCAGATTGAGGCGGTCGGAACTGGTATCCTTGTCACTGTTGGAGTACAGCAAAGAATCCAATACGGCGGTAGAGGCATCGTAAACTTCCGTCCATGAAAGGGCGTTGCCCGGTTTGGGAGCACTGTGATTATAGATGGCCTGCATACCTACAGTCCAGTCCCGTTCCAACGATACGTCCACACCTCCCTGAAGGTAGAAGCTATTCATGTAATTGGTGTAGTCGGCACGGCTGTTCCAGGTGTTCTGCGGAAAATAGCGGTAATTCTTCTCACGCGTCTCATAGTTGCCCTGCGTAGTACCCCCGTTGAGGAAGGATGACACGCGCCCCTTGCTGAGGTTCAAGTTTATCCCTCCATATCCGTAATTGTCCTTTTCACCGGTGCTGTAGGAAGCGGAAGCCGTACCGCCCACGTAATCTTTGGGGCGTGACTTCAAGCGGATATTGATGATGCCTGCATTTCCGGCGGCATCGTATTTGGACGGAGGCGTGGTAATCACCTCCACCTTCAGTATCTGGGAGGCGTCATAGGAACGGAGGTAATCTATCAGTTCATCTCCTGACAGCTTCGTCTCACGGTCGTTGATATAAACCTTGATACCCCCTTTACCTATAATACCAATACTGTTTTGTCCAACCTGCAGACCGGGCACTTCACGCAGAAGGTCGAGTGCACTGCCTCCGGCAGAGGCTATGGTATTATGTGCATCGAACACTACCCTATCCACCAGACGCTTGATAACGGGACGCGCGGCCGTAACGGTCACTTCGTCCAGCAAGGCGGAAGAAGATTTCAATGTCAATTCGCCAACGTTTTTGTTTCCTTGCAGCACAACGGGAACGTAGAGGTCTTCGCTGCCGATAAGGGTAATATGCAACAAGTATTCTCCCAGTGGCTGGTCAAAGGAAAAACAACCTTGTGTGTCGGTCAGCATACCGGTAATATAGGTACTGTCTTTTGCCTGCTTCAGCAGCACATTCGCCACCTCTACCGGTTGGCGGTTCTCGTCCTGCACACAACCGGAAAGCCGGTAAGTCTGAGCAGGAAGCAGAGTTGCCATACTTGCCAAGGCCACCCATACCATCACTCTTTTTCTAACGTTGTTCAGTAGTTTTTCTTTCATCATGCGTTTGATTTCAATATTTCACACCTTGTATTTCGCTGATACAAAGGTAGGGGTAAAACATGCCTCAAACGGTCTATATCGAGGAATAAAAAGTCTATATTCCAAAACTACAAATCACTACATATCAACACTTTAATTTCACAAAAGTCTATATTATGCCTTTTCCGGTCTATATGCTGCCTATAAACTCTACGATGCCTTCCTTCTCCCCCATCCCCAGTTTCTTGCGGATATTCGTCTTTCGCTGGTAAATGGTAGGAATGCTCTGTTGTGTCACCACACTAATCTCCTTCGTCGAGAAGTCCGCACAGAGCAGGCAGCAAAGCTGCTTTTCTTTGTCAATGAGCACATCGCCAAAACAGCTGTCCATCTTTGTGTAGAAGTTATCATAAATCCGGTCTATGATAGGATACAAGTCCTCCCATACCAGCAAACTCTCTACCGGCAGTTCATGGCTGGTAATACCCGAAATGCGGCGAAGCAGCTCCTGATTCTGTGAGGTAGGTTGTTTAGCCACCAGCCGTATCATGCCTAATTGCTGCAACAGTATTTTCCGAAAAAACTGCCCGTCTTCCCCTTTCGACTGGTTCCTGATCGCATCTTCCAGCAACCGGGTCAGTGTTTCCGCCCGTTCTTCCGCTTCAATCAACCGGTTACGCCGGTTACGGATATAAAGGGACACACCGCCACCTGCAAGCACCAGTACCAACAGTGCCAGCAACAAATTCAGTTGTGCCTGCTTCCGTTCCACCGTCAGAATCAAGTTGGCTTGCGAAAGCGTCTCCTTCGACTCGTCCTTACGCCGGACAGTACTCTGCAACGCAGTAAGAGCATTGGCTACAGAATCATTATAGCGCGCCACGTCCAGCACATCAAACGTACGGTGACGTGTATAATCTATCAATGCCCTATATACCGCCACCATATTCTCTTCCGTCAGAAACCGGTTCCGGCCCTCGCCACGTTTCCTCTCCTTATTCAAATAGTATTCCGCCGAATCAAGCAGCCCTTCTTTCAAGAACACTTCCACTTTCACCAGATCTCCCATACGCAACTGCACCGGGTCGACGACATACTGCTCCATACGACGAATAGTAGCTATTGCACCGGAAGGTTCATCAAAAGAGTAAGCCTGCATCTGGGCATAGTTACGCAAATAATGCACTATCTTACTGGTATCTTCTGCCTCCACTGCCAGTTCTATGCTGCGCTCCATGTAATAGGATGCAGAATCATTCTTGTTCAGCCCCATGGCAATTCCCATAGAGAAGAAGCTTCCGGCTCTTGCGTCCAAAGCTATGGCGGTACGGAAAGTTTCTATCGCTTTCTCATAATCTTTCCAGACATACACATACCAGTATGCCTTATCAATCAGCATATCAGCCATTCTTCCCGTGTCCTGCAGCGCCTTGGCCAAAGCTACGCCGCTGTCAATGGCAGCTATACACCGTTCGTGCTCTTTCAGCCAATACCAGTACCAGGCTTTCAACTGATAGGAAAACAGATTCTTCGCCGTGTCGTTGCGGAAGACGTAATAATCGGAAGCAGGCAATATCAAGGAATCTTCCGCCATCGAGTTGTGCCGCTTATAGTGCACATAAGCATTCAGCCATCCATACAACAGCCTCTCCTCATCCGAAAGTTGCGATGGCCTCTCTATCTGTACCAGCAAGGCATACACGCTGTCCACATTCATATTCACCTGCTTTTCTGCCAGATGTAACAGATGTGCCTCATTCATCTGCCGGCAGGCAACAAGGCACAGCAACGCAAACAATAGTCCAAGGAAAGGTAATCTATTCATAATATAGGAGATATAGTTTTTTCTATCATTTGTCTGCAACCGCAGTTTCCAGTTGCTTCAGCGCCTGCTCCAACACCGAACGCGGGCAGCCGATATTCAGCCGCATAAATCCCTTACCCGGTTCACCGAACATGGTGCCGTCATTCAGTGCCAGGTGTGCCTTGTCCACAAATAGTCTCACCAGTTCCTCCTGAGTCAGCCCCAATCCCCGGCAGTCCAGATAAATCAGGTAAGAAGCCTGCGGACGTATCATGCCGATGCCCGGAATATGCTCGCGCAGGTAGTTCTCCGTGAAATCGATATTGCCCTTTATATAGTCCAGCAGCTGTTCCAACCATTCCTCACCATGCATATAGGCAGCAGCCGCACCGATATAGGCCAACATGTGCCCTTCGCTGAACTCGCCCGCTTCCATGAACTCCTGAAAACGGTGGCGGATGTCCTCATTGAGGATAATGGCGTACGAACTTCCCAATCCCGGCATATTGAATGTTTTGCTGGGTGCCATGAAGGTGAGGGAATTCTGCGCGGCAGCCCCCGAAACAGTAGCAAAAGGATGGTGTTTGTAAGGTGGCAGAGTCAAGTCGGCATGAATTTCATCGGAGATGACAAACGTATGGCTTTCCGTACAAATATCAGCAATCCGGCGTAATTCGTCCACCGTCCATACACGCCCGCCCGGGTTATGGGGATTGCAGAGAATCAATACTTTGCATCCTTGTATATCCTTACGGAAACGCTCAAAGTCAATCTGATACTGTCCGTCTTTCAGGTCGAGCGGAGAGTAAACCACTTCGCGCTTCATGCGTTGCGTCACCAGGAAGAAGGGATGATAAACGGGAGTCATCACCATTACCCGGTCGCCGGGATTGGTGAAGCATTGCAATGCGAAGGCTTGACCGCGGACAATGCCGGGTACAAAAGTCAGCATCCCGCGAGTGACGTCCCAACCGTGGCGACGACTGAGCCAGCTACAAATGGAAGTATACCATTCCTCACACGCAGACGTATAGCCCAGCACTTCATGTTCAAGACGCTTCCGCAAGGCTTCCATCACAAACGGGGGCGTGCGGAAATCCATATCCGCCACCCACATGGGGAGGAGGTCATCGCGTCCCCATACACTCTTCACACCGTCCCATTTCACGGAGTCGGTACCACGGCGCTCTATTACTTCATCAAAATTGTAAGTCATTTGCTTGTCTTTTTATTGTAGTTTCACTAATTCAACGCATCAATTTGTCTTGTTTTTATACCGCCCGAAAGAGAATTTACAACTATCTGATTATCAACATGTATAAATACATCCTATTTCTGTCGTATACTGAGCCCTATTCAGTCGTATACTGAAATAGGTTCAGTATACGACTGAATAGGGCTCAGTATACAATCCATTACCGCCACCTTATTTTTGTAAATAATAATCATATCGGGAAAAATATAAATACCGCCACATCCCACACTGCATGAGACAAGATAATAGCGGCAAAGCGGTTCGGAAAGAAACGGTAAAGCGCCCCCCATGCCGCCCCCACCACCAGAGCCGCCATGACCAGCATGAAGTTACAGGAACCGGCATGCACCAGTGCATAAATCAAAGTAGCCACCACAAAACCCGCATTCGGATTCCAGCGTTTGGAAAGCGTGCGTTGCACATAGCCGCGCCAGAAAATCTCTTCCGCCGGCCCTATCAGCAACAGCAGCAATGCTGCCAGCAGCCAAGGAGACTCTCCCTCTTTCATCCCATAAATGGAGTCCACCTGCGGACGGGCAAAATCGAACATCCAAGATGACACCTTGTCTCCCAACCAGAAAACGCCCCACAAAGCAACAGCAATGCCAATTCCCAGCAAGACATTCGGCAAGCTCCACTTCACCTCCCGCCACCAGCCGGGATTGAACAAAGTGGCAAACACGGACAGTGTGAGCGCAGAACCGGTCATCATCCACCAGAAATTCACGAAAGGAGCCGTCCAAGGCGAAAACATGACCGTCCACAGCACGGCAGCCAGCAGAATGGTAAAAATCAGCTTCTTCATGACAGCAGACCGGCTACAACGAACGACAACGTGAACAGCAGACTGAACAACAACTGGAGTTTTGCAGTCATCTCATCCAGACCGGCTATGGCACTTTCTCCCTTTCCGGGAAAACGGGACACCACCCGTACATTGCCTATGGCAGGAACCAGTGCCGACATCACCAGCAGGGTCCATAAAGGAAGAGTTCCCGCAGCTATCAAGCCGGCTATCCAGCCAAAAGGAAAAAGGACTTCGGCACAATAAACGTACATCGACGCCTTTCCTCCCAGCTTCATGGCCAGTGTCTGAATCTCGGCACGGGCATCGGTACGCATATCCCGTGTATTATTGGCATGCAGAATGGCCACCGTAATCAGTCCCACCGGCAGAGCTATCCACAAGACATTCCAGTCAACTACTCCCGTAGCCACATAGCAGGTGCCCAACGTCGGCAGCAAGGCATACGCCAAAAAGATGACGACATCGCCCAACGCACGATACTTGAGCGGCGGATAAAGCAACGAGCAAGCCGCGCCGCCTATACCGATGTACAGCAACGGCAACCCCGTACGCCACAGCAGGCCGACACCCGCAACAAGGGCAACTGCCAGCAATGCCATCGACAAGCCATATATCTCGCGCGGAGCAAACATCCCGTCGGTCAAGGTCTTGGCGCCAAAGGTATCCCTTGCATCGACCTTATGCTTATAGTCAAAATAATCGCTCCAGGTATTCCCGGCAGCGTGAAACACGACGATGTTCAGCAATGCCCAGATGCCGTTCACCCAGTTTATGTCCTGCCGCATCCAATACAGATATGCCAACGTCACCACCACCGGCATCGAAGAGGCGGGGAATGACCACGGACGCACCGCTATCATCCAATCTTTCAAAGAATGTTTCTTCATTTGTTATTTATCATTTATTTGTGCGCAAAAGTACGAAATATCTTCGCTTTTTTAAGTAATTTCGCGCACAAGATAAAAGAACCCCTTATGATAAAAGCTCTGTTTTTTGACATCGACGGAACCTTGGTCAGCTTCAAGACCCACGAAATTCCCGTTTCCACTATTGAAGCGTTGACTGCCGCCAAGGCCAAAGGCATACATATCTTCATTTCTACCGGACGTCCACGCGTCATCATCAACAACTTGTCTGCCTTGCAGGAACGGAATCTGATAGACGGCTACATCACGATGAACGGCGCCTATTGCTTTGTAGAAGACACCGTTATCTACAAAAGCCCCATACCGACAGCGGAAGTGGATGCCTTGACAGCTTTCTGCCACGAACGCAACATCCCATGCATCCTGGTGGGAGAGCACGACATCTGCGTGAACCAGCCCGGCGAAGTAGTGGAGGAAATCTTCCACCGCCAACTCAAAGTGGACCCCATCGAAGCAAAGCCCTATACCGACAGCCATGCCGACAAAGCCTTCTTCCAGCTGACTCCCTTTATCAACGCCGAGGAAGAAGCAATCATCCTGCCCGCCGTCCCCCACTGCGAGATGGGCCGCTGGCATCCCGCCTTCGTAGACGTGACAGCCAAAGGAAACACCAAGCAGAACGGTATCGACCAGATTATCCGCCACTTCGGCATCAAGCTGGAAGAAACCATGGCCTTCGGCGACGGAGGAAATGACATCAGCATGTTGCGCCATGCCGGTATCGGTGTAGCCATGGGCAATGCCAATGATGACGTGAAAGCTGCCAGTAACTACACAACCACTTCTGTTGATGAAGACGGTATCGCCAACGCCCTGAAATATTTCGGCATAGTCGGGAATCCATCATAAATCTGAAATCTTTTGAGCTTCGTTCCCGATACCCAAAACAAAGAGTTTCAAGACGCCTTGAACCTCATCCAGTATACCCGTCAGTCCGTATTCCTGACGGGCAAAGCAGGTACGGGCAAATCGACCTTCCTGAAGTACATCTGCGCGAATACAAAGAAAAAGCACGTGGTGCTTGCACCGACCGGCATAGCCGCCATCAATGCCGGAGGCAGTACCCTGCACAGCTTCTTCAAACTGCCCTTCTACCCCCTGCTGCCCGACGACCCGAACTTCAGTCTGCAACGGGGACGCATCCACGAATTTTTCAAATACACCAAACCCCACCGCAAACTGCTGGAAGAGCTGGAATTGGTCATCATCGACGAGATTTCCATGGTACGCGCCGACATCATCGACGCCGTAGACCGCATCCTGCGCGTCTATTCCCGCAACCTGCGCGAACCCTTCGGTGGCAAACAGATATTATTGGTGGGCGATGTGTTCCAGTTGGAACCCGTCGTCAAAGGAGATGAACGGGAGATACTGAACCGATTCTACCCTACCCCTTATTTCTTCTCTGCCAGGGTATTCGGCCAGATAGACCTTGTCTCCATCGAACTGCAGAAAGTATACCGGCAAACAGACAGCAAGTTCATCCATGTGCTGGATCACATCCGCAACAATACCGTCGGCTCTACCGAACTTCAGCTGCTCAACACCCGCTATGGCACCCAAATAGAGCAATCGGAAGCCGACATGTACATCACCCTCGCCACCCGCCGTGATAATGTGGACTACATCAACGACAAGAAACTGGCGGAACTTCCCGGTGACCCGGTCACCTTCTACGGCGAAATCATGGGAGACTTTCCCGAAAGCAGCCTCCCCACCTCGCAGGAACTGGTACTGAAACCGGGCGCACAAATCATCTTCATCAAGAATGACTTCGACCGCCGCTGGGTGAACGGCACCATCGGCGTCATCAGCGGCTTCGACCCTATTGAAGACCACCAAATGCTTTTATACTTGTCCATGGTTCAACTGTATTACACCAAAAAGGGTCATTGGCAGGGAGTCCTAAGGGCAGGAAGCCTAATGAGCACAGATAAACGCAAGGAGTAGACAGATAAATATCTCCTAGTTCCGGTTGTTCACCACAAACTCCGATCGTCAGCCAACCTTCTTTATCGAAAGTTCCCGGTTGTTCAAAAAGACGCTTAAGCATGGCTGTCATGGCTCCACGTACTTGTCCGGGCTTCAATGATTCCGGAAGTTTTCCGAATAAGGCGCAGGCTCCCAAAACTTGGAATGCTGCTGAACGGTAACTGACAGAACGGCCTAGTACCGGATAGCTGCCATCGGGAGCTATCATGCGCTCTTGAATTTCGGCATAACGAATAAATCGTATCCATTCTTCATTCAGAAATGACTGGAAGGACGGCCTCTGTTTTACTGTCACTTTCAGGATTTGCAGTAACATAGGATGGATAACATAGCTATTATAATAATCTAAATGAAAATCTGCCCCATCTCCATAAACGTGCCATGAACCGTAGACCAACCAGTGCTCGCCTTCGGGCGTGATGA
>OHAJ01001987.1_pt1 | contig 14481 bp, 13 predicted proteins | sample 1577101 | NCBI WGS metagenome assembly OHAJ01 (sample SAMEA3541531, study PRJEB24748) | human gut metagenome | biome: human gut; feature: human-associated habitat; material: faeces | place: China | collected 2012
TCCGCCCGACCAACGTCGCGCCGCAGGCTTCCGAGCCGAGTGCTTTCGGGAAGATCTGGGGCAATATCGAAGAGGCGATTTCGGGCGGTACGATTCCTGCCGACACGCTTTACATCGTGGCGGGATGTTATTACGAGAACGATAATAACTGGAAGGAGAAGGACGCTTCGAACAACGGTGCGCTGAGTTCGCTTTCGAAGGATTGCGTCATGCCGACCCGCCAGTTCAAGATGGCCGTGCGCAAGAAAACGGTACAGGTGGGCAAACCCATTCAGGAATGCACGGCCGATGAACTGGAGACCATCGCCTTCTGGGTCGAGAGCCTGACGAAGAGCACGGCGACGGACAAGTCGCAACTGGATCAGTTTATCGTTCCCATATCGGAGATCGAGACGGCGATGGGGATGAAATTCTTCCCGGGGATTCCCGATGCCGCCAAGAGCAGAAAGGGCACGCTTTCGGCGTGGTACTGATCGAAAAAGAGCTGAACGCTCCGCTCGAACAGGTTTTCAGCGAATTCGACCGGCTGCCGCTGGCCGCCGCCTCGATCGGGCAGGCGACGAGCCGACGAAGCCCATCGGCGCGTTTTACGACGAGGCCGCCGCGCAGCAGATGATGCGCGACGATCCGTCGCTGCGCATGAAGGAGGATTCCGGCCGCGGCTGGCGGCGCGTCGTTGCCTCGCCGAAACCGGTGGACATTGCTGAGCGGCGCTCGATCCTGAACCTGCTCGACAGTGAGTATATCGTCATCGCCTGCGGCGGCGGCGGTGTGCCCGTCGTGCGCGATTCGCACGGGGACTACTACGGTGTGGACGCTGTCATCGACAAGGACTTTGCCTCCGCGTGCCTGGCCGAGGCCGTCGGCGCGGACTATCTGTTCATTCTCACGGCGGTGGATCACGTCTGCCTGAACTTCGGCACGCCGGAGCAGCGGGAGCTCGACGAGCTGCACGTGGACGAGGCGGAGACCTACCTGCGCGCCGGACAGTTCGGCGCCGGCTCCATGCAGCCGAAGGTGGCCGCCGCCGTGCAGTTCGTGCGCAGCGGCTGGCGGCGGCGCGCCGTCATCGCCTCGCTCGAGCAGGCCCCGGCCGCCATGCGCGGCGAGAGCGGCACACGCATCGTGCCGTAAAATCGGCAAACGAAAATCCGGCCTTTCCCGCAAAGGGAAAGACCGGATTTTTTCAGCCCGGCAGCTCCAAAATCGCCATTTCGGCAAAAGCGCCGGCGAGTTTTTGCACCATCTGCTCCTCGGTCTCCGTCTTGCCGTGTTCGACCCAGACGGTCAGAATGCCGACCATGGTCGATGTGATGATGGCAACGAAATAGTCAAACTGCGCGGGATCGTCCGCCAGCGGCTGCAGCGCCTCGATCAGGCCGGTGCTGCGGCGCAGGCTGTCAAACAAAATGTCCGTCCGGTGGATCTCCACGAGTGCCTCGAGCACTGTGCTGTTGCAAAACCAGTATTGAAACACAGCCTTGGCCAGACTGCCGCGCCGCTCGGGCGGCAGGGCGCTGCGCGCGGCAAACACGGCCTGAAATCCGCGGTCGCACAGCAGCGCCAGCACATCCTCAAGGCAGTCGAAATTGCGGTAAAACGTCGAGCGGCTCACGGAGGAGGCGCGCTGTACGTCCGTGATCGTGATGCGCGCGAACGGTTTCTCCTTCATGCACGCCAATAGGCCTGCGCAAATGAGCTCCGAGGACGCCTGCGCGCGTTTGTCGTTCTTGATGTGGTACATTTTGGCCTCCGGCGTTCTGTATTTTACGGTACTATTGTATCGCAAAAAGGCTTGATGTACAATAGGGACAATCAAAATTTAAGGGAGTGTTTCACATGAGCGAAAATGTGATCTTCTGCTACTCTGGCACCGGCAACTGTCTCGACATGGCCAAAACCATCGCCCGCGAGCTGGGCGACACGGACATCATCCTCATGCGCAGGGAGCCCGCGGTCACAGATGTGCGTGACGCCAAGCGCGCCGGCTTTGTCTTCCCGTGCTACGGCGGCGGTCTGCCCGGCGGCGTGGAGGAATCGCTGCGCAAAATTCAGGTCGGCCTCACGGCTTATACGTTCGGCGTCTGCCAGTATGCGGGCTATATGGGCTCCGGCCTGTACAAGCTCGACAGCATCATCCCCCTGCGCTACTGGACGGCCGTGTCGCACCAGTGCACGTGCATCTGGCTGCTGCCGCACAACGTGATGCTGCCGCCGGTGACGCCCGCCATGGCGCAGCGCCGCGCGGACAAAAAGGCAAAGCAGATCGCGCAGGCCGTCCTTTCCGGTGCGGTCTCGCCCAAGGCCCCGCCGAAAAAGCCGCTGAACCAGCTGGAGAGCGCCGTCTGGCCGAAGATCGCGGCCGGCAAGGCGCAGAAGTTTGCCGTCAGTGACGCGTGTGTCGCCTGCGGCCGGTGCGCCAGACTCTGCCCGCGCGGCAACATCCGCATCGAGGGCGGTCGTGCCGTCATTGGCGGCAACTGCATCCAGTGCCTGAGCTGCCTGCAGTACTGCCCGCAGCAGGCCATCTCGATCGGCAGGATCACCGACCGCCGCGCACATTACCACAATCCCAACGTGACCGCCGCGGAGCTGACCGAATCGGTGATCCATATCGACTGAGACAGGTTTTCTCTTTCTACATAGCAGACCGCCCGCCGGAACTCCGGCGGGCGGTTTTCCTGCTTGAGCACTGCTCAAACGTGGACGATGTAGTTTTCCTTGCGCGGGGCGGCCTCCGGCGCGGGACCGGCAGCGTAGCCAAGCGCGATCGCGCCGACGCCGCGCAGCGTCTCCGGCAGGCCCCAGTCGCGCAGCAGCGCCTTGCCGTCCGGACTGTCAAAGATCTCGCGCTCGCGGTTGACCCACACGGTGCCGAGCCCCTCGGCGTGCGCGGCCAGCATGAGGTTTTCGAGCACGCAGCTGCCGTCGGCTAGGTAGTTCGCGCTCTCGCCGTCGCCGAGCACGACCACGATCACCGGCGCGCCGTAGTAGGGGTCGACGTTCTTGCCGATCACGGCGGCGTTGAGCTTCGTGAGCCGGTCGCGGTATGCCTGCGTGGTCACGGCGACGATCGTCGCCGACTGTTTGCCCATGGCCGACGGGGCGTAGGTTCCGGCCTCGAGCACGCGCGCGAGCACGTCCGCGGGCACGGCGTCCGGCTTGTAGGCGCGGATGCTCCGCCGGGTTTTTATCAGTGTCAGAAAATCGTTTGCCATGCGATGACCTCCGTTCGAAAATTGTTACAAATAGTATACCACATCCGGCGGCGATGTGCTATAATATTCAATTAATTTCTATTCGCTGTCGCGCGTGAAAGGAGTTCCCCCAACCATGCAGAAGATCGCAGCTTTCATCGTTAAAAAACGCAAGCTCCTGCTTGTCGTCATGCTGGCGCTGGCGGTGGTCTGCGCGGCGCTGATGCCCTTTGTCGGCATCAACACCGACATGACGAAATACCTGCCGGACAGCTCACAGATGAAGATCGGCATGGATCGCATGAACGAGGCCTTTCCAGACGTGGCGGAGACGTATACCATCCGCGTTATGTTCCGCGGGCTGGACGCGCGCGACAAGCTCGCCATCCGCGAGCAGCTGGCGGAAATTCCGAACGTAGACAGCGTGGCCTACGAGCCGGACAGCGACGACTATAACCGCGGCGATGCCACGCTCTACAAGCTCACGACGCAGTATGACTACAAGTCCGACGAGGAGGCGCAGATCGAGCGCGACGTGGCCGACCGCTTCGCCGACTATGACGTGGCCGTGCGCAGCGACGACACCTCGACGCCGGACATCCCGCCGATCGTGTTCATCCTCTCGATCGTGCTTGTGACGACGATCCTGCTCATCGCCTGCCCGTCCTATTTCGAGCCGGTGCTGTTTCTCATCACGATCGGCATTGCCGTGCTCATCAACCAGGGCACGAATATCATCCTCGGCGAGACGTCGGACGTCACGGCGAGCATCTCGGCCATTTTGCAGCTCGCGCTCTCGATGGACTATTCCATCATCCTCATGAACCGCTACCGGCAGGAGCTGAAAAAAACAGACGACCGTAAAGAGGCAATGGCAAATGCCCTGCGCGCCGCCCTCGGCTCGATTACGGGCAGCGCCGTAACCACGATCGTCGGATTGCTGGTGCTGGTTTTTATGAGCTTTAAAATAGGTGCGGACATCGGTATTGTACTGGCAAAGGGCGTTGCATTCAGCATGCTATGCGTGTTCACCGTTCTGCCGGCGCTTATACTGCTGTCGCATAAGCCGATTGAAAAAACCGAAAAGAAAAAGCGAACGGAAAAAGCGCGTAAGAACGGTATTTCGGCGGTGCTTGGCGGTTTCAGCTACCGTTTCCGCAGCGTTATTGCGATACTGTTCGTTGTGCTGTTTATCGCCTCGGGCTATCTACAGTCCGGCACAAAAACCGTCTACACGCTGTCCGAAAAGGATCCGATTGCCGATATTTTTCCCAAGGTCAATACGTTTGTTCTGCTTTATGATAACACAGATGAGGATAACATTGCGGACATTGTGTCGACCTTGGAAAAGAAGGACGGTGTGAAGAGTGTTGTTTCCTATCCCACGACAATAGGCAAACAGTGTACCGTAAAAGAAATGTCGGCTATGCTCTCCGAAACGGACGGTGAGATTCAGGTGGATGAAAAGCTGCTTAATCTCGTTTATTATCACTATCATGCAAACGGTAAAGCAGCCCCCATGACCTTGTCTGCTTTCATCGGATTTCTTTCGGACACGGCGGCGACCGATCCGATGTTCTCCGATTATATAGACAAAGCTTCGGCGGAACAGCTTGCAGCGCTGAAGCCCCTGACAGACAAAAGTATACTGACCTCTCCCATGCCGCCTGCCGCACTCGCGCAGTCGCTCGGTATGAATGCAGAGCAGGTGACGCAGCTCCTTATGCTTCGCTACGGTATGGAATATACGCCTGACAAAACCATGTCGCTGTATGAATTTGTTTCATTTCTTACAGAGAAGGTTATCCCGAATCCTCAATATGCCGCTGCGTTTGATGACGCAACAAAGGCAAAAACGTATCAGACGAAGATGATTACCGATGCCGTTGTAAGCGACAAGGAATTCACCCCAGAGGAAATGACCGAGCTTCTCGGCGGAATAAGCGATAAGTTTGACGAGAGTGCGGTGGAGCTGCTCTATCTGTACAGTGCGAGCTTGAAACAGAAAAATGCACATAGTACCATGTCTCCGGAGGCGCTGGTAAAGCACATTGAAAAGCTGGCTTCAGAGCAATCGTTTTCTTCTCTGCTTACCGCCGAACAGAAGGGCGGTATTACAAAGGTGAGAGAGCAGCTTGACGACGGGGTGCGACAGCTTAAAGGCGAAACGCATTCCCGGATGACCGTTACGACGGAATTGCCGATCGAATCGGAAAAAACGGCGCTGTTTGTAAGAGAGCTGTCCGACCTATGCAACGAAAGGCTGTCGGGTGAACACCATCTCGTGGGCAATAGCATTATGGTAGACGAAATGGAATCCGGGTTTGGCAGGGAGCAGCTGTTTATCACGCTGCTTACGGCGGTGTCTATTTTCATCGTGGTTGCTTTGACCTTCCGCTCGCTTGTCATACCTGCAATTCTCGTACTTATTGTTCAGTGCGGTGTATTTATCACCGTATCGGCATTAGGTGTGATAGGCGGTTCGATGTACTATCTGGCACTGCTGATCGTGGAATGCATTCTGATGGGTGCGACCATCGACTACGGAATTCTGTTTACAAGCTATTACCGTGAGCTGCGGGCAACACTTCCCGTAAAAGAAGCAATCGTTGCCGCATATAAGGGCAGTTTTCCGGATAGCAGGCGCCGTAGATCTTGAGATTAGGACGCTTCTCGCGGATGTAGGCCGCCAGATCGCTCGCATGGTCGAACACTCCCGCCGGTTCGGCTCCTTCCACACGGTCGCCTCGCAAAGCGAGCACGCCGGAGACTTTGGCTTGGTCGAACAGGTCGAGCGCCTCGTCCACGTCGTCTTTGTCAAGGTATTGCGCGGTCAGGTGCGCCACGGCCGGAATGCCGTATTCGTTCACCGTATGCGCGATGCGTGCGGTCAACGTGCGGTCGGACGATTTGCCGGTGCCGTAGGTGACGGAGATGAAGTCGGGGTCCAGCCCCTGCAGGCCATCCAACGTATCGTAGATGGTACCTACAGGGCTGGTGCGCTTGGGAGGGAACACCTCCAGCGAGAAGATTGGCGAATGCATGTGATTCCTTGGAAATCTTGCCTGTTTATGCCTATGCCGGCCTTACTTGGCGAGTTTGGCGCGCACGGCCTTGGCCGCTGCGACGAGGTTCTCCAGGCTCGGCCAGGTTTCGGCGTTGCCACGGGTCTTCAGGCCGCAGTCCGGGTTGATCCACACCTTTTCGACGTCCATCTTCTTCAGGATCTCGTAGATGCGGTCCTCGATCTCCTGTTCGGACGGAATGCGCGGAGAGTGGATGTCGTACACGCCCGGGCCGGCTTCGGTTTCGAAGTTGGCGTCGTGGATGGCGTCGAGCACCACAAGGTCGCCACGGGAGGCTTCGAAGGAGATCACGTCGGCGTCCATCGCGTCGATGTCCTTGATGATGTCGTTGAACTCCGAATAGCACATGTGCGTGTGGATCTGCGTGGTCGGCTTGACGGCGGAATGCACCAGACGGAACGCCGGAATGGCCCAGTCGAGGTACTTCTTGTGCCAGTCGGTCTTCCTCAGCGGCAGCTTCTCGCGCAGTGCGGCCTCGTCGATCTGGATGACCTTGATGCCGGCCTTCTCCAAATCGAGCACTTCGTCGCGGATGGCGAGCGCGAGCTGCTGGGTCTGCTGCTCGTGGGTGATGTCCTCGCGCGGCCAGGACCAATTGAGGATGGTGACCGGACCGGTGAGCATGCCCTTCATCACATGATCGGTGCGGGACTGCGCGTAGGCGCTCCATTCCACGGTGATCGGGTTGGCGCGGGATACGTCGCCCCACACGATCGGAGGCTTGACGCAACGTGTGCCGTAGGACTGCACCCACGCGTTCTTGGTGAACAGGAAGCCGTTGAGGTTCTGGCCGAAGTATTCGACCATGTCGTTGCGTTCGAATTCGCCGTGGACGAGCACGTCGAGGCCGATTTCCTCCTGATGCTTGATGCAGGCGTCGATCTGGTTCTTCATGAATTCGTCGTATTCGGCCTTGGTGATCTCGCCCTTGCGCAGCTTGGCGCGTTCGGCGCGCACTTCCTTGGTTTGCGGGAAGGAGCCGATGGTGGTGGTGGGCAGCAGCGGCAGGTTCAGCGCCTCACGCTGCTCCTTCTGGCGTTCGGCGCGTGCCGGCTGACGTACGAAGTCGGCGTCGGTAAGGCTTGCGATTCGCTTGGCGACCGCAGGATCGGCGGCGACGCGGGTGCCGTCGAACAGCGCCTGGTTGGCTGCGAGTTCGGCGGATGCCTTCTTCTCGTCGTCGGAAGCGTCGGCGAGCACGGCGACTTCGTGCAGTTCGTCGAGCTTCTGGACGGCGAAGGCGAAGTGCTTGCGCACGTCGTCGGCGAGACCGTCCTCGCCTTCGGTGCTGAACGGCACGTGCAGCAGGGAGCTGGCGGTGGAGACGGCCACGTTGGCGGTGACCTGCTTCAGCGCGTCGACCAGGCCGAGGCTCACGGCGTAGTTGTTGCGCCAGATGTTGCGGCCGTTGATCACGCCGGCGAAGATGGTGGTGTTTTCTGCCACGCCGTACTTTTCGACGGCGGCGAGGTTTTCGTCCTTGCCTTCGTTCAGGTCCAGGCCGATGCCGTCGAAGCCGAGCAGGTTGACGGTTTCGTACACGTCGGCGATGTGTCCGAAGTAGGTGTTGAGCAGCACCTTGACCTTGCCTTCGCGGGCGGGCAGGATCTTGGCGTACAGGCTCTTGAACAGTTCGACGTCGCCCGGCTCCTTGTCGAGCACGAGGTACGGTTCGTCGATCTGGATCCACTGCGCGCCCAGTTCGGCGAACTTGGCGACGACTTCGGCGTACACCGCGGCGACCGCGTTGACGAGGCCCTTGTCGTAGTCGAGCTCCTCGGCCTGCGGATTGCGGGCGAGCTTGAAGAAGGTGTACGGGCCGATGAGCACCGGCTTGGTGGTGATGCCGAGCGCCTTCGCCTCGTTGAATTCGTCGAATGGCTTGGTGCTGTTGAGCTTGATGTCGGTGGCGGAGTCGATTTCCGGCACGAGGTAGTGGTAGTTGGTGGTGAACCACTTCTTCATCGGCAGGGCGGTCACGTCGCCCTTCTCGCCCTGATAGCCGCGGCCCATTGCGAAGAGGGTCTCTTCCGGGTTCTCGAAGGCGAGACGCTGGTAGCGCTGCGGAATGACGTTGAGCAGGATGGCAGTGTCGAGCATCTGGTCGTAATAGCTGAAGTCGTTGCTCGGAATCAGGTCGATGCCGGCGGCCTGCTGCAGCTTCCAATGCTTGGCACGCAGTTCCTTGGCTGTGGCACGCACCTCGTCGAGGGTGGTGTTGCCCTTCCAATACGCTTCGATGATTTTCTTCAGCTCACGGTTCTGGCCGATGCGTGGGAAACCGGAGACGGAAGTAAGAGCGGACATGAATCCTCCATCTGATATGAACAATGCAACCCGCTCAAGCTATCACAAAACCGCCAGCTATAAGACATCAAGAAAATTTGAGTGTCGTTATAAACTGTCCTTATAACGCAGTCCGTATGCCGTCTATATTCACACATTTATGTTTATGGATCAATAATGCAGAACAGCCCGGCAAGCGGATTTAACGCAATGTCTCGTATGCGTCGGGGTCTACGGGTTCCAGCCATTCATTCGTCACGTCGCCCGTGCCATCCGCAATCATGAACGCCAAATGGCTGAAAGCTTCGTGAGGGGCGGCACCGTGCCAATGCTTAACGTCCGGCGGAATACGGACGGCCTGTCCCGGTTCAAGCTCCTTCGGCTCTTCGCCCTCAAGCTGGTAGTAGCCACGCTCTCCAACCGCAATGAGAATCTGGGCCGCGTGATGGTGGATATGCCAGTGGTTCCGGCATCCAGGTTCGAACGTCACATTGTGGATTGACACTTCAGGCGCGTCAAGTACCGGCGCAAGCCAGCTCTGTCCGTCGAAATACTGGGCGAAACCGTCATTTGGTTCCCCAAGAGGGAACGCACTGGGATTGTTCATATGGGCTCTCCTATCCATCATTCTGAACATCGGTTCAGAAAGCACCATACAACCTTGAAGCCGCTTGAAGTCAAATCACAGCACTCTGCGGAATGCTCATCGTTCCGAATCAGCCCGGAACACGCAAGCCCTACTCGAAGTCTTTGGCGGTAAGCAGCGCGATGAGTTCGCCGCTGTGCAGCTGCCACTGGTTGAATGGCTCGTTCGAGCCGAATACGGCGATCGAGGCCGGGGACATGCCGAGATTCAGCAGGTCAAGCAACGTCGGATCGGATTCGGTGCTGGCCAGCCATTGGCAGGCGATCGAAATGGTCGGTTCGTGGCCAAGCACGAGCAGCGTGCGATGCTTTTCCTTGGTTTGCGCGAGCTCGTCGAACACGGATTGCACGCCGCCTTCGTACAGGCTTTGCCGGTAGTCGACTTTCGGATCGTCGCCGAACACCTTGAGCATGCGATCGCAGGTCTGACGGGCGCGGGTGGCGCTGGAGCATGCGATGCGAGTGGGCACCATTTTGAACGCCGCCAATCCTTTGGCCACGGCTTTGGCCTGCTTACGTCCTTTGTCGGTGAGCTCACGTCCCACGTCGCTGCCGTTGCCGCCGAACGGCTCGGTTTTGGCGTGGCGCATCGCCAGCAGCACATACTTGTATTCCTTGGTCTTTTTGGCGACCTTCTTCAGGCTCGTTCCCATAATCGCACGCTCCGATCCGGTTCCAGCGCCGCATTTCAAATATCTAATATCCATTGTCTCAGATTTTCCGCTGGGACATGGCATGAAACGCTCTAAATCTACTCCTTTATGGCTTCGACCTGCGCGTCGAGGTCACGCAGCACCTTGCGCAGCTTGCGATCGGAAATGTCACGCAATTCCAGATCCTCAAGCTGTTCGGCACGCTCCTCGAGCGTCAACGAATCGATGTCGGTCGTCGTGTCCTTCGTGGCACGGTCGCGTTTACGCAACGCCTGAAAGCCCGGAGCCATCGCGCGAGAAACCATGAGGAAACCGGTGTGTCCAATCATCTGGTGATCGGGACGGATGGCCAGTCCTTGCGCCTTCCAATTACGTTCCAAAGTCTCCTGAATGTCCGGCTCGGTCCAGCAACCGGCCTCGCGCAACGCTTCGGCAAGACGGCTCAACTGCGTGGTGGTGGTGACGTACGCGACGAGCACGCCGCCAGGCGCGATCACGCGATACGCCTGTTCAAGACGGTTCCACGGGTCAAGCATGTCAAGCATGATGCGGTCGAAGGAGTGTTCCGGCAAACCAGCCGCGACCGAATCGAAATCGCCGGTCCTCAAATCCCACCATGCGGGACGTTCGCCAAAGTAAACCGTCGCGTTGGCTTCGGCGACGCGCGCGAATTCCGAACGCATCTCGATGGTGGTGAGGCTTCCGCCCTCCCCCACGGCATCCAGCAGATTGATGCTCATCGCGCCCGAACCGGCTCCGGATTCCAGCACGTTCATACCGGAACGAATATCACCGAGCTGAATGACCTGCGCGATGTCCTTCGGATACATGATCTGCGCGCCACGCGGCATGGACAGCACATAGTCAGCCAAGCGCGGACGCATGACGGCGAACTCCCAACCACCGATGGCACGCGTCCCCTTCCACGGCTTGTTCGCGTCGCGTTCCGGATGCGTCTGGTTGACCTGAGCCTCACGTTTCGCACTCACCGTCACGACAACGGATCCTTCCGTCTGGCCAATCACATCATCATGCAGGATGATGCCATGCGAAGTCTGCGTCACACCACCCGGCACCAGCTGATCGGTGATTTTATTCGACCTGCGGTCCGTAAACTGCACTTTTTCACCGGCGGCAAGCGGCCCTCGACGCATGGTTCACGCTCCTTCGTACGTTCGTTCAGTATACGATTTCACGACTATGGCTTACGATTGCAGACCGCATTATTCCACGGACAGCAACGAACCTATGCTACCGTATCCGCCGTCATACCGGCAGACGGCACGAAGCGACGGCAATGTGACGGCGACGTCAACATCACACCGCGTACGCGTTCCAACGACCATTCGCATGCGTGACCTTCAAATCCAAACCAAACACCTGGCTCAACCGTTCAGAAGTAAAACCATGCTCCAAATCACCCGTATACACGATAGTGCCCGGCGCCGGATCGTTGCCGGCCACATTATCCGCATACGCGTCCGCCTCGTTGCCGGTGATACGTCCCATGATCGCCACATGGTCGAAGCCTTGCGGAATCTCCTCAAGACGGTGCGTCACCAGAATCACGGCGCGGTCAGACTGCTCCGCACCAACACGACTCAACGCACGCAAAGCAATCTCACGCCCACCCAAATCAAGACCCGTGGTCGGCTCGTCAAGAATCAGCAAATCGGGATCCGCCATCAACGCACGGCAGATAAGCACGCGAGTGCGTTCGCCTTCGGAAAGCTTGAACATCATCTTGCCTTCCAGGTATTCGATGCCGAATTCACGCATCAATGAGCGGGCTTTGGCGTAATCCTCGTCAGTATAGGTGTCGCGCCAACGGCCGGTGGTTGCGGTCAGCGCCGTCACGATGGCGTCAAGAGGATCTTCCTGCGGTGGGAACGCACGTCCGAGTTCGGCCGAGCTCAAACCGATGCGGTTGCGGTAGGAGAACACGTTCACTTTGCCCAGACGGTTTCCAAGAATGTCGACTGTGCCTTCGGATGGGAATCCACGGGTGCTCATCATCTGCACCAACGTGGATTTGCCGATGCCGTTGGGACCGAACAGCACCCATTTCTCGCCTTTTTTGACTTCCAGATTGACTTTGGTGAGAATTACGCGCCTGCGGCGACGGAATTCCACATCGTCCAGTTTCAACGCGATGCTCTGTTCGTTCATGGTCCCCTCCATTTTCACAAACCACTTGGATGCGATGATGCCTCCTGCCAGCATAGTGCGTCGGCAGGAGGCATTTCAGGAATATTCTGGCTATCGATCAGCCGGATCGGTTATCCGCGATCAGACAGGTTCGGTTCTACTTCCGTTCGGCAAGCACGTCCTCGTAGACTTTGACGGTCTTGTCTGCGATGGACTCCCAGCTGAAGTGGTCGCGGGCGCGCTCGTAACCGGCCTGTCCCATCCGCTTCGCCTTTTCAGGGTCAGCCATGATGCGGTTGATGGCGTCGGCCATATCGTGCACGAATTTGTCAGGGTTGGTGGGGGTGCCAGTGCCGTCATGCAGTTGGTCGACCGGCACCAGATATCCGGTCTCGCCGTCGACGACGACTTCCGGAATGCCACCGGTCGCAGAGGCGACCACCGGCAGACCGCATGCCATGGCTTCCAGATTCACGATGCCGAGCGGCTCGTAGATGGATGGGCAGATGAATGCGTCGCAGCCATGTTCGAGTGCGTTGAGTTCCGGCTTCGGCAGCATCTCCTCAATCCAGATGATGTTGCCGCGTTCCTCGTCGAGCTTGGCGAAGGCGGTCTTGACCTCTTCCATGATTTCCGGCGTGTCGGGAGCGCCGGCGCACAGAACGACCTGGATGTTCGGGTCCACGAAGTGCAGTGCCTGAAGCAGGTACGGCAGACCCTTTTGACGAGTGATGCGTCCGACGAACAGCAAGGTCGGTTTGCTGCGGTCGATGTTGTAACGTTCGAACACCTTCCAGCCCGGATCGTCATCCGCCGGGGTTTCAAACTGGCTCATGGTGATGCCGTTGTGCACTACGACCACCTTGTCCGGGTCAAGGTTCGGATAGGCGGTGAGGATGTCCTCACGCATGCCCGCGGATACGGCGATCACGCGGTCGGCATGCTCGTAGGCGTCTTTCTCAGCCCAGGAGCTCAGATTGTAGCCGCCGCCCAACTGCTCACGTTTCCATGGACGGAACGGTTCAAGCGAGTGCGCGGTGATGACCAATGGGGTGTCATGCAGCATTTTGGCGAGATAGCCGGCAAGGCATGCGTACCATGTATGCGCATGGATGATGTCGGCATCAACGTCGTTGGCGATTTGCAAATCGACGCCAAACGTTTTCAGCGCACCGTTCGCATCCTCAAGCTCCTTCGGCACGTCGTAGCCGACGACCGTGAGCGACCCTTTCGGGTCGGTTCCGGGAATCGCGGGAATGTCGGCGGCCGTGCGCGGCCCGTCGAATGCGCGGACCGTCACATCGACACGTTCCGCCAGCACCTTGGAAAGCTCTTCGGCATGCACCCCCGCGCCGCCATACACCTTGGGCGGGTATTCACGCGATAGAATGTCAACCTTCATGTCTGTAATCTCCTCCTCGAGTCTTCCAGCGTTTCCTGTTCTACTGTAAAACATCAGACACGAAAAACACTCATTGTTTTCATCGTTTTTCAGAAAGTTCCATTCTTTTTCTGAAAAACGATGAAACAGCATTCTCGCATACCCTTTACGGTTAGTCGAAGTCAAGTAGCGCATACCTAAAATCCGATAGAAAAAGCGGTGAGACAAATGCTTCTGGTTGTCTCACCGCTTTCCATCGTTTTTGTGATCAGACGGCTGTTCCGTTTTGGTCGAGATTCGGATTGTGCTTCGGGTTGCCGGCCGTGAAGAACAGGCTCAGCACACCGACTGCGAAGACGATGGCGACTGTGGAGATGAGCCACATCGGATGCGACGGCAGCCACATGACCACGAGGAAGGCGATGGCCGACAGCGCAATCAGCACCCAACTGGCCACACGGAACCATTGGCGGACGGAATGGGGTGCCTTGAACATCTTCGGATTCGTGTAGTTCGGGTTAGTGGTCAGCAGGGTTTCGGTGTCCGCAATCGTACCGCCGCTGGGCTTCCATTCGGTGCCGTCGGTGCCGTCCTGCAGACGCTGGGACTTCTGCTGCAGCTGGTATTCGTCAATCATTCCCGAACGGCCACGGCCACGGGTCTGGTCATACTGCGACGGCACTCCCCTGCGGCCTGCTTTGGCTTGGGCACGGCGTTCTGCACGATTCGGCATTTCACTACTCCTGTTTCGACGGTGACACTGTTGGCTATATTACTCGCTTATCGGCGGCAATTTGCCACCAGTCCATCGGAACCCACTGTGTGTCATTGTATTTCAGTCAGTGATGCGGGCAGTCGGTGATGCGATAGGTTTGCGTATGGAAGTCGCAAGTGACCGCAGTGCCGTCCGCGAATACCGAACGCTGCACCAGCGGATCATCATCCACGAACTCGTGACGAACCAGTTCCTGCATGCCGACCCGCTCATGGAATGCAGCGACCGTATGGCAGCGTTCGATGTCGTTTTCCGTGCGAGCGCGCTGTTCGTCGTCCATGTCGCCGTCAACGCCGATGTATGCGGCATC
>OHAJ01002010.1_pt1 | contig 14355 bp, 18 predicted proteins | sample 1577101 | NCBI WGS metagenome assembly OHAJ01 (sample SAMEA3541531, study PRJEB24748) | human gut metagenome | biome: human gut; feature: human-associated habitat; material: faeces | place: China | collected 2012
TAATATACAATTAGCGAACCCTCAAAAACCTTTACAAATAATACCGGGTGTGTTATAATAGAGTCATCAAAGGGAATGAGCGCTCACCTTTGAACAAAACTAATCTAAAACAAAAGGAGAAATCAACTATGAAAACAACCGAACTTATTGCAACCGCAACAACTCACGAAAGCAAAGTAAACCTTTTTAGCGCACTGACGAACGCAAGTCCGTTTAGTGAAGCAGTAAACACAACATTGTCCGTGGTACAGATCATTGATCAGCCCGCTGTCAACGATCAAGGCGAACCGGTCAACCGTTATTTCTTTCTGTGTGAAGATGGATCCGCATATATGTCTATGGCATTGGGTGTAGATAGCTGTGTTAAGGCTGTTCGCTCAATTTGGGGATCGGATTTTGCCGAACCCTTGCAGATCGTCCCTTGCCAGATCAAGACGAAAAACGGTCATACCTATAAATTTACTGTACTGTAAATTTATTAAAACTCAAAATTATAGCCCGGTTTATCCGGGCTATAATCATTTAATGGTGAATGATTATGAAAAAATTTATTCATACGAAACAAAGAAAAGCGGCACTTGCAACAGTAATTCGCGGATATAATTATAATATTCGCCGAGCCGCCAGCTTGAAAGCACACGGTAAATATCAAGGCGTTGTTCTTCCTAAAATGTTGAATGTTGAAAAAGAATTTGCAAAAATAACAACATTGGAGGAATACAACGAGTTAATAAATCGGCTAAGAGAAACTGCGGGGGCTACCCGTGAAGAAAAAGTAATACAATTAGGACGATACAAGACTATTGAAACTCAAACAACGCGAATTATCAAAAAACAGCAAGAAAGAAGTATTCAGGCATTTATCCAAAATGAAACACCTGCAAAAACTGAATTCAAATCCGCAAAAGCCTTGAAGAAATTTATGTACGAATATCAACAGGAAACTTTTGAATCATTCAACGAAGCGCGGGCAGAGGTATTCAAAGAAAATGTTGCAACCGCTTTAATTGCTTTAGGATTTGATGATTTGTACACAGAATGGCGCAGATTGTCGCTTATTCAAGTTGATTCTGTAAATAGGGTTTGGCCCGAAGCAGTAGAAGCGTTATGGGCGGCGTATGATTCTAAGGACCCGCAACAAATACAAGAAGCTTATGACCGAATGCGAACAGCTATAAACGGAGTAAAAGGAAAATAACATGAAAGAATTTATTTCCGATTTTGAAACACAAAAAGATCCGGAAACTGGGGTCATGTCTGTGTGGGCGTGGTCCATTGTTGAAGTTGATGATCTTTCAAATATTCAATTTGGAAATAATATTGCAAGTTGGGTTTCAGCAATTCAGGGACTTCCGAACGGATCATTGATAGGATTTCATAACTTAAAATTTGACGGTAGTTATATTTTAAGTTATTTATTAGGTGTAGCAAAATGGCAATACAATGACGATCCAAAAGCAAGAAAAGCAAAAACCGTTGAATGTTTAATCAGTTCAACAGGAGTTCATTATAATTATAGAATAAATTTCACCAAACGAAAATATGTTAAAATCTATGATACACTAAAAATATTCAACATGAGCGTTTCGCAGATCGCTAAATCGTTCGGAATCAAAGAGCAAAAAGGTTCTATTGATTATGCTACTTTTCGTGGGTACAATTATACAATGACTCAGGAAGAAGTTGAATATATTACCAATGATGTAATAATTGTAGCCAAAGCAATAAAGCAATTCAGAAATGAGGGTCACGAGCGCAACACCATAGCGTCAAACGCTATGCGTTATTATAAACAAAATAGTTACTATTCAAATTATGAATTTTTAACATATTTTCCACACCTTGACGATGATTTGTACCACCTGCTAAAACGCGCCTACAAGGGCGGCTATTGCTATGTCAATCCTAAATTCAAAGGAAAACCGGTAGGCCATGGCCGGGTATATGATGTAAACAGTTTGTATCCCTCTGTAATGAGCGACCCACGCAACAAATATCCAGTCGGCACCCCGGTGTTCTTTGAGGGAAAATATAAAGATGATCCAATTTATCCACTATATATACAGTTTATAACCGCACAATTTGAACTGAAAAAGGGAAAAATACCAACGATTCAAATTAAAAATGATAAACGGTTCAACCCTCGCGAGTATGTGACAACCACCGGTTGTTTAATGGTGAACCTATATTTAACCAATGTAGATTTAGAAATGTTCTACAACTGCTATAATATAAAAGAAATTCAATATATAGGCGGATATAAATTTATAGGCCGATCAGGAATCTTTATTGATTATGTCAATCACTTCAAAGAAATGAAAATGCAGGCAACCATTGAAAAAAACGCAGGAAAACGGAGCATTGCAAAATTGTTTCTAAATTCCTTATATGGAAAATTTGGTGCCAGTAATGATAAATTTGTAAAGCGCCCATATATAAATGATAAAGGAATTCTTGCTTATGAAACAGTTGAAACACCGTGGCCTGCCAAAACAGTTTATGTGCCGGTGGCCGCTTTTATCACTTCATACGCTCGTCAATTCATTCAAACGGCTTTCGTCAAGAATGTAGATCGTTGTTGCTATTGTGACACAGACAGTTTACATTTATTAGGTGATGACCCACCGGAGGGAGTAAAAATCAGTGACACAGAGTTTAACTGCATGGCGCATGAAAGCAGTTTTTCCAGGGCTAAATTTCTCGGCGCAAAACTGTATATAGAAGAAGATGAACAAGGCAATCTTGATGTAAAGGCCGCAGGGCTTGGGCAAAATGAAGTAGTAAAAAATCAAATCACATTTGAAAATTTCAACACCGAGCAAGAATATTTTGGAATTTTGAAAAGTAAAACCGTGCAAGGTGGTGTTGAATTAGCTGAGGGGCCTTTCAAGATACGCGAACGCGGAACACGATTTTAATAAACAGTGGTGATTATTTAAGCGAATTTGCTCAAATCTATTTACAGATTTGGGTATTCGTGGTATAATTAAGGCAAGAAATGAGGAAAGAAAACAACTAAATTAAAAGGAGTAAATTATGACATTACAAAAAAGATGGAATCGTCACTATGATCGAGGTTACTCAGTAGCCTACTGGGTTGACATTGAAAAACCAGTTATTATTTTTGATTCGCGCGCAAATACAGTTGTAAAATACGCTGAATTGTCCATTGAAGAGCAAAACATGATTGATACTGCGGTTGATGAATTTGAAGAACCTTTTAACAGTGTGGTTCGATTAGGATCGATATTTTATGAAAGACTCAATTATAACCGTTTTTCGCTTTTGAGAGAAATTAAAGAGTTCGGAGAATCCGTTTATAATATTAGCGATTTTAAAGAGGGGTGTAAAAAGTGATCCGATTTTTAATCAAACAACAATTTGCCTGGGCTGAAAAATGCTTTGATAGGGAGGGAGAAATAAAAAAGCCTTTTGAGAGGTATTTTGCTTCATTCATCAATCAAGTGTTAAAGGGTAAAAAAGAAATAACACTAAAAGCGCCAAATACCTTGACTGGCGTGCAAGGTCTTATTTATTTTTCAAAAGCTTTGGATTTAATAAGGTATCTAATTGAAGTCCATGAAGAAAGCAATGTTGTTGCCTTAATATTCAAAATGAACGCCAATGCAAAATCAATGTATGCGGCAAGAAATGTAATAGAGAGGTATGGAAAATGAATGTAACTAAATGTGAGGGTAACGGGCAAGGATCATGTAAACGGTGCCTTGATAAAGGTAAATGGAATATGATGTGGATGTGCTTTCTTTATCATGTTGAGGGCTACGAGGGGTGCTATTGCCATGATTGTGTTAAAGAAATCTTAAAAGAGAACATGGAACAGGAGGTAGAAAAATGAAATGTACAGACTGCGCATATTATGAAATTTGCAAGAATTTGAATAACACTGGTATATTCAGCAAATTCCCTAAAGTTGATTTTTGTCCTCTGTTTGAGCCAAATTCTGAAGAAAAAGTTAAAGAAAGTGAGAAGAAAAAAATGCAACCAGCAGTATCAACCGCTTTACAAGCAATCCTTGCAGATAGAGGGTACAAGGTGCTTGAATTAAAAACCTTTTCAGGTTCCACATTCGTCGGCACCAACATTCAAATAAAATTCAATGAATTTCTTTTAACAAAATGCGTCTACTGCAATGATGAATTGTTTTCGACAATTCAAAACATATCGGAAGTGCGAATCTTATTTTTCAGTTAAAAATAAAAGAACCCGGGGATTTCTCCCCAGGTCTTTTTTATTTGTACCGTTTACAAGCAATATTATAATCGTATATGCAAATCCACCCGGAGGGGATCCGCGCCCATATATTTTTATTGCCTTTGTAAACCAATTCAAGAATGGTACATTTTGTGCCCCGCTTCAGGTAGGCAATGTTGTTTTTCTCGTCACGATTCAAACAATGCGTTCTGCCGTCCGAAGTCAAATCCTTAATCTTTTTCCGGCCAGTGTTTGCGCCTGCACCCTTATATACTCCGCGCACATAGGTCAATGTGATTGTCGATCCGATTTTTGGCTTTGGATAGTCAAAAATAGCACCGCGCATTTTAGGTCGGAGCACACCCAGTACCCCGTTATACGTGTGTTTCACTTTTTTGCAGACAGAACCGCGCGGCCAATTTTGATCGAACGATTCAAACCATTTTGTATTTCCATTGCCGGTGGCTACGGCAATATGGCCGTAAGGGCCGATTTTTGAACCCCATACAACAATATCACCCTTTAATGGAACAAAAGTAGGATTGTTTGCGATTTTTTCAAACTTTTCAACAAGCGGTTTTCTTTTTTCAAAACTTGTGAAATAGTCAACCGCATTTCCCCATGCTCCGGGCAGAAGCCCGAAGCATGAATTTAAGTAAACTTTTGCAAGGTCGACACATTGAGCGCCGGACACACGGTCATAATCAATTAGCCTACCTTTGCATGAATTGTAGAATTGATTGAATGTCATTCCGTGTACCCCCTTTCTTTTGCTTCATCTTTAACAATGTCACCAGCAATGGCCGAAGAAGTGAAGCTATTATTTTTCCACCACGCCCAAACTGTGGAAAACACTGTTAAAAGTGTGGAAAAAAACAAATAAACTTCATCGTCCGAAAAAGGTAGAGGGTTTTTGCCGATCATGGTTAAAACTGAATTTACAAGCGCAACAAAAGTCACGATTGTGCGTATAATGGTATCTTTTGAAACATTTTTCATTTTACTTTGTCCTCCAAATCTTGAATGCGGTGATCTGCCACCTGCTGGCGCAGTTCTTGAAGCGCAATGCGTTGTTGCAGGTTGTTGTACTGTTCTTGCTTTTTTTCGAGTTGTTTAATTCTGTACAAAGTTTTTGAGTTTGCAAGCCACGCGGTGAGCGAAGTCCCCACCAGCGTGACCGCAGATGACAGAATTATAGTTAACTGTTCAACTGTAATTCTAATCACCCCTCAAAAACAATTCCGTCAACAACAAGGCCGTGTGCGTCCGAAACTGTGAAAATCCTGCTTCCGTCAAAAGCAACCTTAATTGTGTTCGCTCCCTCAGTTACAAGCATTGTAAACGCTGAACCGCTTTTGAAACCGTAGAAATATTGGATTCGCTCAACCCCGGACGCGCTGGAATGATAGCGAACACCAATCCGGCTGGAATGCTGAACCATCCCTGAAATCATTTCAGCCGACCAAATTTGTACCCCGCCATCGGAGCGGGTGTCAATCGACCCGGAAGTCCTGTTTTGCGCATCGCAAATCTTGCGTTGACAAATAAGGGTGTTATCCGATTCAAGGTTTACGCCGATATTGTGCTTTTCGTAGCCGTAAAGCTGGGAGCCGCGTTGCAATCGAATGCAAGGTGTAGTCGGCCATTCTTTCAGTGTTCCGGAACCGCCGCCGGATAGAACCAGGGTTGTGTTCAGCAAATTGTAGGCCGTTTTGCCGGAGGAATAAATCAATTCAACATCATTGCAAAGTAATTTATTCACATTTACCGCACGGATTGTGTGTGGTAGGTTTGCTTCATTGGTGTTTGAATTTGCGATATTCAAATTATCCAAAGTAACCGAATTGCAGTTGTGCATTACTAAACCCATAAGCCGCGGCATTGTAGCGGGTGGATTTTTTGAATCATAGCGCCCAGTAATGTACACATTACCGCCGTTTGCAACGTTAAACCAGCGATAGGAATTTGCCCCTGCTTTAACATGGATTTCTGCTTCTTGGTGATAAATCGGGCAGGCCAGTAGATCCATCGCTTGAAAAATTTGAATAAACGGATTCTCTTTCGTTCCATCGGGCGACCGGTTCATGTGATATATTCCACCGTTATCAACGCTATTATTTACATATATAATATTGTTGAATGTAGAATATCCGGCACCGTACCCCTGTGTGGTAGTCTGCTTAATGGAGGACGGTGTACCCTGCAACAGAGAACCGCGCCAAATAGAAATCATTGAATCTGTGGGGTTTACGGCAGTAATTCCCTGTGAATTTGCATACACATAAAATTTATCGTTTACGGTTAAATCCTCAAATTCACCCGACCAAAACCGTTGATTGTCCAAATACTGCGGAATTGTAAACTGCCGAATATAAACACCTGCTTTATCGTAAATGCGAATCGTGTTCGGGGAATAAGTGAGCATTACAAAAGCGGTTGCATTTGCCTTGACAGTTTGCATGATATAGTCAAATCCGGGGTTTGAAAGCACCACCATATTTGAAGCGGTGTTGGTTGCCGGGTTCCATTCATATACATTCAGCCCTTGGGAAATGTACATTTGATCGTTGGTTTCATCGTATGCAACGGAAGAAACAGCGCTTTCATTGTACCCGGCAGGCGAAGAATACTTTTGAATTGTCGCCAGTGTGGTAGGGTTCAACTCAAAGATCGTCTTAGACGGTGTACCGTTTAATTCGCTTGTGGCAACAAAAAGACTATTTCTTTTTGAATTATAAACAATTGCATTGGCATGGCCTAACCCCTCAATATCCCGGCGGGCGACTTGTGCACCGTTGGAGTAGTTGAAGATCACCACCGCCGCCGTGGTGGGGTGTAACTCCAAGGTGTGCCCCCGGGGCACAAAAGCGCAAGCGTAATAATGATTCCCGCCGATTGTATAGCGCGCCCCACCTTGGTTCACCGGGTAGCGGGCTGTTTCCTGCTCAGCGTTGGCAAGATTTTCACCACGATAGGTGTAGCCCAACAGCCAGCGCTCAAAATCAATGTAAGTTGAATGCGGTTGATTTTTGAAAGTCACAAAGTCCTTTTTCAGTTGGGCAATTTCCCGACGGAATTCGTCAAAATAGGGATCGCAGATCACGGCAAGAATTTCTTTCAGGGTGCCATCGTCATACCATTTTTGCAACTGCTCCGTAACTGTTTCCTTGATATGTTTATCAAGGTTTTCAAGTAAATCAATTACATAGTTTATCAACTCGTCATAACTGTTTACTTTTTCAATTACTTCATTCATCTTTTTCAAAACGCCATAAAGCAATTCCTCAAAAGATAATGAATCATCGTAGACCTGCGGCAGTATGCGATTGCAATAGAACCGCCGAAGCACCGCGATAGGGTCAACATCAGGTTTTGGATAATTCATATTTACCTCCTTAATACCATAACGGCATGAATAAGTCTTTATATTCATCAAGCAATTCAGAATAAAGACCGTTCACTTCATTTTTGAATTGCCGGAACACTTCCCCGGCGGGCATTGTTAATCCTGTAATGGTTTCAATTTGATTTGTTTTGCTTGTGGTGTCATTGGTGTTTGTGTTTGATCCTTTATCCGTGGCTTTGTTGGACGCGGTGTCAAGGTTTGCTCTGTCCGCGTACTCAATAGAAGTGAAGTCCTTTGCTTTCATCATGTTGCCAGGAAGATCGCTTGCCGCCCCGCGCATGGTTGAATTTGAATCGTTTTGATTTGAAAAAGAACCGGTTGATTTGCTTTTTCCGGTGGCGTTTGAATCCGTTTTGCGGTTAAACTTTTGATTTGCAACCGCCAAATCTGCGGTCATTTGTGCGAATCCGTCAAAGGCTTTTGCATACCCGGGCATGACCTCCATACACTTGGCTTGTAATTTTACTTTCCATAAATAGAAAGTTTCAAACGCAAACTCATCTGTTAAATAATGAAAAATAAACAGAATTTCAAAATAGCGCTTGAAGCCCTCTATTTTCTGCGGGGTTGGATAGTAGAAGTTAAAGATCTTTTCTCGCGCTGAATCAACGCGGTTATATAATCCCTCGTTTCTATCTTTACATAAATTGTTTACAACGACTTCCAAACTGGTTGTATATCGTGCCATTACTCCACCCCCTGAGGTTCATCGTCCGTATTTGCGATATCATCAAATCCGGGTTTGTCGCTTTCGATAATTTTGCTCTGTACCCGAGGTTTTACGGAAATATTCAACCCGAACCGTTCATTGATCTGATTGCAAGCATTTTTTCTTTCGTATAACATTGTTTCCAAGTTAATAGACACAAATTGATTATTTGCGTTGACCTCATCGGTAATAAGGCGCTCCGCTTTTTCGTTCTGCACATTATTCACCCCAAGGAATGAAAGAAATTCCGCTTTATAGCTTTCAAGCAGGGTATAAAGATCCTTAGCTACCAGCGGTGCACCGGTGTTTACACTGCCAAAACAATCGTTAAAATCATTGTCTTTGTCAATAAAAATATATCCCTGTGACCCGTCATATTTTGCAAACAGATTTGCAAGCGCTAATTTTTGATTTGCCGTACCTTTTAGAATTACCGGTGTTTTTTGTGCGTTCACATTTATGTCAATTATCTGCTGTGTTTTTGCGATTTTGTCTACAAAATAATTGATATAAAAAAGGGTTGGTGTCCACATCGGATTATTTTTGATTAAAACAAAATCGTCTGCGTTGTATTCCTGGTTGAAGTTGATTCCGTACCCGTTTATTTTCACCGGATAACCGTACAGATTCAACACGGACTGATCCGCAGCGCGTAGACCTAAAAATCCTCGGTCGCGATCATTGCAGAACGCGGCCTTGCCGTCTTGGATCAAAGCAAATTCTAAAAAATCTGCGTCCACCGTTTCCGGCAAGTTTTCCCACTCAAAGACTGTGGCGGCAATGTTCATAAAATAACATTGATAAATTTGGTTTAGTTGTGTTGCGGTTAAAATTGAATTGAATTGACCGGCAAAAGTACCGTTTGTTGCTGGGCTGTGATACAGTGCAAAGGGCTTTGTGTTTGCAGGATTTTCCATTATTATCCCTCCTTTTAATCGTTATTCAGGGAATAATTCCCAAAATCGGAAATAGAATGCCAAATTGTGACTCCTGCGTTAAACATGCCGCGAATTGAAGCGGCTTCCGGTGCAGGTGCATTTACTTTTATATTGCAATCAACAGTCTGTAGGTAATTCCATTTACTGCGGGTATTTTTCCAGCTGGATATTTTACCCCACTCGTTAATTGCATATCCGTAAAGATCCAAAAAATCATCAATCGGCCCGCATTCATTGTATAAAGGTGAACAGTCAACCAATCTAAATTTACAGTTTTCACTCGATATAGAATTGGTATCACTTTGATTGCCTTTACTTGCCACCTTAGAATTAAAGGCGCTTGTAATTTCTCTTGATGCACTGAAAATAGAACTAACAGCACCAACCCCGGAACTAATGGCTCCGGCAACATTGCCACTTGCAATATTTGCACCAAGACTTACTGCACCACCAGCCACAGCCCCGGCCGCATTCAAAACTGAACCAACACGGTTAAGCGACCCTTGAACACCGCCATTTTCGTTGTAGCCAATTTGCATTTCAAAAGCGTATGGGACATCAAAAACAGATTCGGCGGGTTTTGAATAATTTTTCAATTTCAGCTTAAAACCATTAGAACCTATTGGGCGCATTTCTGCGCTCATTTTGATTGAATTCCCCTTAATAAATTCAGGGCGCAAAGGTTGACTAAACCCGTTATAATTATAAACAATATAAACTCGACACATTGAAGTAAGCATTTTTTTGTTTCGCGGGGAATACCCGCACGCTAAAGTGTTTCCTGCAATTTCTGCTTCTGTATCTAAAGTCATTGAAACATTTTCCTTGCAATAGTTTATTTTAACGCCATTAACAGTGATAGGTACAATCCAATCACTGTTTTTTAACTTTGAATAAACCCAATACGGAACGCAACGAAAACCTATAATATCCTGGCGCCGATCCGTTGTACCTGCGTATGCGTCTATTATTTTTTGAATCACATTATGATCATAAATAAATCCCGCGTATTGGCCGGTCATTGAATCCAACTTACCGTAGCCACCATAAACCCAATCGGATTCACCTGCTCCGGGTGGCCTTGATACGGAAATCATCGACCAATAAGGAACCCATGAATCACCACCTGAAAAAATTTCAATTTCCTTTTCATAATCGGCAGGTGCTCCCACCGGTTCAGGCTGAAGCCAGCGGCCTACGGTATCCTCACTTTTTTTCACATGAGCGCGGGCGATAAGTGATTTATAGTAAGTTATATTGAATTGGTAGGTTTGCCAGTAATCGGTTGTAATGTAAATCATCGCAATATCTTGTGCGATATATTCAACCCTGTCAATGAATGCATAATACCATTTTTTGTTTCCCTGACGATTTACAAAATCACGGTTTTGGTAGCGGCAATAATTGAATGCTTCAAAGCGCGCAAAATTCCCCTCGATCCTAAAGGCTTGATCCTTTTTGATATAATTGAATTTAGTTGCGCTTACACCTTTTTTCGCCAAATCATCAAAGGCGGCGACTTGCGCCGCCGCCGTTGGGAAATCAACAATGGCGTGGCACTCTTCCGGCTTACCCCATGGCACTGTAAATAGATCCAATCGTGTTGTAGGGTGTGTTACTGCCATTGTCTTTACTCCTTTTATGTTTTTTTCGTCACTCTTATACTGAACACATATTTACCGATCACATTTGCCTTATTGTCATATACATATAAACAATAAGTGCAAATAAGCGGCAAATCAAGAAATCCAGTAACGCCGTGAAGATAGGTTGATTTTACTGTGACATTGAATTGATCATTGTTTTTACCGGTGATTGATACATCCAAATCATAAAAACCACGCTCAATCCATTCCTTGGCACTTACTTGCGAAAGCGCATTATACCCCAGCGGTTCAAAAGTGCCAGTTTCTGTGTTATCGTAAGCAACATCAACAAGTTGTAACATCCCGTTAACATTTTCTGTTTTACCGTATGTTTCGCCGGAAAGAACGGGAACTGTTCTTGTGTCAGTTGCTTCTGTTTCGGCGGGGGTGTCGATGAAGTTTACGCCATAGTCACCGGCGGCAGGGCAATCAAATTCAAGGCTTCCGTCATGGTTAAATTTTTTATATTTCAACATGACGGTTAAACTGTAAAATTTACAACCACCGCAACCGGAGTTGCTACTCCATCGGCAATAATATTGCAAAGAACCGTTGCCGTGTGTGTATTGTCGGCGGTTGAATGGCCGGTGAATGTGATTGTTTTTGCGGTGGGATCAAAGGTGATCGTCACATAGTCAGCCAATGTTTCAGCGGTGATTTTATCCTTGGCGGCACTTTCAAGTACCTGCTCAAATTCAAGGCGCATGTTGTTCACCTTGTAGTCAACGGGGATTGTTGCATAATCAACCGTCTGCGTTGCGTCTGCCGCTTTCAGCTCAACAAAGTTTTCACCGCTTGGATTATGAAAGTCGGTGATTGTCAAATCCTGCAAAGCTTCCGCTTTCGGCACTTCAAATACCATGGCGTTTGCAAAGGGGCAAATACCGTAAATCTGCCACACATGGAAGAAATACTGCCATGTAAGGGACGAGCCTATGAAGTCCTCGGCCGCCGTTTGGATAGTATCGTAAACCTGAAACAGTGCTTCATCGCAAATCACAAAACCAATATCGGAAAGTGTTTTTCCGATACGCTTTCTGTTTTCCAAATCGTAATTATCATAGTCGAAAGAATCAACAACAATAAGGTTATTCCGGAAATCAGCTTCAGCCATGTTAAAGGCCATTGCAAGCACCTTAACGCCCAACTTATTGATTAAATCGGCGCGAATGATAATTACAATACGGTCAGCTTCTGACCATGTTTCTACCGGATCACCGACTGCGCCGGGTTGATTGATATAGTTATTGTAGGCGGTGGAGGGAAAGGTCATTTTCATGGCAGTTTCGCGAATTGTTGCTACCATGTCTTCCGCTTCATCTTTCGTGGCGGGCATTGCCAGTTTTCGACCAAGGATAATACTGTTTGAATATGAGTCAACAATAGCCTGTTTGAACAGGTTGTACTCGCGAATTTCATTCCCGGAGAAAACAGAGTTAATTTTTGCAGATACGAAACGGTTAAAACTTTCGTAGGAAACAAAAGCACCCATCAATTCTTCACGGTTAATAGACAGCGGGAAAACATCCTGCCGATTTCTGGTGTAATAGGCAACTTTGGTATCACCCTTGTACAGTTTCAAAATACCGGACAGATTTTCGCCATTATAACCCATGGGATTGACAGGGTTTTCATAGATTTGCTGAACATCAGTGCCCAGCGGATAAGGGCGGCCTTTCTTCAGCCGTGCAAGCCGGTTGGAATAGCGCTTTACTTCCACCGCAGTGAACATAATTCTATCAACAAGGACAGAAATAAATTCATTGGTATGGGCTTTGTAATTTAGAATCGGATTGGCGAATTTGCTAATATCGTCACCCTCGGCAAGAACAGGAACATCATTCTGCGCGGATTCACTCATCATAGAACGGACCGCATTCAATGTTTTTTGCGCCCTTGCCGCTTCGGTCATTTTTTTAGAACTCATCGAAAAATTCCTCCTCCTTTAATTCCTCAATTACTTCCTCAGGTGATTTTTCATCGTTGGCGGGCGGGGTGTCCTCGGATTTGTCAACCTCGAGTTTCTCGCCCACTTTCATCATCAGGTTGCCGTTGATCTCACGAATGCGGTTGTTATCCTCGACAAGTTTTGCATTGTCAGCGGTAAGGCGTTCAATCTCGCTTGCGTAGTCCACAAAGGTATCCGTGATCGTTGCAAGATCGGGGCCGATCTCGGTTACATCTTCCGCTTTTGCAACACGCTCAACAATTTCCTTGATTTGCTCAACGGATAAACTCATTTTGTTTTACTCCTTTCATAATTTATTATATATTAACTTTTCCACTTCGCATTTGATTTGCAAACTTTCAAAAAACAGGCGCCCCGCCACTGCAAAGGACTTTATCTTCTTAATCTCGGCTCCTGCGTGCGGTCGGTTGTTTTCTGCTATTTTGTTTGCAGTTAATGGATTTGTCTTAGGGTCGCCTGTTTTACAGGCGTATAATGCTTGCGAACTGGAAGCGAAAAAGAAATATATTATATTGTTGTTAGTTTTAATATTGAAAAGTTGAATTGAATCTTTTGGCTTTCGTTCGATTTGTGAGTAGTCATCGTTGAGGAATGATTCATTGTTTGCATAGTCATTATACTCAGGTAAATATTTGGTTGCTAATTTGTTTTGCGGGGTTGTAGCTTTTGCGAATGCCAACTCATTGGTGGTGGATAACATTTCAGCATATATTAAATCGTTTTTGAATAAGGGGTTATAATGAAATTTTATCCCAAAAGCTAAACAGTAGGGGTTTACCATTGATAGTGCATTGGCAAGCATGAATACCTTGCCATCTTGACGTGTTCGGAATATGGTTTCTTGCAAATCGGTGAACACTCTTAATTCATTCGCCAGGTATCGCCGGAATGATGATTTATTATCAATAATAAATTCATCGTAAACGATTGTTGTTACTGATGAAAAATCATCGGAGCCTTTCAATATATCGGCGTTCGTCAGTGCGATGAATCGCCCTGCCTGCTCGCCGTCTATGTAGGCGGTTTTGCCTTTGATCTCAAATTTGTGGTCGGGATAGTTATTTTTGTGCTTAGTGAAAAATCCATCTGTGGCTTCTTTGATCTCTGTTTTGTATCGTCTAAGCCATACAAATTGTTTTTTGCTTTTTAGAAACTGTTCGATCACATACTTTTTTAACTGATATGTTTTTCCTATACCTCGGCCGCCAATTAAAATATTAAGGTAACGATTGTAACTTAGGCATTTTCTTAAACTATAATATTTCATATTCGGTCGGCGGAGAAGTCGCACCCCGGATCCACCCGGTGCAGTTCGACGGCCGACTCCTCGCCGGTGGCACCCACCTTCACTAATGCGTTTTGATTCCCCGCCGCCTTTAGAAATAAGCAGAAAGGTTTATGCACCTTTCATTTATAATGATAACAGATAAAAATTGTTTTGTCAAGGGTTTTCAGCAATCACTTTTTGTATATTT
>OHAJ01002016.1_pt1 | contig 14326 bp, 13 predicted proteins | sample 1577101 | NCBI WGS metagenome assembly OHAJ01 (sample SAMEA3541531, study PRJEB24748) | human gut metagenome | biome: human gut; feature: human-associated habitat; material: faeces | place: China | collected 2012
AAAGTAGGAGAGAGACACCGGATTGTACCGTTGATAGCACAAAGGTTTTTGCAAACGGGAGAACTGCAACAGGATTCGGATTCCATAGAGAATGTGTTGACTCCTGCTTTGCTGGAAGCTGTCAACCGCTTTCGGATAAACAACCGCTTGGCTACTGATCATTCAATCGGTACTTATACCATTCGCTATTTGAATCATCCTTTTTCTTATTACAAAGATCTGCTGCATATCAATATGGAGCGTGCCCGTTGGCAGTATGCATTGGAGAAAGGAACTAAATACGTCTTTGTCAATGTGGCGGCTTGCATGCTTCAGGCATTTAATGAAGAAACTGATTCTATTCTTGAAATGCGTACTTGTTGCGGTTCAGTAAGAAATAAGACACCTTTGCTTTCCAGCCGGATTTATTATATGGAATTAAATCCGTATTGGAATGTTCCCCAGAATATCATACGTAAGGAAATCATTCCGTCTTACCTTCGTGATACGACTTATTTTACCCGAAATCGTATGAAAGTATACGATAAAAACGGAGTTCGGGTAAACCCTCGTGATATAAAATGGTCTAAATACAAGGCAGGTGTGCATTTTCGTTACGTCGACGCCGCCAACTTTATAGTGACTGTCGGCGCCTTTTTCCAGCATCACACCATTAAAGCTGTTACTGGTGATAGCCGCGCCGTTGACTTTGCCGTCCGTACTAAGCGTTACACCATTAAAACCAGTACCTGTTATCGTCGCTCCGTTGACAGTTTTGGCAGTCACAGCGCCGTCTTTAGCAACTGCAAAGCCCGTACTGCTGAACGGCGTATCAGTTTTGCCGATCACGGCATTGCCGCCCACGGTCAGCCCCGTGCTGGCATCCGTGCCGCTGACGGTTACACCGTCGATACCTGTAACGCCTGTCAAAGCACCGTGCATTTCAATATCGGCAACATTTACCAGACTGCGGAACAGGTCGTCCCTGTAGGTATCTCTTCCGCCATCGCCAAATTTATCGCCAGCCTTATGTCCGAAGGATACCTGCTTCTCTGCCGAGGTACTGCTGTCATCACCTAGTGCTACACTATACTCATGTTCAGCGTAACTGTAAGCACCAATCGCCACAACATCATCGCCGATAGCACGTGCGTAGAAACCAATAGCCGTAGGATACATAGCCATATTACTCATTGCCTCAGCTCCATATCCAATAGCTACAGACCCGTCACCAGTTAACTTTATGTTATTGCCTATACCTACAGCATCTATGGCGCTATTATCAATGTTCAAACCGATCATAACACTGGTATCTCCATAGAAACTAGTACCAGAAGCAGGTGTGCCAATAAGCAAACCTTCTTGATTATTCATGCTGTCTTTGGCAAAAATCACTCCGTTGATGCTAGTGACGCCGTTCAACTCGCCTTTGCCATTGCTTTCGTAAAGGCCAGAAGTTGTATTTTCCTTCCACTCGCCGCCCAGGCTGATGTTGCCCTGCATATCGATGTCGGCAACATTTATCAGACTGCGGAACAGATCGTCACTGTAGTCACTGCCATCTGCATAGTTGCGATCGCCAACCTTATGACCAAAGGATACCTGATTTTCCTCTGTCGTTCCGCTATATGCACCAATAGCAACAGCGTTGTGGTAAGTTCCCTGCGCAGCATACCCCAAAGCAGTACCATCATAACTAGCATAAGTATTGCTACCAATTGCTACAGCATTAGAAGAATCCGACGCTGCATTATAGCCGATAGCGACAACATTGTCGGCATCTACTACAGAACCGCCGATTGCTATATTGTAGTTTGCCTCCAAAGAAACCCAACCGTTAATAGCAATACTTTCTATACCACCGGCAAAAGCCCCTACACGCTGATAAGCATAATAACCGATAGCAAGCGAGCCATCACCCAACACTTTTGTACCATTACCTATGGCAATGGCATTTTTAGAAATTGTTGTTACTGACGAGTCAGGATCCATAAAAACAGCCCCGGCGCCAATAGCAAGGCTTTTGTTAGTCACATCTTCATTCATAGCTGCCAGCACACTACCGTTAATACTTGTTACACCTGTCAAAGCACCTGCCATCTCGATATCGCTGATGCCAGCCAGACTGCGACGGGCAGTCCATTCGATTACTTCTTCTCCATTAATAGTGTTAATGAATCCTGTACCGAAAGATACCTGATTTTCCGCTGTCGTATTACTCTCTGCACCGATAGCAATACTGTTTTTAAGTGTTGATTCTGCATCATAACCAATGGCGATACTTCGCTCATTGTTCGTATGAGCTTCCTGACCAATAGCAATGCCGCCAATAAAACTTCCCTTAGTATCCTCTACGTTAGCAAGGCCACCTATAGCGATACCACCCGCAGACTCAACTTTCGCTTCCGCACCAACAGCAACGCCATAACCTCCGCTTATAGCTTTCGCATTATAACCAAAAGCACTGTTACCAGTCCCTCCCCAGGCTTCCGCATTATAACCAAAAGCACTGCCGTTACCATCTTCAGATCGTGCGCCGGCACCAAAAGAACTACCAAAGTTATCAGCCGTAGCGTTATAACCAAAAACACTGACTGACTCACCCCAGCCTGTAGCTTCAATGCCAAAAACGCTGTTATTACCATTTTGATCGACGCGTATGTCAAGACCTATGGCAGCATTGTTTTTAGAGTTTTTATCAAAGCTACCACCATATTCTGTTGTTCCAATAAAGAAATTATTATTGACTTTATCAACAACAAGCTCTGAACCGTTGATACCGGTTACCCCTGTCAGCGCGCCGTCAACAGCCATATCAGCCAGCGGCATGACGCCGTAGTCGCTGCCTGCGGCCGAGCGCGTACTGTAGCCGATGACCGGCACAACGACAGTTTCTTCTTCCCCGGCGTCCGCTTCACCGCCGGTTTCGCTGTCCGCTGCTTTTGCGTCCTTTGCGTCCTTTGTTTCTTTTGCTTCCCCGGCCGCCGACGTTTCCGTCTGCACTGACGCTTCCGCCGCCCACAGCGGCGGCGCAGACCACATCTGCACACTGATCGCCAGCAGTACTGCCGCCACCAGTCTTTTGGCACGTATCTCCCTTTTACTCACTTCGTCCATCTCCCTTATTCATCGCTTTTACCTTTTTAAACCGGACGCGCTTTTGCGGGGCTGCAGTATTTGCAGCAGCAGGCGCACTTCTTCCAGCGAATAGCTTGCTTCTTCCTCAACCGCTTCCATTTCCGGCTCGTCCCTGTTTTCGCCCCAGGCCACCGCCGCTTTTGTGTCCAGCAGTACTTCCAGAGCGCACCCCAGCGTATTGGCGATACGCAGCAGCAGCTTCATGCTGATCCGGGCATGGTCATGCTCAAGATTGCACAGGTGCGTCTGGCTGATGCCGATGCGAGCCGCCAGGTCCTGCTGGGTTATATGGCAGACGCTGCGCAGGTATTTGACGTTGCCGCCGATCTGACGCAGGCATTTTTCGTCGTACATGTTCCACCCCCTGTATTTTATACAAGCAAATAAAAAGCACTTAAAAATATAGTTTTAAATTATCAGAGCAAATATTTTAAAACTATATTTTTATTTTTTTGAATATATAGCAATACCCTTTGTTATTATAACACCTATGTACCCCCCCACAAGACGCGAGAAGTGCTTTCTGTACATTTTTGTTTTTTCGCCGCGATACGCTTGGCGCCGCCAATCCTTTGTAAACGGCTTGACGTCTTGGTTTCAAAGGTTGGGCAAGCGATGGAAAAAATTTTAAAAAATTTTTCAGGTTTCTGCTTTACGACCCTTAAAGGCGGTATCTTACTTTTGCTGTTTTACCAAACGCAGCAAAAGCTCTTTCTGCTAAGACCCGATATCTAATTTTTTCCTGCTTATCCTGCACCCCAACGGCCAGCCGCAAAAAAATTTAGCCCCTATCTTAGAGATAGGGGCTAACAGGCTGGAAGGGATATTTTGCTATTTACTTTTTTAAAAAACAGGCGTACACTAGCAACTGTTATGCATAACGCTTTACAGTATGGCCTGCCATCATAAAACCAAAGGATTTGATCATCATAAAAAATATTAACACTCCAAACAATACAAACGACCAGACACCTCCCAGCCGCCTGCAGCTGCTGATAACCGCCGCGCAAAGCGGCGACAGACAGGCACTGCTGCAGCTATGCGAAGATTTCAGTCCGCTTTTAAAAAGCGAGGCCCACCGCGAAATGTTTTACCGGTCGCTGGGTAAAGATGCCGAAGGTATCGCCGTGCTGGCCCTGATCGAACTGATTTTGAAATATGACGGCGCCGATTTTGCCAACTGGCCAGGGCTGGCGCGCTGTAAGGTGCATTTTGCCCTTTTTGACGCCATGCAGAAGCAGGGTCAGATCTGGGAAAACGAAGCGCAGGTAGATACTGAAAGTGCCGCCGGGACCGAACTGCTGGAGGCCTGCCGTGATGCTGACGGCAGCCTGGACGAGCTGGCCCGGCTTTTACTGTCGCTGGATCTGCAGGAAGCTCTGCGTCAGCTGAACCCCGCCCAGCGGCAGGTGATGATGCTGCTGTTCGCACAGGAGCTGAAACCTTCCGAAGCAGCAAAACGTTTAGGCTGCAGTGTACGCAATGTCACCAAGCACCGATTAAAAGCGCTGGACAAACTGCGCGGGCTGCTATAAAAATACAAAAGGACTGCCGTTTGGCAGTCCTTTTTTTACGCCGTTTTATTTAGCGGCTTCTTTATTTTCTTCTTTTTGCGGCAGAGCAATACCGAAATCACCTAATAAAGGTTTTTCGTTTTTGACTGCAAACAGGAAGCTCATCATTGCTTCGGGCTGTTTGGCAAATTTCATGCTGTATCTTAAAATATCAGCATCGGCGCCTTTTTCTATCACTACTAAACGTTTTTCACTGACAGCGCCAAAGTTTTTATCCATCTGCTCTTTGAAATTTTTAAAAACTTCTTCTGTAAAGTCTTTTTTCATACCGTCAGTCATCATGGAAGTTACGGCAGAATAATTGGAAGCTGCCAAAAACTTGTTGACCATGGCTTCTTCAGCGTCAAGCACTTTACCGTTGCTGGCACTGCAGATAGCACTGAAACCAAGCACTAAGACCATTGTCAGCATTAAAAGAATTTTTTTCATTAATAATTACCTCCGGCTCTCTTTGAATATTAGGGTCAATTTGATTCTTTACTATTATACATCTACCTTGGTATAGCTTCAAGGAAAGTTTTGTGATTCTACAAAAATCTCACAAAGAAAAAACTTTTTTGTAAATTTTTTCTTTGAAAGCTTGACTTGAAGTTAACTTAAAGTATTAAAATATGATAAAATAATATCAGGCTGCTGAAGCAGCCGCCGGCAGTTGAAGCTGCCCTCATTCTTATTTGAACAACAGTATTATTGATACAGCTATGAAGGCTTAAGCTGCTCCTGAAAGGGCGGTTTACTTTGCATAGCTGTTTTTATTTTCAGAAAGGATGCCTGACACGATGAATGTTTATATCAAACACCGTTTTCTGCTTTTGCTGCCGGTGCTGCTGGGCATCACTTTTTTTACGTTTGTGCTGATGCAGCTGCCGGCAGACGATACGGTCGATATGATGTATAAGGCCTCCGGGGCGGTATCGGAAACGGTCAAAGCAGCGGCCCGTGCCGAGCTGGGACTTGACCGTCCGCTGCTGGTACGTTATCTGGACTGGCTGCTGGCTGTCTGCAGCGGCGATATGGGACGTTCGTATATTTCAGGCACGCCTGTAACAGCGCTTTTTGTGGCTAAGCTGCAGCCTACGCTTTATTTGACGGCACTGGCCCTGCTGCTTACCGCCTGCATTTCTGTGCCGCTGGGTATCGCGGCAGCGCTGAGGCATAACCGCTGCTGCGATCATCTGATTCGCTGCTGCGCGTTTCTGGGCAATTCACTGCCGGGATTTTTTATCGCTTTGCTGCTGCTTTACTGCTTTGCATTAAAACTGAACTTTTTTACCGTCCTCGGCGGCTCAGGGTTCGGCGGTCTGCTGCTGCCGGCGCTGGCGCTGGCAATTCCCATGTCTGCCAAGTATATCCGGCATATCCGCAGTAATATCCTGGAGGAGATCAACAGGGATTATGTTGCCGGCGCTCTTGTACGCGGTATTCCCAAAGCAACTGTTTTTCGCAGGTTCATCCTGCGTTCTCTTGGCAGTACGCTCATTACTTTATTCTCCTTGTCGGTAGGCTCGCTGTTAGGCGGAACTGCAATTATTGAAATGATTTTTATGATCGACGGGATCGGCAAAATGGCAATGGACGCTATTTTGATGCGCGATTACCCGGTCGTGCAGGCTTACGTGGTCTGGACCGCGCTCATTTTTACCTGTGTCAATCTTGTCACCGATCTGCTGCTGCATCAGCTGGAGCCGCAGGCACGGCAATTTACTAAAGGCGGTGGATGGTGATGCCAAAAAACATACTGCCGCACGGCCTGCATAAGACCTGCTGGCTGCTTCTGCTGACAGTGCTGCTGTTTCTGGTCACGCTCAGCGCGCCTTACTGGGTACCTCACGATCCTTATCTGCAAAACCTTGACCTGGCTTTGCAGGCTCCCAGCGCCGAATATCCCTTTGGGACTGACCGTTACGGACGCTGCGTTTTTTCGCGTGTGCTGGTCGGCGGGCAAAGCTCCATTTTTTCTGCGCTGGCTTTAGTGGGGATCATTTTTACTACCGGTACTGCCGCCGGGCTCTGGAGCGGTTACTATGGCGGGAAGCTGGATAATTTTATCATGCGTCTGTCCGATATTTTTTTAGCGTTTCCCGGCCTTGTTTTTGCCATTGCTGTTGCCAGTATCCTGGGCGGTGGTATGACAAACGCTGTTTTGGCGCTGGCCGTCATCTCGTGGCCCAAATATGCACGCCTGGCCCGCAGTCAGGCGCTGACTGTCCGGCAGCAGCCATATATCGAGGCGGCACGTTTGAGCGGCTGCAGCGACACGGAAATAATTTTCCGGCATCTACTCCCTTCTATTTTAAGTCCGCTGCTGGTAATGTCGGCACTTGATCTTGGCACGATGCTGATGGAACTTGCCGGCCTGTCTTTTCTGGGTCTGGGGGCCCAGCCTCCGGCAGCCGAGTGGGGTTCGATGATGAGCAGCAGCCGCAGTATGCTGCAGACGGCGCCGTGGGTGATCCTGGCACCCGGCGCGGCGATTTTTGTGACGGTCAGTCTGTTCAATCTTTTAGGTGACAGCTTACGTGATCAGCTTGACCCTAAATTCAATCCTAAATAATTTTATGCGAGGGGTATTGCTATTATGATGAAACTTTCTTTACTGGGCAGCGGTCTGCTGCTTACCGCTTTACTGCTCAACGGCTGCGGCCCTTCCGCAGCTCCTGACAAGGCGGGAGAATCTGTCTTTCGTTACGGCACCACAGCTTACGGTGTGGCTATGGAGAACGCCGGTATGGACCCGCACGAATCCTATAAGGGCTGGTCAACACTGCGCTACGGCGTCGGCGAAACGCTGTTCCGCTTTAATGAAGCAATGCAGCCGCAGCCCTGGCTGGCAACAGGCTACGAATTTCTTGATGATCATACTGTTAAAATCACTTTACGCGACGACGTAAATTTCAGCAGCGGCGCCAGACTTACCGGAGCCGCCGTGAAAGCCTGCCTTGAGGATCTGGTAAAGCGCCATAAACGAGCTGCCGACGACTTAAAACTGGCTTCAATCACTGCTGACGGACAAACCGTTACGATAAAGTCTCAGGAAAAAGTGCCGGCGCTGATCAATTATTTATGCGATCCTTACGGCTGCATCATCGATATGCAGCGTGGCACTGCCGACGATGTCAAAATCTCGGGCACCGGCCCGTATATCGTCCAAAGCCTGACGCCTACGGAAATAGTTTTGACTAAAAATCCGGCGTACTGGGGCGGCAGGGTGAAAACAGATAAAGTTATCGTCCGCAGTATTCCCGACGGCGATACTTTGACGATGGCGCTGCAGAACGGCGAGATCGATGCCACACAGGGCCTGCCCTATGCCAGTCTGCCTTTATTTACCGGCAATGCAAAATTTAAGGTTGCTTCCGCCAATACTTCCAGAGTTTTTCAGGCCTGCCTGAATTTTACGACGCCGGTATTACAGGAGCCTGCCGTTAGAAAAGCAATAGCTATGGCTATCGACAAGGATAAATTTACCAGCGTGCTTTTGAATGGCAATGGTACGCCGGCTGTCGGTCCCTTCCCTGCCAATATGCCCTGCGGCGGCGATGCCGTGCATACGGACGCTTATAACGCCGAACAGGCCAAAAAACTGCTGCGGGAAGCCGGCTGGACCGACACTGACGGTAACGGCTACGTTGATAAAAACGGTCAGGACCTTACCGTCCGCTGGCTCACCTATACGTCCCGGCAGGAGCTGCCTTTACTGGCCGAAGCGGCCCAGGCTTTTCTAAAGGAGGTCGGTATCAGAGCCGAAGTCAACGCGACAGATAATTATAACGATTTCCTGAAACGCGGGGATTGGGATATTTATGCCAAGGCTTTTGTGGCTGCGCCTACAGGCGACCCGCAGTATTATTTTACGACCCATGTACTGGACAGTTCTTCCTATAATTCCGGCCACTACCATAATGAACGGGTCGAAGAACTGACCCGGCAGCTGCGCGGCGAATTTGACCCGGCAGCACGCAGCAGGCTGGCAGTCCAGATCAGCCAGCAGCTTTTAGACGATAACGCATTTATCTATGCTTCGCATCTGAAAATGTCCTTTGTGATGAAAAGCAACATCAAGGGCTTTACAGCCCATCCTTCCGATTATTACGAAATCACCTCCGACCTTGAGGTCTAAGGGGTTCAACTATGAACAAACAGCAGCCATTACTGCAAATAAATAACCTGAGCCTTGCCTATGGGGCTAAAGAAATTTTAAAAGCTGTGCAGCTTACTGTCTGCCCGGGAGAGATCCTGGGCATCGTCGGCAGCTCCGGCGGCGGCAAAAGCACTCTATTAAAAACGCTGACCGGCCTTTTACCTGCTAACGCTGTCATTACCGGCGGCGAGATCCTCTGGCAGGGGCACAGCCTGCTCAGCGGCGGCCGTCTGAACAGCAGCGGTCTGCTCGGCAGGAAGCTGGCCATGATTTTTCAGGACCCTACAGCATCTTTATATCCCCTGCAGACGATCGGCTCGCAAATCTGCACTATGCTGCAGGCACAAGGACAGTTCGATACGGCCGCTAGCCTGCAGTCTGCCGCGCAGGTGCTTGCCGGGCTCGATTTTTCTAAGCCTCAGGCCATTTTAAACAGCTATCCGTTTCAGCTTTCGGGCGGCATGAACCAGCGGGTCTGTATCGCTATGGCACTTTTGCTGAAGCCGGAGCTGTTACTGGCAGACGAACCGACCTCTGGACTTGATTTGCTGACGCAGCAGAAAATACTGCGGCACCTGCTGCAGCTCAAAACAGATCACCATACTGCGTTGATCGTTGTTTCACATAACATCAGCGCTTTGGCTCAGATAGCTGATACGATCGCCGTACTGCGGCAGGGCGAAATCATCGAAAGCGGTCCGGCGCAAACAATACTCAACCGGCCGCAGCATGACTATACCCGTAAGCTGATCGAGGCTATACCGCATTTCAGAAAGGAATTTCTTTTATGAGCGCCCTGTTAGAGGCAGCCAGCCTCAGTAAAACTTTCTTCAGTGAACATAACGCGCTGCCTGCTGTCTGCAATGTCAGCTTTAGTGTTGCTCCCGGCGAATGTCTGGGGCTGGCTGGGGCAAGCGGCTGCGGCAAAAGCACCCTGGCACGTCTGCTTATGGGACTGACGTCGGCCGACAGCGGTACGGTCAGCTTCAATGGCCAGCCGCTGGACTTTGCCGATGCCGCACTGCGAAAAAATTATTACAGTCAGGTCCAGCTGGTTTTTCAAAATGCCGCTGCGGCTTTTCACCCCCGCAAAAGCATCGGCAGCTCGATCATGCTGCCAATGCTGAATTACGGCTGTACTAAGGCTGCGGCCCAGGAAAGATCGATCGCTTTACTGCTGGCAGCAGGCCTGACACCGCAGCATGCTGAAAAATTTCCGCACCAGCTGAGCGGCGGCGAATGTCAGCGTGCCGCTATCGCCAGAGCGATCAGTATCAAACCGCGGCTGCTGATCTGCGATGAAATAACCAGCGCTTTAGACGTACAGACCCAGGCAGAGATCATTCAGCTGCTGCTTAAGCTGCAGGCTGAAACTAAAATGAGCCTGCTGTTCATCAGTCACGACATTACTCTTGTACAGGAAATCTGCCAGCGGATCCTGATCATGCAGTCCGGGACGATCATTGAAAGCGGACCTGCCCTGGATATCATCACCCGACCGCAGCAGCATTACACCCGCGAACTGGTAACGGCAGCATTCAATCTTACGAAAATATAGGTGAAGGCTATGACATCTGCATTATTTGAAGTTAATAAAAAATACTGGACAGATCGGGCTCCCAGTTATTCACAGGTCAATCAGGAAGAACTGGCAGGCTGTCAGCGCAGCAACTGGCTCAGAGAAATCAGCAGACAGATCCAGATGGTTTATCCTAACCGGGCGCCGCAGGAAATCACTGTTTTAGACGCCGGCACCGGTCCCGGTTTCTTTGCTGTTATTCTGGCGGAAGCCGGTTATAAAGTAACGGCTATCGACGCTGCCCCGGCAATGCTGGCTGAAGCCAAACGTAATGCCGGACCTTGGCAGGAAGCTATCGATTTTCGCCTGATGGACGCGCAGAAACCGACGTTTACCGCAGAATCTTTTGACGTTGTACTTTCACGCAATCTTACCTGGGTCCTGGAAGACCCGGAGCAGACTTATGGCAACTGGCGTCATGTATTGAAACCCGGAGGGCTGCTTCTGAATTTTGACGCCAACTGGTATAATTATCTGTATGACGCTGACTTAAAACAGCAATACGAACAGGATCGACGCAACGTACAGCAAAACGATCTTGAAGACCATTATCTGAGTACTGATATCGACGCGATGGAGGCGATCGCCCTGCAGGTACCTCTGACAGGTATCCAACGGCCGCATTGGGATATCCGCACTTTGGAAAAGCTGCGTATGCGTTCCATTACTACTGACGTTTCTGTCTGGCAGCGCGTCTGGTCGACGGTAGAAAAAATAAATTACGCTTCAACGCCCATGTTTATGATTGCAGCGATAAAATAGGAGCAGATCATGTCTGATTTATCTAAAAAAACGCTTATTCCAAGCGGCGATACCAAAAACTATATTGAAAATTACTGGACGAAAAGGGCCGACGCTTTTGCCGCACTGCGCCGTCAGGAGATGCACAGTGAAAAATACAGCCAGTGGCAGCGCGAGATCGTGCAGCATTTGCCGCCCGCAAAACAGCTGCGTATCCTTGACGTTGGCTGCGGCGCCGGTTTTTTCTCCGTTCTGCTGGCTAATGAAGGTCACCTAGTCACCGGTATCGATCTGACACCTGCCATGATCGCTCAGGCGGAAGCGCTGGCGGCAGCAGAAGGCTGCAGCTGTACTTTTCAGACTGCCGATGCCGAGCATACGGCTTTTTCTGACGGCAGCTTTGATGTCGTTATTGCCAGAAATCTGATGTGGAACCTGCCCCATCCCGAAACAGCTTATGCCGAATGGCTCCGTGTGCTGGCTCCGAAAGGTATCCTGCTGAATTATGACGCGGAATACGCCAAGGACCATCATCGGCAAAAACTGCCTGCCCTCAATGCCCATGCCGATGTTTCCGCAGAATTATTAAATGAGTGCCACAATATTTACCATATGCTGGAAATCAGCCTCTTTGAGCGTCCCCGCTGGGACTTGGAAATACTTAAGGCTTTAGGCAGCTGTTCCTGTTCTGTCGACCAGAGCGTCGGCGACCGTATTTATGCCGAACAGGATATCTTCTATATCCCAGTCCCGATGTTCTGTATCAAAGCTGTTAAAAATTGACGGTCTGTTTTAAAAACAAAAACGCCTGGTTAAAAACCAGGCGTTTTTATTATTCTGCTTACAGTTCTTTTTCAATGCGTTCCATTGCTTCGATAGTGTTTTCACGGCTGCCAAAAGCGGACAGACGGAAGTATCCTTCGCCCATAGCGCCAAAACCGGCGCCGGGAGTACCGACAACAGCCAGTTTTTCAAGCAGGAAATCAAAGAATTCCCAGGAAGACATACCCTGCGGGCATTGCAGCCAAATATAGGGTGAATGGGTCCCGCCGTAGAATTTAATGCCTTTTCTGCGCAGTCCTTCGGCCATGATCCTGGCATTTTCTTTATAGAAAGCCAGCATTTCGCGGCATTCCTTTTGCCCCTGCTCACTGAACACAGCTTCGGCACCGCGTTGGATGATATAGGGCACACCGTTGAATTTGGTAGTCTGACGGCGCAGCCACATTTTATTCAGTTCCAGCTCTTTACCGCTTTCAGTTTTACGTACCAAAGCATGCGGCACTACAGTATAACCGCAGCGGGTACCGGTAAAACCGGCAGTTTTGGACAGGGAGCATAATTCGATAGCGCATTTTCTGGCGTCTTCAACGACAAAAATACTGCGCGGGATAGCAGGATCATCAACGAACGCTTCATAAGCGGCATCATACAGGATGACCGCGTCGTTTTTCAATGCATAAGCGACCCAGGTCTCCAGCTGCTCTTTGGTATAAACAGCGCCGGTAGGATTATTCGGCGAGCAAAGATAAATGATGTCAGCTTTAACGCTGTCGTCAGGCATTGGCAGGAAGTTGTTTTCCGGCTTGCCGTCCATATAAACTATTTTACGGCCGCACATGATATTGGTATCCAGATATACAGGGTAGACCGGATCAGGAATCAGGATCGTATTCGCATTGCTGAAAATATCGGTAATATTGCCGCAGTCGCTTTTAGCGCCGTCGCTGATAAAGATTTCATCGCTGGCCAAAGTTACGCCGAAGCCGGCATAATATTTTACGATAGCTTCGTGCAGGAAATCATAGCCCTGCTCCGGTCCGTAGCCACGGAAAGTTTCCTTCACGCCCATTTCGGCAACGGCTTTCTGCATCGCGTCGATAACGGCCGGCGCCAAAGGCAGGGTAACGTCGCCGATACCCATACGAATAACCTTTTTCTCAGGATGTTCCGCTACATAAGCATTAACCTTTTGCGCGATTTGCGAAAACAGGTAGCTGTCTTTCAAATTACAATAGTTGTCATTTACAAAAGCCATTTTTTGTCCCCCATTAAACTAAAAATATATTTTTATTTATTAATGACTTCATCGGGAATATCGATGACGCCTTCAAATACAGTTACAGCCGGGCCTCTTAAAATAACATGGTTATTGGCCAAATGGGTAAGCTTCAGAGTGCCGCCTTTGGCGATAACTGTTAATTCTTCACCTTTTTTACCTGCATGGCCCAGCATGATAGTAGCAACACAAACTGCTGTCGCGCCGGTGCCGCAGGCCCAGGTTTCGCCGCTGCCGCGTTCCCAGACGCGGAATTTAACGGTATTTTTATCGATTACCTGCACAAATTCAGTATTGACGTTTTCAGGAAATAATTTGTGTTTTTCAAATTTAGGCCCTAATTTTTCCAGATCCAAAGCATCTACATCGTCTACAAAGGTGACGAAATGCGGATTGCCTACAGAAATAGCCGTACCATTATAAACAACGTCTTCTTCCAGCACCAGTCCCTGATCTACAAACATAAAGTGATCGCTGATCATGGGGATGTCGGCACATTTAAAAATAGGCTCGCCCATATCGATACTGGCTTCTGCCACTTTACCGTCTTCACCCAAAAATACATCGATGGTTTTGATACCGGAGAGCGTTTCCAGCGTAAAAGTTGTTTTATCCGTCAGACCTTTATCATAAACATACTTGGCGATACATCTGCTCCCATTACCGCACATCTTGGCTTCAGAAGCATCAGCGTTAAAAATACGCATTTTAAAATCCGCAACGTCAGATTTACAGATCATGATCAGGCCATCACTGCCAATACCAAAACGTCTGTGGCTGATATATTCGGAAATAGCACCCGGATTAGGCAATTCCTGTTCCATACAGTTGACGTAAACATAATCGTTACCAGTACCGTGCATCTTTGTAAATTCCATTTTCATGGCAATATCCTCCTAAATAAATTCATAGCTTGCTTTATATTATAACAAAAAACAGACAAACAATACAGTGATTAAAAGCCCCTTGTATTGTTCCTTATTAAGAACACTATTCTTCATCTTCATATAGTATACTATTAGCGTAGGCTAACGTCAAGTAAAGATTAGAAATTTACCTAACATAAAAAAATAACCATACCGTATGGTATGGTTATTTTTTAACCGGCAGCTTTC
>OHAJ01002029.1_pt1 | contig 14233 bp, 8 predicted proteins | sample 1577101 | NCBI WGS metagenome assembly OHAJ01 (sample SAMEA3541531, study PRJEB24748) | human gut metagenome | biome: human gut; feature: human-associated habitat; material: faeces | place: China | collected 2012
GCTTGAAAATGGAAGAATACGACTGACTGTGCATGGAAATTATAATGAGAATGCCCCGGAGGGAACGGATTTCCGGGCACTTGTTGATGGATATATTTCAGTTGGGAAGGTGAATAATCTGCGGTAAAAATGAAAGATACCAAATAATTGCAAGAAATCAAAAAAATATGTTATTTCAAACAGGATACCGGATTAATAAAATATAATTGAGGCAGTGTATACAAAACGACAAGAGATGAAAGAATGTCGGAAAGCGGAGATTGGAAATAGTATGCGTATAAAAATGATACAGAAGAAAAAAGGATTGTGGGGAAAATGAAAATACTATTAGTAGATGATGAAAGAACAGAGCGTGAGGGAATCCGGTTTTTGATTGAAAAATTTCAATTTGAGCTTGAAGTAGCGGAAGCAGCTAACGGAAAACTGGCAATGGAGTATCTACAGAAATATCAGGATGTGGATATTTTATTGACCGACGTAAAAATGCCGTATATGGACGGACTACAACTTGCAAAATATGCAAAGGAAAACAGACCGGATGTGATCATTATTATATTCAGTGCTTACAGCGAGTTTGATTATGCGAAAAAGGCATGCGAGGTAAGTGCGGTCAATTACCTGTTAAAACCGATCGAAGTGGAGGAATTCAAACAGGTGATGGAGCATGTCATTGCACTTTGCAGACAGAAAAAGCAGTGGAAAGAACAGAAAGAAAATCTGTTAGTCGCAGATAAAAAATTATTGTTATACAGACTTTTTAACACGAAAGAATCTGTGACAGAGATTGTGGAAAAATTAAAAGAATACAAGATTAATCTGGAAAATAAATATATCTGTTTCGTGAGTATTGAGACACGGAACAATTACTTTGAACTGTGCGAGGAAGAATTTGAAAAAATACTGAAACGCAATATGAAATTACCATATGAACAGATCGACTTTTATCCAAACCAGATTTATGTGATCATTTACAGCAGAGAGCCGATCGAGGAACGGAAAGTGGAAAATTCCATCCGTTTATTATATGCCGATCTGACCGAGGAAAAAGCAGAGATGCCATCGATTATTGTCGGAACAACATTCTTTGGAATAAAAGAATTTTCAGGCAGGGTAAAAGAAATGGAAGATGTCCGAAATGACACGTTCAGCTATTTTTCGGGAGTAATCTACATTGCACAGAAAGCAGCGCGGGATACAGGAACGCTCGAGGAAACCATGCAGATGAAAGATAGTATTTTCCGAAGCATAGAGGATGAAAATATGCCTGCAGTGGAAGAACAGTTATTGGTATATCTGAAACGTCTGGAAAATGAAAAAGCGTCGAGTGCATTTTATGCAAAGTATCTGATTTTAGATATTGTCAAGGCTATTTATCAGAAGTACGGCATCTATAACGAGAGCCTGATCATGCAGACAGCAGATGAAATTATGAACAGTCATGATCTTTGGAAAGTGGGCGAAGTTGTGTCAAAAGTGATACGGGAGATCACTGTTTCTCAGAAACAGAGTCTGCCGGATACGAGCCTCACGGTATCCGAAATCAAAAAAGTCATCAAGAATGAGTATATGCATGATATCGGTCTGGAAGAGATCGCAGAAAAAGTCTGCCTCACAGCGTCCTATGTGAGCTTTATTTTCAAGAAGGAGACAGGATACAATCTTGTGAAATATTTGACAGACTATCGCATGAAGAAAGCGAAAGAACTGTTAGAGGAGAGCAACTGGAAGATCGTGGATATCGGAAAGGCATGTGGCTACACAAACCAGCCCTATTTCAACAAACTGTTTAAAAATTACTATGGTGTGACACCGAAGCAGTACCGTGAGCAGAAATAAACAGAAAAATTGGAAGTGAAATACAGTGGTGCGGTCATGTTGACAGAAATACATAAGAAGCGGGGAGAAGGTCAAGTGAAGAAAATCTGTAACTGGTTTATACATAATGCGTCTATGCAGAAAAAGCTTATTATAAGTTATATTATTCTGGTGTCGATTCCGTTATGTATTCTCGGTATTCATTCGTTTTCTGCGGCAAATCAAAATCTGCTGGACCAGACAGAAGTGACGATGGACAATAATTTACACCGTATGTGTCAGGAGGCAGACGCTATTTTTCAGAGAGAGACAGATTTTACAAAATATCTGGCGTACAATCTGGAATTTCGACAGACGTTGGAGGGGAATGCCTATAATGGTAGTGCAATCGCACAGAGCCTGAATAAGACGGTGGAACCGGTATTCTGGTACTTTATAACGAGTGATGAAAACTTAAAAATGCTGATTGGCGGCGACTTTCACGAAGGCTGCCAGTACGTGCCGCCCGTCATGGCTGCCCTGGCGCAAGTGAAGACGCCGTTGGGCACCTATGCCGTGCTTGGCAACAATGACTACGAGGCTTGCTATGACGACATCGTGCGCGAAATGAGGCATTATGGCATGCATCTGCTGGAGCATAAGGTGGACACCCTGCGGCGTGGCGGCGAGCGGATTCTTGTGGCGGGCGTGCGCAATCCTTTCGACTTGGGCAAGAACGGCACATCGCCCACACTCGGCCTTTCGCCCGACGATTTCGTAATCCTGCTGACGCATACGCCAGACTATGCCGAGGACGTCCCGGTGACAAACTCCGATCTCATCCTGGCCGGACACACGCATGGCGGGCAGGTGACGCTGTTCGGGCTTTATGCACCGATAGTCCCCTCGCACTACGGGCAGCGGTTCCTCTCCGGGCTGAAGTACAACTCAAAGAACATCCCGATGATTGTCACCAACGGCATCGGCACTTCGCAGAAAGCCATCCGCATGTTTGCTCCCGCAGAGGTGGTGATGATTGTGCTGCACCGGCTGACGGACTGATTTATTCTTCGGGCATCAGCACCACTCCCAGTTTCTTCTTGCCATCCATCTTTACCACCATTGGCTGGTGGAAATGTACATGCCGCAGGTACTTCGTCTCGTGTACGGCAGGCTGTGCATTCAGGAATTCCTGGTTGTATACGCCGTCATTCATAAAGGCGTTGATGGTAAAGTATCCCACTCCAAAGGAGGTCAGGTTCTGGAAGAAGTGGGTTCCCTGGCTGGGGTCTACCCGGTAGTTGGTCAGTCCGGCTTCCACTATCACGCGGGCAGCGCTGATGTGCGGCCACTTCACGGGGATGCCGAGCCAGGTGTCACTGCTACCCCAGCGTCCGGGACCTACAAGGACATAGTTGCGGCCTTCGTCCAGGAACTGCTGGTTCAGCTTCTCTATCTCCCAGGCAATCTCCTGGTTGTGGGAGGCACTATAGTCGTCTGTCTTCACATAGATAATGTCATGTATCTCGTTCATGATGCCATGTCCCAATGAGTTGTTGGAACGGAGCAGTACCTGGTCGTCCGGAATGGCGGTAAGGTCTTCATCCAGCATCTCCTTGGTGTCGACTATCGGGCGGATTTGCAGCAGGTAGAAGGTGCCGGTTTTGTCCTTCTCGCGGCTCATGGTGGCGGCAAACTCTATCTCTACGGGACGGCGCATCTCCTGCTCTCCGTATTTCAAAGCCAGTTGCAGGATGCGTGGCAGGGGGAATACGTCGTGTTGCAGGATGTTGGCAAAGGTGATGACTTTGCGTCCGCCGGGATAAAGCCCGTCGCGGATAATCTGGTCGTAAGGGTCGTAGGTGGAGGCTATGTAGTTCAGTGCTCCGTCCTTTTCCGCTTCTTTGACGTGCAGTTTCAGCAGGTTGAAGCCGTCGTCGATGGAGAAGTCGTGACCGGCATTGCGCAGGTCGAGGGCATAGAAGCGGGTCTGAGTCTCTTTGAGGGCAATCTCCATTTCGCTGGTTTGCAGCACCTGGTTGGGGTGATAGGGCGAGAAGCGGAGCGTCATGCCACCGTCCACGATGTATTTACCTAAACCGAGCGCCAGATTGACGATACCTTCTTCTGCCTTCTCGTCGCCGATGGGGTAGTAGTTGAGCGAACGTGCCACACCGGACATGCTGGGGTAGTAGCGGTCACCATACTGGTTGCCCACTACCTCTTGCAGGATGACAGCCATCTTTTCCTGGTCGATAACGTTGCTCGTTGCCTGCATGTATGCCTTCGAGTCGCGGAAGTAGACCGAAGCATATACTCCCTTGATGGCATCGCTCAGCATGCGCAGCATCTCGTACTTGTCGTCCAGATAGGGAATCATGTAGGTGTTGTAGATGCCGGCGAAGGGTTGGTAGTGCGAGTCTTCCAACAACGAGGACGAACGGATGGCAAGCGGCGACTTCACCACGTCGAAGAAGGTGAAGAAGTCCTCCACCAGGCGGTCGGGCAGCTTTGCTTTGAGGAAGTAGCGCAGGATGACGTCATCGTCGGCATCGGACAAGGCTATCTGATACAGATTGTTGGTATCCATAAACTCGTCGAACACATCGGTACAGAGCACGATGGTCTTGGGGATGGCGACACGGGCATTCTCAAACTCTTCGAACTCGGGGTGATGCTTCACCAGGTTGTCGATGAAAGCCAGTCCGCGCCCCTTGCCTCCCAGCGAACCGTCGCCAATACGGGCAAAGTTGGAGTATCGGTCAAAGCGGTCGCGCCTGAAGACTGCCACTACTCCCTGGTTTTTCATCTTGCGGTATTTCACGATAGCCTCGAAGATAATTTTACGGTGGGCATCCACGTCTTGCAAGCTATTCCAGGTGATGGGCCGCAGGAACTCTGCCACGGGAAACATGGCACGTGAGTAGAGCCAGCGGCTGACGTGGTTGCGGCTGATGTGGTAAAGGAATGATTCTGCCGGAACAGCAAAAAGAATGTTCTGCAGCTCTTTGAGATTCTTTACGCGGGCAATCTCTTCCAGCGTGTCCGGGTTGCGGAAGATAAAGTCGCCGAAGCCGAAATTGTCTGATACAATACGGCGCAGGTCCACATCCATCTTTTTGGAATTCTTGTCGATGAAGGCGGCATCGTATTTGGCTGCATACGCTACGTTGTCCGATTCGCTGGACTGTATGATAAGGGGTACAAACGGGTCTTCCTTGCGGATGGCGGCACAGAGCTTGATACCGGCCAGTCCGTCCTTCTCGCCCCGTTCTACGCGGGGGAAGCGTACGTCGGTGATGACACCTAATATATTATTCTTATATTTTTGGTAGATGCCAAAGGCTTCTTCATAGGTACGTGCCAGTACAATTTTGGGACGTCCCCTCATGCGCAGTGTGCGCTGGTGGGCATTCAGTGCTTCAGTAGAGAATTCCTGGCTCTGCTTCAATACGAATTTATACAGATTGGGCAGGATGGAGGAGTAAAAGCGGATGCCGTCTTCCACCAGCAGGATGAGCTGCACACCCACTTCGTTGACGTCGTGCTCCAGGTTCATCTTGTCCTCTATCAGCTTGATGATGGAAACCAGCAAGTCGGTGTTTCCCAGCCAGCAGAACACATACTCAAAGGGACTGAGGTCTTCATTGGCAATACGCTTGGTGATGCCGTGGCTGAAAGGGGTAAGTATCACCATCGGAATCTGTTCATACAGGTTTTTGATGTATCGTGCCACGTCGAAGCTGTCGTTGTCTCCCGTGCCCGGCATGCAGATGATGAGGTCGAAAGAGATGGAGGACAGCTGTGTCAGCGCCTCCTCGCAAGTGGAAACCTGCGTGAAACGGGGAGGGTAGCGCAAGGAGAGCGAAGTGTATTCATTGAATATCTTTTCGTCGATGCGGCCGTCATCTTCCAGCATGAAAGCATCGTAAGGATTGGCTATCAGAAGGACGTTGAAAATGCGCCGTGTCATGAGGTTGGCAAACTGTGTGTCCTTGAAATAGAGCTGGTTTAATTTGAACTTACTGAGCATGGCTTCTCATGATTTGTTGGTTTCGGAAGGCAAAAGTAATAGAAATCGAACCTATTCGGATAGTTTTTCGACCGTTTTTTTTATATTTATGCGTAATATTGCATCCGAAAAACAATATATGACCTATGTCTGCTCCATATCCGTTTCCATATAAATCCGTTGCATGTACATTTCTGCTGTTATGGGTGTTCGTTTTTTTGTCCGCTGACTTGTTTGCCGGTTCATTCCGCACCTTGGGTATCAAGGAGGGATTGGGCAGTCGGCAAGTATTCCAGATAAACAAGGATTCAGCCGGATTTGTCTGGGTGTATACTCATGTCGGGATAGATCGTTATGACGGGAATGAAATCAAGCATTACAAGCTGGACGGAATGGTTGATTCCAGGGACAATATCCAGTCTTCCACTACCATGATGTGTGATAAGGAGGGTATTGTCTGGGTTGCATTGAAGAATGGAAAAATCTATGCATACAACAAACTGACGGACTCTTTCCAATTGCGTGTGGACTTGGCCGATTACCTGCCTTCTCCGGTATTGTATAATATGCTGTTTGATGACGAAAACCGTTTGTGGTTGTGTATGTCGAAGGGGCTTTATTCTTGGGAAGAAAGTGCAGGACTGTCTTTTGCCGGATTGAAGGGGCAATCTGTCCGTTGCATGGTCCAAATGGAAGATGAAGTGTTTTTTGCAGGCACCGACAAGGGTGTCTTCCGGCTGACGAAGGCAGGAGCGGCAGGTTCTTCGTCTTTTGAGACGAGGCCGGTTGACCTGCATACAGAGATGCATGTGGAATCGCTCTATGTCTTCGGAGCGAAGCTGTTCATCGGTACCTTTTCAAACGGCGTATTTGTGCTTGACGGTCCCGAAGGGCAAATACATTCCTTGAATGACCGGATTCCTCATGTACCTATCCGTTCGTTTGCAAGGACAAAGGATAATTTGCTGCTGGTGGGAGCCGACGGTGCAGGTGTTTTTTGCATGGATGTCGCTACCGGAGAACTTTTGAACCATTATATGAATAACGGGGATGATGACAAAAGCTTGAGTGGTAATACGGTATCCGATATTTGTGTGGATGAATCCGGAGTTGTATGGATTGGCACTTCTACGAATGGCATCAGCTATCTGGATCCGGAGATGCCGGATGTCTATAGAATCAGGCACGAACGCAATAATGATAATTCCCTGAAGTCGGACCATGTAAATGTGATGTTTCAGGACTCGGAGGGAGATTATTGGTATGGTACAAACAACGGCGTCAGCCTCTATCAACCTCGGTCACGCAAATGGACCCACTATCTGGACGGTACGGAATATAGTGGCAAAGTGGTATTGGCACTTGCCGAAGACTCCGGGGGAAACATCTGGGTAGGTGGCTATGGTATCGGTGTCTATTGTATTCATAAACAGACCGGACGGGTACAGAAGAAAGAGAAAAGAAATGCACATCCGGAGAAGGGAATGGCCACCGACTATGTTTATGCCATTTATGCGGAAGGGGATTATGTCTGGTTCGGTGGTATTGAAGGAGAGTTTACCCGTTACGATATACGGACGGATACTTATACATATTACCCGATTGATTGCATAGGTGACATAAAGCGGGGTAAGGGGGGCTCATTACTGATTGCCGGTTGCAGCGGGTTGGCCGTCTTTGATAAGAAGTCGGGAGACACGCAGTGGCATCAGACGTTTGGAGACATCTCTCTGCATTATCCTGTCCGTTGCCTGATGCAGTCCTCATCCGGCGATACCTGGCTGGCTACAGACGGGGAAGGCCTTATACGTGTTGGGCCGGATGGGAAAGAGGCGCATGCCTATACCGTAGATGACAATCTGGTTTCCAATTCCATCAACAGCCTGCTGGAGGATAACGAAGGGCGTATCTGGTTCAGTACGGAGAAGGAATTGTATTGCTTGGACTGCTCCCGGGATATTATCATCAGTGCCAATGATTTTTTGGATGTCAGGTGGGGATATTACAATCCGAATGCTGCCCTTAAGTTGAAGAATGGATGTCTTGCTTTCGGCACCGCAGAAGGGGTTCTTTCCTTTCTCCCGTCTTTGGACTTGGGGACTCATGCACCCGTTGAGCTGATTCTGACAGACTTTAAACTGCTTTATGAATCGGTCAAAGCGGGAATGAAAGGCTCTCTTTTGCAAACGAATATCAATGATACCCGGAAAATAGATTTGAAGTATAATCAAAACTCCTTCTCTATTTCCTTCTCTGCCATCAACTTTGCAGTCCCGCATCGTATCAGGTATGAGTATAGGCTCGAAAATCACAATGAGGAGTGGGAACGCTCCAATTCAGTGCGGAACGTGAGCTATATGAATCTCTCGTCCGGTAAGTATGTATTCCGCTTGCGGGCATTTGATAAGTACACCGGGCAGCAGGTGGGAGAAAGAAGTCTGGACATTGTCATTCATAACCCTTACTGGGTTTCGTGGTGGGCGCTGCTCCTCTATTTCATCTTGTTGTCTGTCTTTGTCTACATGTTTGTGCAGTATAGGAGGCATAAGGTGAACGAGGGGCGTATAAGGGACAAGATACGTTCCTTTATCAGTATAGCCCATGATATCCGTACACCGGTTACTTTAATAAAGGCTCCGCTGAGCGAGCTCGAAGCGCAGGAGGGACTTCCGGAGCAGGGTAAGAAAACCGTTGCGGTGGCAATGAAGAATGTGGAAAAACTGATGGGAATGATTACTCAACTGCTTGAGTTGCAGAAAACGGAACTGCATGCCGAGGAGTGTCTGAAGGTTTCTCCATACGACATTAAGGCTTATCTGGAGGAAAAGATGGCGGAGTTTCATTTAGCCGCCATGCAGAAGAGCGTCGGGATAGAGTTGGAGGTGGAGCCGGATATGCCCAAGGTTTGGATTGACCGGGAGAAGATGGATCATATCATAGACAATCTGCTCTCCAATGCCTTGAAGTATACAGAGAAGGGAGTCATCCATATACTGGTGAAGACTGCAAGAAAGAAGTGGACTATTGAAGTGAAGGATACGGGTATCGGCATTCCGAAAGAGGAGCAGGGCAATATTTTTCACGAATATTATAGAGCCCAGAATGCCATGAACTTTGAGGAAACCGGTTCGGGTATCGGTCTGATGATTACGCGCCGCATTGTGAAACAGCATCACGGCACCATCTCTTTCAGTAGCGTGGAAGGGCAGGGAACTACGTTTACGGTAACTTTCCCGCAGAGGATAAAGGCGAGCGTGGCGGTGGAAGCGAAGGCTGACGGCCGGGAAGAAGCTCAGGCCGCTACCGGGGCTGTGCATGAAGAAACGGAACGTGCCGGGAAGAATGTCCTTCTTCTGGCGGAGGACGATGCGGATATGAGGGAGTATCTGGTGGACAGCTTGTCTTCCGAATATAAGGTAGTTGCCGTGCCCGACGGCGGAAAGGCATTGGAGACGGCAAGGGAAATCAATCCTGATATCATTATCTCGGACATTGTGATGCCGGTACTGGAAGGTGATGAATTGTGCCGGATTCTGAAGTCATCGGTAGATACAAGCCATATACCTATTATATTACTGACCGCACTGAGTGAGAGGGAAAATATCATCTTCGGACTGGAGGCCGGTGCCAATGACTACATCATCAAGCCTTTCGACTTGTCTGTGCTGAAAGTGCGTATCAGGAATATTCTTCAGAATAGGCAGCATTTGCGCGAAACCGTGTTGGCGATGGATGCGCAGCCCGAAGAGACAGACTATACCAGCCAGTTGGACAAGGAGTTCCTGGACAAGGTTATGAAAGTGATTGAGGAGGAGTTGTCCGATTCGGAATTCTCCATCAATGACTTCTGCCGGATGCTGGGCATGAGCCGCACTTCTGTCTACAATAAGATAAAGACGCTGACCGGGCAGGGACCGAATGACTTCATCCGCATTATCCGTTTGAACAAGGCAAAAGAGCTGCTGGTTTCCCGGAAATATTCGATAGGGGAAGTGGCGAATATGGTCGGATTTTCTGACCCGAAATATTTCAGTACATGCTTCAAAAAGCAGTTTGGTACCAGTCCCAGCAAAATTTAGAGCCATGAAGACTGCTTTTGAACCACTGCTGACAAGTATTAAACCTTTTTTGTCAGAGAATAAACCCTTGTCTCCCTGATAGTGCGTAATATTGTGGACAGTAAACAATATTAAAAAACGCATATAAAAAATGGAAACGTATTTAGGTCTTGATTTAGGAGGCACGAAGTTGCTGATTGGCGAAATGGATAGCCGTGGCAACATTTTGAGGTATAAGAAATATGACTCCGGTTACTTTAATCAGCAGGCTGCGCTGGAAATCATCAAGTCGTCGCTCGATGATTATATCCGTACCGTGGGCTGGTATGACCAGAAACCGGTAGCGATGGGTGTTGGGCTGATAGGGCGTGTAGATCCCAACGAAGGTGTCTGGCTGCAGATTGACCCGAGCAGGACACAGCGGATTGAGTTGGCAAAGGAACTGTCGGATATATATGGCATGCCTTGCCATATAGACAATGATGTGAAGAGCGCTACAAGAGCCGAACGTGTCTGGGGATTCGGACAAATTTCCAAAAACTTTATATACGTAAATGTAGGTACAGGCATTGCCGTGGGTACGGTGATAAATGGGAGACAAATCCGTGGCAGCCATTTCAATGCCGGCGAAGTGGGACACGTGCGTGTAGGTGTGAACATAGGCATTAAATGCGGTTGTGGACGGATGGACTGTGTGGAGGCGATTGCTGCCGGCATAGGTTTTGACAATTGTGCCCGTCTGCTCCGCAACCAGTATGAGACCGGCCTGCATATTCCGGCTGAAAAAGGGGAACGGGTGATTGTGAGTGAGGTGTTTGCACTTAGTCAGAAAGGTGACCCTCTCTGTACGGTGCTGGTGGAGAATGCAGCTGAGGCGCTTGCCAATCTTATCATGAATCTGGTACGTGTGATTGACCCGGACACGGTGGTGTTGGGTGGAGGCATTGTGGCCGACGGATATATGCACGAGAAGATTCTGGAGAAACTTCATCCTACGACCATGCGTTTTGTCAGCAACGGGGTTGTCATTACGAAACTGAATCCCGGATTTATCGGGCTTCTGGGGGCCGGTGCGGTGGCGATGAATATGTGATTAGGAATTAATGATTAAGAATATGAAAATAACAATAACAAAGAATGAAAAGGAGTTTGACTGCACGGCTGCATGGCGCATCATCGGGCAGATGTTGAATGAACCGGAGAGTGTGATAGGACTTTCGACGGGACGTACTACCGGCAATCTTCATCGGTTGGTGGGAGAAATCTATACTAAATATCCGTTTAAGGTGGATACCGTTACTTTCTTCGGATTGGATGAGGTAACGAATGTGCCGCGCGAATATGCCGGAGCATGCTACACGATGCTGAAAACGGAGTTGATGGATACATTGGGCATCAAGGAAGAGAATTTTTTGATGCTGCCTACCATTTCTGGTGATTTTGAACAGTCATGCAGGGATTTCCAGCAGGAAATTGCGAACCGTGGCGGTATTGATTTGCTGATTTTAGGGTTGGGTGAGAACGGACACCTGGGATTCAACCAGCCGGAATCTCCCTTTGGCGGTGAAGCATGGGTGACCCGGATGAATGTGGAACTGGAAGAACGCATCCGTAGAGAAACGGGTACTCCTCCCGATAAAGAGTTGGGAGGGGCTACTTTGGGAATAAAGAACATTATGCAGGCACGCCGGATTGTACTGGTTGCCAAAGGGACTAATAAAGCGGATATTGTCAAGCGGATGCTTGAAGGGCCTGTGACAACAGATGTTCCTGCTTCCATCCTTCAGCTTCATCCCAACTGTGAATTTCTGCTGGATGAGGCGGCGGCAAGCATGCTTAACTGCTAAGTCGCCTTGCAGGCGGCTGATAACTAATTATTTGAATTAATAATCAAAATACTATGACACAACAAGAAAAACAAATAAATTATATGGGGCCATTCATCACGATGGTGTTCTTGTTCTTTATTGTAGGTTTCCTTACGACTGCCAATACTCAGTTTCAGGGTCCTCTGAAAGAAACTTTTCTTTCGGAAGTGGGCGGGTTGAAAAATACTTTTGCTACTTTGATTACTTTCTCCTGGTTCCTTGCTTATCCGGTTTGTGGAGGGGTAGGCTCGTCGTGGATTAGCAAATACGGATATAAAGGAACATTGATGCGTGGATTGCTGGTGATGATTGTGGGGCTTGGTTTGTTCTTTGCCTCTTCCTATTTCACAGTACACTTTCCTGAAGCGAATTGGCATGCAGGAAATAATGTTATCCCTGGAGGGTTCTTGATTTTCTTACTGGGTTCTTTCGTGGTAGGGGCTTCGGCCACCATTCTGCAAGTGGTTATAAATCCTTATCTGACGGCTTGCCATGTCAAGGGTACCCAGTCCATTCAGCGTTTGGCTATAGGCGGTTCTGCCAATTCTGTGGGAACTACGCTTGCTCCTTATTTCGTGACTGGTGTCGTGTTCGGCGGTCTGTCTATGGAGGACATTCAGATTGACCAGCTGATGGTTCCGTTCCTGGCATTGATGGCTGTTATTTCTTTGATTGTATTGTTGTTGATGAAATTGTCTTTGCCCGATATCCAAGGAACCAGGGTAGAGAAGGGAGAAAAGCTGGAAAAAAGTGTATGGTCCTTCCGTCATCTGACATTGGGCGTGGTGGCTATCTTCTTTTATGTAGGAGTGGAAGTCTGTATCGGGGCCAATATCAATCTGTATGCCATCGAGATGGATTATGCTTCTCCGGCACTACTCCGGCGGCACCGCACGCAGCGCAGTCTCCGATACGCTGACGATGTACGGAAGTATCATTACCGCAAGCACAAGTATCGCCGCGAGCAGGCATGCACCGCTCGACAGTCCGAAGGCGCTCTGGATACCCGGCACGAGAACGGTCATTCCGACCAGTCCGTACACCACCGACGGAATGCCGGCAAGCAGACCGACGGCGGAGCTTATCACCGAGGCAATGCGCGGCGGCGCTATCTTTGCTATAAATATCGCCGTCAGCAGTCCGAGCGGTACGCCGAGCACTATCGCGCCCGCCGTGCCGTAGACGCTCGTCAGGATAAACGACAGGATGCCGAACTGCTCCGTGCCCGAGCTCCATGTGTCGCCGAAAAGGAAATCTATGATACCCACCTGACGTATCGCGGGTATACCGGACACGATAAGATATATGCTGATACCGAGCACGAATGCGACTGCAACGAGCCCGCACAGCAAAAATACCGTGTGAAACAGCTTTTCAGTTAGCTTCTTCTTTTTCATATCATAACTCCGACAGCATTTACCCCGTCGCGCGCCGCAGCAGCTGCGCAGACGTTCGGCGTGGCAATTTTTTCGCGGACGGGCGCAGCATATGCAGTGCCCGGCACCCATGCACCGCAGCGGGAGAGCCGCAGCCGCACCGATGGCGGCGCAGACCGCAGGGTCGCTCCTTTCAGCCGCACCGATGTCGGCACGAACCGCAGGGTAACACTCTCAGCCGCGGGCATATCCGCCCTGCTGTTTTACTTTACGGGGACTGCGCCTGCTTTTCTGATAAGATCGGAGGCAGCGGAGGAGGTTGCGTAGTCAAAGAACTTCTGAGCCGCGTCGGAGAGCTTTACGCCGTCCTTGGTGACAAGCACGAACGGACGCTGGATAGCGTAGCTGCCGTCGAGAACGGTCGCCTCGGAGCACTCAACGCCTGCAACCTTGACAGCCTTTACACCGCTCTGACCGTCAACTGCGGAGAGCGAGGCGTAGCCTATCGCGTTCTTGTTGTTCTGTACTGCGGAGATGACCGCGCCGGTGGAGGTAAGCTCCTGTGCGAGCTTGCACTTGTCGCTCGTCTTTGTTACCGACTCAAAGCCGTCTCTTGTGCCCGAACCGGACTCGCGTCCGATGCAGGATATCTCGAGGTCGTCGCCGCCGACATCCTTCCAGTTAGTTACCTCGCCTGTAAAGATGCTTGCTATCTGCTCGACGGTCAGGTCCTCGACCTTGCTGTCCTTGTTGACGATGATGGCGATGCCGTCCAGAGCTACGATGGTGCCGGTGACGCCGGTCTCGTCAGCCTTCAGGGCGCGGGAAGAAAGGCCGATGTCCAGAGTCTTATCGGCAGCGCCGGTGATGCCTGCGCCGGAACCGGTGGGGTCATAGCTGATGGTGACATCCGGCTCGATCTCAGCGAAGCCCTCGGTCAGGGCGGCGATGACGTTCTTCATAGAGGTGGAACCGCCGGTGGCGACATTGCCGGACAGCGCAGCCGTAGAAGAAGCGGAAGCTGCGGTGCTGGATGCGGCGGCAGAAGAGGCAGCAGTGGAAGAAGCTGCGCCGCCGCAGGCGGTCAGGGCAGCAGCAGCGCCCACCAAACCAGTGACTTTCAGA
>OHAJ01002040.1_pt1 | contig 14196 bp, 14 predicted proteins | sample 1577101 | NCBI WGS metagenome assembly OHAJ01 (sample SAMEA3541531, study PRJEB24748) | human gut metagenome | biome: human gut; feature: human-associated habitat; material: faeces | place: China | collected 2012
GGAAGTAGGAGAATCCGAAAGCCGCAGTAACAACGAACTGCAAGAAGTCAGCCGAAGCCATAGTACCTTGCGGAATCAAGGGAGGGGCTGAACAATCGTAAGTCTCAAGTAAAGACCGGAAGGATGTCAGTGTGATGAAAGCAGAAAACCGAGGAAACGAGGGCTTCCTGCAAAGAGAAAGTGTGGAACACCAAGGGTATGCAGAAGCGCGGAGCACAGACCGCAGAGAAGGGAAAGAACGAGGCGGTGCAAGCGGCCTGCTGGAAGCAATACTGGACAGGGATAACCTGAATAGAGCGTACAAGCGGGTCAAGAGCAACCACGGCGCAGCGGGAATCGACGGAATGAGCGTAGAAGAAGCGCTGCCGTGGTTGAAGGAACATAGGGAGGAACTTTTGCAGAGTATCCGAGACGGAAGCTACGAGCCAAGCCCGGTGCGGCGAAAGGAAATCCCGAAACCAGATGGTGGCGTGCGAAAACTGGGAATCCCGACGGTAGTAGACCGAGTGATACAGCAGGGAATCGCACAGAAGCTGCAAAACATATGGGAACCGCAATTTTCGGACAGCAGCTACGGATACCGACCGAAACGGAGCGGTCAGCAGGCGATTGAGAAGGTGAAGGAATACGCGGAAGAAGGATACCGGTATGCGGTAGCGGTAGACCTGTCCAAGTATTTCGATACACTGAACCACGAACTGCTCATGAATCTGTTGCACCGGAAGATACAGGACATGCGAGTACTGCGCATCATCAAGAAGTATCTGAAAAGCGGGGTGATGGAGAACGGCGTAGTCTGCAAAACCAAGGAAGGCTCGCCGCAGGGCGGACCGCTGTCACCACTGCTGGCGAACATCTATCTCAACGAATTTGATTGGGAAATGTGCGGCAGAGGGGTAAAGACAGTACGGTATGCGGACGACATCGTGGTGTTTGCCAAGAGCAAACGAGCAGCCGAACGGTTGATGGAATCGAGCCGAAAGTATCTGGAAGGAAAGCTGAAACTGAAAATGAACACGGAGAAGAGCAAAGTGACCAGCGTTTTCGCAGTGGAGGAGTTCAAGTTTCTTGGATTCTGCATAGGGAAGAATGGAAGCGGCATCTACATCCGTGCGCACCGAAAGTCGCTGAACAAGGCAAAGGAAAAGCTGAAACTACTGACAAAACGCAACCGCGGACGCAACGTCCGCCGAGTGATGGCGGAAGAAAAAGTGTTTATCCGTGGATGGCTTGGCTACTTCCATGTAGCGGACATGAAGCGGACGATGAAGTCTTGGGATGAATGGCTGCGGCGCAGGTTTCGCATGTACATCTGGAAGCAATGGAAGAAGCCCCGAACGAAGGTAGCCAACTTAAAGAAGCTGGGAATCCCGGCGGACAAAGCGTACCAGTGGGGCAATTCCCGATTGGGCTATTGGCGAATCGCGGGAAGCCCAGTTTTAGAATGTTCCATTACAAACGAAAGACTCGCGACAGCAGGATATTTTGGTATCCTCAACTGCTACGAGTCCTTGCACTCATGCGATTGAACCGCCGTGTACCGGTCGGTACGCACGGTGGTGTGAGAGGTCGGCTCTCCTATTTATTTAGGGGAGCCTCCTACTCGATTACGCTGCTGCGCATTTTGAAAGGAGGTGGTCGCCTTGATTGCCAGCAACTGACCCCAATTTTCGCAGGCAGACTGCACCCGCAGCCTGTCTATTTTGTTGCCGCAAAAGCGGAGAAAGTGAGAAGTATATGAGGACATTCGGCAATGTCAACATCATTGGGCTGGATAACGGCTACGGGAACATCAAGACGGCGAACGGCATTTTCCCGGCGAGCGTCACTCGCTGCGAGGCTGAACCGGCGCACGCACAGGACGTGCTGGTGTACGATGGCAAGTATTACGTCATCGGCGCGGGGCATCGGGAGTTCACGCTGGATAAGGTCGGCAATCAGGATCACTACCTGCTGACGCTGGCGGGCATCGGGCAGGAGCTGTGGTGCAATCAGCTGACCACGGCGGCTGTTCATCTGGCGGTCGGACTGCCGCTGACGTGGGTCGGCGACCAGCGTGAGCAGTTCCGTGCCTATCTGTCGCAAAACCGCCATGTAGATTTCAACTGGCGCGGCATCAACTACCATGTCGATTTGGTCGGCGTGGACGTGTACGCGCAGGGGTATTCCGCCGTCATTCCCGAACTGCGGAAATTCACCGGGGCGAACATGCTGTGCGACATCGGCAACGGCACCATGATTGTCATGGCGATTAACGACCGCAAGCCGGTGCTGGATCAGTGCTTCACAGAGAAGTACGGCACTTACCAGTGCGTGCTGAAGGCGCGGGAGGCCTTGACGCGGCTCTGCGGGCGAACGGTGCCGGACGTGACCATCGAGCAGGTCATGCGCGAGGGCACGGCCGATATTGCGCCCGAATATGTGCAGGTCATCCGCGAAGCCGCGGCGGACTATGCGGCGGAAATCATGCGCAAACTGCGCGAGCATGAATACGACCCCAAGACGATGCGGCTGTGGATTGTGGGCGGCGGCGGTTGCCTGATTCGCAACTTCGGGCAGTATGACCCCAATCGCGTGACCATCATCGGTGACATTCACGCCTCCGCCAAGGGCTACGAATATCTGGCGGAGCGGCGTTTGCAGCGTGAGGCGAGGGCGCGGTGAAAGAGATTCTGCGCACGACAATTCGCCTCTATGCGGAGAAACCCGCCGACCGGGAAGCGCTGCGGCTGCTGTGTCAGGTGCGGGAGGAACAGCACTTGCGCTATGCGGATGCTATCGTGGCGGCGGTCAATGCGCACTATGGGCAAGCGCGGCAAGTTTGCTTCAACGGTCATCAGCGGGAGGAAATCCGCAGCATTGTTCGCGAGGAGCTGGCAGCATCGCTGCTTCGATGCGCTGAGCAAACACCGGCAGAGACATTGAAGGACGAGAACGCGCCGGACGAGACCGACCTCGACAATCTGCTGGACATGATGGGCAGCTGATGCGAAAGCGCACCAAATATCTTTCTGCTGATGCACGGAGAGACTTGGATAGCATCAGACGGCATCAAATGCGCACCAGCGGGCATGAGCATCCAACGGGCGGCAAACCCGCCGGAGTCCAGAGGCGGAGCGCTTTGGTCAGTGTTCAGAGGTGAAGCCTTTGACCCACAGGGAGGCGCGCCGACCGATAAAAGTGATGCTGTGCGTCACTTTGTAGTGGGTAGTCTCTGCCGCAAACAGAGGGAATCGGTCGCTGCGCTCCCGCCGCCCGCAAGTAAGGAGGTACATACGAGCAAAATCAGAGCAACCCGGCACAACGGTCGTGCCGGAAAGAACGGTGTGTTCACCACCAAGCACAATGACCGCAATTTTGACGTAACCCACGCCGAACACATCCATCCGGCGAAAACGCAGGAGAACGTCTATTGGGACTGGCTGAATGGAATGCGCACAGGCGAAAGAAGCGCCGACGTTCCTTCCTTTGAGGAGGTCGAGCGAATTTTTTACGAGCGGCATTATTCCGGCTATGTCGCCGGGCAATGCGCGCGCAACGCCGAGCGCCGCCACACGGAGCGCAACCGAACCGTGGAGCAGATTCGCCGCGACAAGCGCACCTGCCCGGAAGAAACCATCTTCCAGTTCGGCAAAGAGGGAATCGGCGCAACGCCGGAGCAGCTATTAGACATTTTCACAGCGTTCAAGCAGCAGTTCGAGGAGCGCTACGGCAAACACGTCCACATGCTGGACTGGGCGATGCACTGCGACGAGACGACGGTGCACATTCAGGAGCGCCACTGCTTCGACTATGTGAACAAATACGGTGAGGTCGAGCCGAAGCAGGAAAAGGCGCTGGCGCTCATGGGCATTCCGCTGCCGCAGCCGGACAAGCCGCCGGGACGCTACAACAACCGCAAAATCACCTTCGATGCCATGAATCGGCTGATGCTGATTGAAATCGCGAAGGCGCACGGGCTGGACATTGAGGAGCAAGTGAAGTACGGCGGCAAGAATCATCTAGAAAAGCTGGATTACATCATTGCCAAGCAGCTCGAAACCATCCGGAATCAGCAGAAGCAGCTGACTGCGCAGAATCAGCAGATTCAGACATTGACCGCGCAGATTGCCGAGAAGGATGCCGAGCTGGACACGAAGCTGTTCCGCCTGTCCGATGTGGATTTGCTGATTGAACAGGTCACGGACATTTGCTATGAAAAGGCCGTGACCGCCGTCAGCGAAAGCGTGAGCCAAACGGCGCTGGACAAAGCGGCGGCGGGCGTTGACCGCACCATTCGAGCGGCAAAGTCGCCCAGCAGTGGTCTTGGCGTTCCCTTCATCGGCGTGGTGGAGACGTGGCTGGGCAAAGCGAGGGAGGATGTGTTCAGCGCGCTGCTTTCGATGGCGGATGACGTGCGGCGACGGCTGCTGTCGCCCGCGATGAACGAAATCATGAAATGCAGCATTGCGGAGACGGCGCGCCCAGCCGTGGTGGATAAGCTGCGCCCCAAACTGCGGGATGATGCCCATCCGAAGAAGCGCCCCGATGCGTGGGCGCGATAACCATTGCAAGGGGCAAATATATAGTAACAGGAGATGAGAACATGAGCGACAACACGGAAATCGACTGGTCGCCGCCGATGCCGGATGATCGGATGGCCGCCGCCTACCAATCTGTACAAGCCAAGTTGACCCACACCGCTGGCGGCGAGGTGCGCAATACGCTGCAAAACTTCGTCACGGCGCTGACCCACGATCCGGTTTTTGCCGGAAACATCCGCAGAAATCTGTTCAAGGAACGCATGTCGATGACCTGCCCCGTCTGGTGGGCGCGGAAAAGCGACATGATTGACGACATGGATGTTGCGTTCCTGCGGATGTATCTGGAAGAACACTACGGGCTGCGGTCGGAAAAGCTGATTTATCCGGCGCTGAACATCGTGTCCACCGCGCAGGCGTTCCATCCGGTGCGGGACAGGCTGAACCGCCTCGTCTGGGATGGTGTGCCGCGCGTCCGGGTGGCGCTGCACCATTTTCTTGGCGCGGAAGTGAGCGACACGAACGAAAAGTACCTGCGCACGTTCATGCTCGGTGCGGTGAACCGGGTGTTTCATCCCGGCTGCAAGTTTGAGCTGATGCTGGTGCTGGTGGGCGGGCAAGGCGCGGGCAAAACCACCTTCATCCGCTTTCTTGCGCTGGAGCCGGAATGGTTCACGGACGATGTCAGCAAACTGGACGACAAGGAGATTTACCACCGGCTCAACGGGCATTGGATTTGCAAACTTTCGGAGATGGTCGCGACGGCGAACGCCAAAAGCATCGAGGAAATCAAGTCTTTTCTCAGCCGCGACAAGGATTTTCTGCGGATGGCGTATGACCGATACGGCGGCGATCATCCCCGGCAAAGCGTGTTCGCCGGCACGACCAACCGCATGGATTTTCTGCCGCTGGACAGAAGCGGCAATCGGCGCTTTCTCCCGGTGACGGTGGATGCGTCGAAAGCCGACTGCCATATTCTCGACAATCCGGCGGAGTCCCGGCACTATTTCGAGCAGCTTTGGGCGGAAATCATGGTGCAGTACAAGTCCGGCGCGTACAGCACGCACTTGTCCAAGGAGGATGAAGACGCCCTGCGCAAACAGCAGCAGGATTATTGTCAGGAGGATACGCTGGCGGGGCGCATCTACGCATGGTTTGAGACGTTCGAGCAGGACAAGGTTTGTTCCTTGCAGATTTACCGGGAATGTCTGGCGCATCCGCTTGATGAGCCGAAGAATTACGAGACGCGCGAAATCCGCGAAATTGTGGACAGCGGGATAGCCAGCGGCGAAATCAGCGGCTGGCAGAAGTTTCGCAATGCCCGCAAGTTTGCCAAGTATGGGCGGCAGTATGGCTGGGAGCGAATCCCGCCGCCTGCACAACTGACGTTTGGCGGCTGCACGGTCGTGGACGAAGAACCGCCCTTCTGACATGTTGCCTATCATCCGAATGTCAGGGAATATGTCGCGGAAGTCCCAGCTGCGGCAAGGTGTTTCGCGGCTTGACATGCCGGACATATCCAAATCAGCAAAACAAATCGTTTCAGCATAATAATAGGAGACGCAGAAAAGGTTCGCATCCGGCGTGTCAGCATGTCGGATATGGCCCTGCGTCTCCATTTCGGAGGTGAATCTATGTTCAATCGCGTTCCAGCGGAAGAAAATCAAGCGGAGTCCGCGCACAAAGTTCCCAAGATGACGCTGACGATGGCGGAGCTGGCAGACGAGCTGCACATTTCCCTGCCAACGGCGCGGAAACTGGTGCGAAAATCAGGTTTTCCCGCGTTCAGCGTCGGCAGCAGGATTCTCATCAACCGGGAAGGGCTTCAGCGCTGGTTGGATGGTCAGCCGCCGATTGCTGTCACCTGAAATTTTTCAAAACATACTTGCCCCGTGCTGGAATGTGTGCTATGATCATCGTAGCACCTTGACAATTGAATCAGCATACACAGCACGGGGCGATTGATAAGGAGGAACATCAATGCCTCGTCAGAAATTAACCCAACGTACCGACGGCTACTTCAAGGTGAAGTACCATGATAAGCAGTTTTACGGCAAAACGCAGGCGGAAGCCATGAAAGCACGCGATGCGTACAAGCAGAAAGAGCAAATGGGGCTCAGCCACGACCTCGAAGGAATTACCTTTTTGGATTATGCGCTGAATTGGCTGGAAATTTACCGCTCCGATTGCAGCGTGCCATTGCAGAAGCAGTACGCCAGCATGATTCGCTTTGCTGCCGACCACACGCGGAAACGGTTCATCTGCGACATCAACGCGAACGACTTGCAGGCTATCTTCAACAAGCTGAGCTGCTATTCCTCGTCCTATGTGAGCAAGTTTGCCTCGCTCATGAACGGCATCTTCCGCAACGCCGTGTCCAACGGTGCGCTGATTCGCAATCCGATGGCGGGCGTGCAGCGTCCCAAATGCAAGAAAACGGGCGGACACCGCTGCTTGGAGCCGTGGGAACGCGCGCTGATTCGCAGTACATGGCAGGAGCACGACTTCGGCCTGGCGGCGATGGTGATGCTCTACACCGGCTTCCGCAGGGGAGAAATGCTCCACCTGAACATCGACCGCGATGTGGATTTCGAGAAAAAGACGATTGCCGTCCGCGGCGCTGTGTCGTTCAGCGAAGGCAATCGCCCGAAGCTCACGAAGGGAAAAACCGCTTCCGCCATCCGCACTGTGCCGCTGCTTCCTCCGCTGGAAGAGGCGCTGAAGGGGCGGCACGGGCTGGTTTGCCACAAGGAGAACGGCGGCATCATGTCGCAGTCCGCCTTCGCGTGCAAGTATGCGTCGTACATCACCTTCTTGGAGACGAAGCTCAACGGCATCCACAAGCGCTGGTACGGCAAAACCAACGAGCAGAAGCAGCTCTTGGCGGAGGGCAAGCTGCCGCCGTGGAAGGAAATCAACATCCGCTGCCACGATTTCCGCGTGGAGTTCTGCACAAGAGCCTACTACGCGCAAGTGCCGCTCAAAACGCTGCAAAGCTGGATGGGACACGCCGATGCTGACATGATTCTCGCCATCTACACGAAGCTGGACAAGGAGCAGGAGCGGACGGATGCCGCGAAGATGATTGGCTATCTGAGCCGCTTGGAGGTAGATTCGGCTTCCGAATGAGAGAGCGCCGACGAATTCCCGCAATTTTATAACCCCGCCGGTACAGCCCCATGTCCCTGAAAGCGGCTAATTTCAAGGGATTCCGGGCAAATTTTATAACCCCGTTATAACCCCATTGCCCCCTGAAACGGCGTGAAAATAGGCGAAAATGCGGTTTTCGGGGAGGAAAAGGCGCAGAAGCGCGGAAGCAACGGAATCTGTGCCACTTGCAAAATCATGTGCTATATGGCATGAATTTCAACCACAATAGACGAAAATCCACCCTGAAGTACAAAAAAAGAAGCGATTTTTCAATCGCTTCGATGTCTGGGTGAGAAGATTCGAACTTCCGGCCTCTTGAACCCCATACGCCGAAGTGACTTGTGAATGCGAAAAAACACTATATGTTGTGTATGGATGAATTGACGATGAACGTATGTAGTATGCTGCGGCTGGAAAATGGGCGCGTGTTGTTGGCAGAAATGCTGTTGACACGCGCCTTTTTTTGTGCGGTCAGCGCGGGGAAAGGGTGGTCAGGAGCTGGGCGGTTGCGGTGGTGACGTCGGTTTCGTCGATGTGGGTGTAGATGTTCGCTGTGGTGTCGTAGTCGGCGTGACCCATGAGGTACTGCTGTGTGGCGGCATCGACCCCGGCGCGGCGCAGAAGCAGGAGATAGGTGTGGCGCAGGCGGTGCGGTGTAGCGTCAGCCATGGCGGGAATGTCCTCTTGCAGTTGTGTCCAATGGCGCTTGATGGAGGTGTACGGCAGGGGCGTGGTGCGGTTGTAGAGCACATAGTTCTCCGGCGCACCGGGCGTTCCCAGCTGTTCGCGCAGGATGGGGAGAAGGGGCAGTTTCCGGTGTCCTGCCTTGGTCTTGGTGTCGCCGATCTGTGTGGTGCGGTTGCCGATGTAGACGGCTGCCTGGCTAACGGTGATGATGCCGCGCTCGAAGTCGATGTCCTTCCAGCGCAGGGCGACCGCCTCGCCGCGGCGCAGGCCTGTGTAGAGCATGAGCAGGGGGAGGATGCCGTACTTGTGGTGCGGGGCGGCGGCGGTGATTGCCTCGACCTGCTCCATCGTCAGGGGGAGGCGCTCTTTCTGCGTTCCCTTGGGCGGCTCCATCTGGTCAACGGGGCTGCGGCGAATCAGGTCATCCATGACGGCGCGGGCGAAAACCTGCCGGAGAGTCAGCATCACCTTGTCGATGGTGGACTTGGACATGCCGTCGTACTGCAAAATCAGCTCTTGCAGCTCATCAGCGGTGATTTCGTCGATGCGGCGGCTGCCGATGACGGGGAACAGGTGGTGACGCATGGCGTTCTCGTACATGGCGCGGCTGCTCTCGCGGATTTTGGGCTGCTTGTACAGGCGATACCAGCGTGTGGCGTACTCCTCGAAGGTGGGGCAGACCGGCGCGGGTGTCGGGGCACTTTGGCTGACGATGGACTCGACCATCACGGTCAGGCGTGCGACGGCGGCGGTGAGGGCGGCGAGGGTCGCTTGGGTTGCGTCGGCGGACGCTGCCGGGGTTGGAATGGGGCAGGGCGGCACGGAAAGGAGGCTGGGAGACGTTCCAGCGTCGGGGACGGGAATTTGGTCATCCGGAACGCGGGACGGCTCTACGGGGCTTGCAGACCCCTTCACGGGTGTTTTGCCTTTTCGCCGGCGCGAATCTGCACCGGGAGTGGGGCAGGGCGGCACAGAAAGATGGCTGGTGGCTGTTCTGGCGTCGGGGATGGGAATTTGTTCATCCGGAACGCGGGACGGCTCTACGGGGCTTGCAGATGCCTTTGCGGGCTTGCGGCGGCGATGCGCCTTGTCGTACTCCTGATGGATGCGGGCGATTTCGGCATCCAGCTCTTCCTGGGAATAGGCGGATGCCCACTTGTAGACGGGTTTTCCTTGTTTGTCGCGGCCGAGGTTGACGCGGGCGCGAAGTCGTTTTGTCATGATGCTCCTCCGATCAGGGGCATCTGTTTGCTGTTTTTGAAGGTCAAATTTGGTCAAAGCGACGTTGCCTTGCCATGCAACATTCACTTACCCTTAGGGTTATTTTCTTCGGGCGCAGAAATGCCCAGCGTCCGGCAGATCAGCCGCTGCTGTTCCGCGTCGAGGGTGCGGTAGGCGGCGAGTAGTTCCTGCTCGTGGCGATTCATGCGGGTGTCCTCCTCATGCGTGCTGTTTGTTCTTTTTTTGTTTTTCGTCGGGGTGTTCGATGCCGACCATGCGGCAGACCATTTGCTGCTCCTGCGGGGACATGGCGCGGTAGGCGTTCAGCAACTCTTGCTCGTGTGGCGTAACGCCATCAACGAGTTCGTCAATGCTGACGGGATTATCTGTGCGACCAAGCAGGTAGTCCGCAGACGTGTCGAGCATGTCGGCGGCTGCGCGGATTCTATCAATGGTCGGCTTCGTCCCCTTTTTCCAATAGGAGATAGTGGCGGTAGATGTCCCCATTTGCTCGGCGGCAGCGTGTGAGCAAGGTGCAATTCCTTTAACACTGCACAAGGCTTCGTAACGTTCGTAGAAGTCCATAGTTTCGCTCCTTGTTGAACAAATTTAGCTACACGCATTGACAATGTGGATTCATTGTGATACAATACCACTGCAAGCTAAAAGTGTTTAACTGCAATGACCGTGTAGAATCCTACATCGCGGCGCAATGTAGCACTTTGCATTATACTGCATTAGTTAAACTATTTCAACTGAAATTGAAAGGCGGGGAGTCTATGCAGAAGAAAGACAGGTGGATAGCGAACGTCGTTGGACGTATGCACGTTGGTGGTATCACTGGAAAACAGCTGGCAGCGGCAAGCGGGTACACTGCAAGTTACCTTTCGACGGTGCTAAACGGCAAAAAAGGTAATGACGACACGCACCGAAGGATTGAAGAAGCCCTACGGCGGCTGGAAAGAGCACAATGATGACGAGCGCGGAATACCTGCGGGAAGCGCGCAAGCGCAGGAAGATGAGCAAGCGGCAGGTCGGCGCAATGATGGCGCGGATGTGCGAGATGCAGAGCGGCATCCTGCCGATGTGGCGGATGAGCGCGGACGGGCATCAGGCCGCCTTGCAGCGGATGGAGCGGCAATCGCAGTTCTGCACCTGGGAGGACAGCCGCTTGATCGCGGAAATCCTCCAAGTGGGCGAGGAAGGCGCGAACCGCATCCTGACGACGCGGGATGTTCGGACAGCCATCAACCATGCGCGGCACATCAGCGTGGTCAGCCTCGGCGGGCGGGTTGCGGTCGCGATCCGGCGGCGGGATGACCCGCGCGGCTGCGCCTTCGTCGTCACGAAGCGCGAAGAGCTGAGCGTCATCTACGACCGGCATCGGCGCGACGCAAAGACACGCGACACGCCGGCGCTGACGCTGGCGGATCTGCGTGCAAAGGACTGGTGTCTGTGCTACGCCGCCATCGAAGCGCCGCTGTACACAACGTGGCGTGCGAACCTCATCGGCAAAACGCCGAAAGACGGCTACTGCCTTGTCTGCGTCCGCTGGCGCGGGCATGTGCTGGACTTGTGACGGAAGGGGAGACAGGAATGCAACTGAATCAGGCAATCGAACGCGCCTTGCGCGCAACGGAACACAGCGGACGATGGCACTGCGTCTTCCGGCCGGATATGCTGGAACTGCGCTACATCGTCGCACGCCAGGATGATTTGTGGACGGTGCGCGGGATGCTGGTGGCGAACAATGCCTGGGCGCGGTCGGAGCGGCTTCCGCTGGCGCTGGAGGATTTTGCCGCGTCGGACTGGCAGATGGAAATGTGCGACGAGGGGATTCAGGCCGGAACGCGCGACTGCCTGCTGTTCACGGGCAGCGAAACGCGGGTCAAAGACAGCGTGACGGGCAGGACGGCGCTGATCCCCATCATGCCGGACTTGCAGCGGGGACGGGCAGCGCTGGCGAACCAGCAGCGGTGAAACCGATGAGAAACACAGAAAGGGCGGGATAAACGCATGATTGATATGCAAACGTTCCTGTCGAACTTCCAAAGCGTCAAGAAGATTAGCGGGGGATACATGGTCAAATGCCCCTGCCATAACGATAAAACAGCGAGCTTGTCTGTTGGCATGGGCGAAAAGGGGATTGTGCTGCACTGCATGGCGGGGTGCGATTCCAGCGACATTGTGCGCGCACTGGGACTGACGTGGCGCGACCTCTGCACGGATGAGGTGCAGCGCGAGTGGCAGACGGCGCATCCGGCAGGCGCTGCGAAAACGCAGCAGAAGGCGCAGAAATCCACCAAACCCGCAGCGGAAATCACCACGAAACCGCCGAAAAAGATTCCTGCCGACCTCAACCGGCTCAAAATCGGGGGGACATATGCCCAAAAGGACGCACCGCCGGAAACCATCACGGCGATGTATGAGTACACCGATGCCGACGGCGCGCCGCTGCTGCGCGTGTACCGGACGGACAAGAAGTCGTTCCCGACGATTCACTGCGACGGCGGGAAGTGGTTTTGGGGCGACGGCGGGCGACACAATGTGCTGTATCACCTGCCGGAAGTGGTCAAAGCGGTGCAAGACGGCAAAAAAGTGCTGATTGTAGAGGGTGAAAAGGACGTGGAGACGCTCCGGACGCTCGGTTACGCTGCCACGACGAACAAGGGCGGCGCGGGCAAGTGGAGCGAGGAGTTGTCCAAGCACTTCAAGGGCGCGGATGTCGTCATCATCCCGGACATGGATGAGCCGGGCGAAAAACACGCGAAGCTCATCCTGCGCGAACTGCGGAACGACGCCCAAAGCATCCGCATCGTGAACCTCAGAAGGCAAAAGGCCACCCCCCTCCCCCCTAAGGGGGATATTTCAGATTTGGCGGGGGCACTCGGCGCGGAAAAAGCGAAGGGCGTTCTCGAAAATCTGATTGCGCTTTCGCCGGTGCTGGCGCGGAACATTGGCGGCGGCGACTACGAAGATTATTTCGTCGGCGTCAGCGGGTGTCATGTGCGCTCTGGCTGCATTTTCAGCCCGACGGCAGAGGGCGATGAACGTCCGCTGAGCAATTTCGTCGCGCTGCCGGTGGAGCAGGTGAGCATCGACGACGGCGAAGGTCAGCTGCGGCAGGAATTTGTCATCGAAGGATGGAGCAGCACGGGCATGAAGCTCAAAGCGCTGCGCGTCCCGGCGGAATCGTTCGCGAAGATGAACTGGGCGATTGAGGGCTGGGGGCTGAACGCCGTCATCTACGAAGGCAACGGCGTGGCGCAGAAGCTCCGGCGAATCATCCAGAGCGCGGGCGTTGCCGCCGCGATTCAGCGCACGATGTATTCGCACACCGGCTGGCGCGAAATCGACGGGAAGGTCTGTTTCCTGCACGGCGGCGGCGCAATCAGCGCGGCTGAAGCCTATTCGGACGACCCGAATACAGACAAAGCATTTGCTGATTTCAAGGCAGATGAGAGCAACAAACTGAAGCTGCTGTTCTGTATCGACATGCTCAATGAAGGCGTTCATGTGGAGGGTATTTCTGGAGTCATATTGTTCCGGCCCACCATTTCGCCCATCGTCTACAAACAGCAGATTGGCCGTGCGCTGACGGCCGGAGACAATGCAACGCCACTTATCCTTGATATTGTCAACAACTTCGAGGGCTTATGCAGCATTTCCGGACTGCAAGATGAGATGCAGGAGGCCGTGCATCGCCTGTATGCCAACGGTGAAGGCGATAAGATCATCACTGAACGATTCGAAATAATCGAGCAGGTGCATGACTGCCGGATGCTGTTTGAGCGACTACAAGCAAGTTTATCCTCCAGTTGGGAGCAATACTTTTCTGAGGCAAGCATTTATTATGCGGAACACGGCAATCTGAATATTCCAAAGCGCTATAAAACCCCAGCGGGACTGAACCTTGGGGAATGGCTGACAACCCAGCGCAAAGTACGAGCAGGGCAAAAAGCCGGAAATCTGTCAGAACAGCAAATCGACCGACTGGACGGAATCGGTATGGACTGGGAAAACCGGAATGATTCTGCATGGAGGCGTGGTCTGGAGGAAGCCCAAAAATTTCGAGAGCAATTTGGAAATTTGCAGGTTCCGGCGAAATATAAAACGAAAGATGGTTATTTGCTTGGATCGTGGATCATAAATGCACGACAAAATCGAATCTTAGGTCGGCTGAATGAAAAACAGATTGCACAGTTGGACGACCTCGATATGACATGGAAAGTATTTGATGTCCGGTGGGAACAAGGCTACGCACTTGCAGCAGCTTATGCACAAGAGTATGGCAATCTGGATGTTCCACGAGATTACAAGACAGCGGATGGAAAAAAGCTTGGCCGTTGGATTCAAAGCCAAGAACAAGCCTATGAGCAGAAGAAACTGTCTGAGGAGCAGATTTCGCGGTTGGAAATGATTGGAATGCAATGGGGCAGTCGCTATGACCGACAGTGGAATGAAGTCTATCAGGCGGCAAAGCGATACTTTGATGCGTATGGAAACCTTGATGTTCCGGTGGCTTATATTTCGCCGGAGGGTTATGCCCTTGGAAAATGGGTTTTGATAAATTCATCGAACTCAATGGAAAGTTTATTTTTATTGTGATGGAGTGCGC
>OHAJ01002042.1_pt1 | contig 14191 bp, 10 predicted proteins | sample 1577101 | NCBI WGS metagenome assembly OHAJ01 (sample SAMEA3541531, study PRJEB24748) | human gut metagenome | biome: human gut; feature: human-associated habitat; material: faeces | place: China | collected 2012
TTCCTGATTTAAGTGATGGATCATGCTCTTACTTTTCCCTGCCGTTATCAGAGCAAGGCATTGACATCTTTAAAAATAGTCTGTCTTCTTTATTGGGTTACTCTTCAACTTCAGGAAACACTAAACTTACTGCCAAGATAAATGATGCTGGTCAGTTAGCTGTAACTTTGGTAGTTGAAATTGACGGTGAACCTGTTACGCTTAACAAGAGAGAATACAAGATTCAATGGATGACTTCTAATGGCAGAGTTATTTTATGGCCTAACTTTGTCAGTGAAAATTGGAATAAATACTATTTATATTCTGAGTTTACAAGTGATGTAAATGAGAACTTTATACCATTCTTTAAATCTGAAGGTAAGATACTAAGAAATATAAGGGGTGAGTTCTTAACTTCGGATTATGAGATAGCACCAGAAGAAGATCGTCAGGTTGATGTTAAACAACTTGTTACATATCCTCATGGTCAAGGTACAGATTTGATTAAATATGATATTATAAGCACTGATAAGCCAATGGCTGGCGTTCTCGTTAAAGTTAAAGAGGCTGGCAAACCTTGTGGCGCAGGTATATTAATGTTCAGACCTGATGTAGTTAAGGATTTATCAAATGTTGATGTACAAAATACTGCTGTTGTAGGTATTGACTTTGGTAGTAATAACACTTGTGTTTACTTTAACGCTGGAAATAGAGGTGCCCAACCGGTTCAGTTTAAGAATTATAGGTCAGTTATAGTTGGTAAAGAAAATACGGATACTCGTTCAATTGCCCAGAATGACGAACTCCTATTCTTCACTAACTATGAATCCAATAATGGTCAATTAAAGTCATGGCTTCATGAACATGATACTCGTTATACTAAGAATGGTATATCAGAAGAAATACAAGGCGGTGTTCCTGTAAATCGTCCTAATATTTTGGTCAATCACATGGATGAATTTATTATAGAAACACAGGCTGGTAATCTTCATTATAACATGAAATGGTTGAATGATGATAAAGGTTTATTGAAGAAACGTGCTTTCTTAAAAAGTATTTGGTTACAAACATGTGCCTTCCTTTACCAGAATAAAATTAAACCATCTCAAATAAATTGGAGTTATCCAGGTTCTATGATGGAGGCTGACATTGACGAATTAAGACGAATATTTGAGGAATTGTCTCGTATGACACCTATTATGGGTAGGAAACCGTCTATCAATGATGAGAATATCACAGAAGCTGAAGCCGTATGTAGTTATGCACTTTCAAATAACAACTTCGGTCTTAACAATAATAATATGTTCCTAGGTATTGATGTTGGTGGTTCTACAAGCGACATTCTTCTATTGGCTAAGAATCCGCAAAAAGGTAATCAGGCTTCACTTTTCAGAGAAAGTTCTGTGAGACTTGCTGCCGGTGTTTTCTTTAACACTGTTATAAATTCTGATGACTTTAGACGTGCTTTATTGAACTTCCATGAAGGAAAGAGTACAAAGGTTTTTGTAGCAAATATACAGGAAATAATTAAGGAGAAGAAGAAGGCCCCTTATTACCTCAATAGTATATTTGATCAGCTGAAGACAGAAGAAGACTACGATAAATTCTATAGTTCTATAGCTGATAATGCAAAAGTAGTATTTACTTTACCTGCATATGTAACAGGATTGTTGCTTTACTATTCTGGTATGCTTATTGGAAAGACTATCAAGGATAACAATCTTGACAATATTACTAGGATTGATATTCTATCGTTTGGTAAAGGTGGTCGCTTATTCCACTGGCTCCGTAATGCTGCTAGTAACAGTATCACTATGGGATATTATAAATCATGTCTCAATGCCGGTGTTAAACGTATAATTGATAGGGAACTGGATGTTAAATACAGAGACGAAATCGAGGTTGACAATAAAGCAGAGGTTGCTAAAGGTCTATGCGATATGCAGGATCTAAATAAAGTATTCGTAGATAATCATAGCGATATCTGTGGTGAGATAGGTGTAAGATTTACAAATTCACAGGGTGCATCTAGAGAGTTGTTGCCTACAGATGAATTGTCCGGTGAATACTTCGATAATGATATGAATTACTTTGACTTCACAAGCATGGAATGTTTTGAAGAGTTTTTCAATATCTTTATCAATTTCGTAAGTGTAAAAACTAAATTATGCACTATGGACGCTGAACTCAGAAATGATTTCGCCGATCTTCCAAATAAGGTAGGAGCTTTCATTTGCCAGGACAGCGAATATAAGAGTGCCAAACGAAAAGTAAATAATGGTGGTTCTTTCGCTTATCATCAACCTTTGATTATAGCAGAAGGCTCATGCTTCCTGGAGAAAACATTAATAAAAAAAGTGTTTAGTTAATGAAGACATTATCACTATATATAGACAGATGGTATATTGCCGCAGCAGTCTGCTACGACAATATACCTCGTCGTATAGATCTGCCTAATAGGGAAGACCGTATTTGGCTCTATTTTTATGAAGATATTAATAATGATAGAGTTATTTATGGTAAATCTTATCAGAAGCATTATCTGGATAAGGAGCTTCATTACTATGGTGATATATTCTCTAAAGTCGTAAAAGAAGATGAAACCTTTAAAAGATTTGGAAAAGATGTTAGTTTGAAAGAAATCTTTAAGGCATCTGATATACTTGAACACCTAACTAGGGACTTTAATGAAAATGAGAAAATAGATACCTACATCTCTTTTTCAGTTGATGTTTCGTATGCCGCCCAGAAGGTTTTTCTCGATATATTGGAAGAGAATAATTTTGTTATCAAAGAGAGTGTTGCTAGAATCTCTCACTTAGCTGTAGAACTTTCCAATAAAAAGGGCCTGTTGAATGATTCAAATTGCATTCTCGTTATTACAGCTTGCAATGAGAATCTCCGATATGTCGTTTACAAACAAAGTAATAATGTTTTTGTTAGACAAGGAAATGAAGGACTCCTAAGAGGTTATGGAACTGATTTGAGAGGCCGGGCATTACTGGAACAGATTGTTTGGCAAATTAATAATTCAACTAAATTCCTAAGAAAAGAGGAAGAGGAAGAGGAAATTAACAGATTGAACCAAAATCTGGCAAGATGGCTATTACAACTTGACAACACCAAGTTTGGTCGTCCTGTTATATATAACGATATAACTTTCTCCAGAGCCCCACATAATAAGCAGAATGCTACTATTCTGAAGAATGTTATTGAGGAAAGAACCAAAACAATAGTCAATGATGTAGTTGACAATATTGTTCAATATGTAAAAGAACTTGATATTGTATTCTCAGATATAAGTCATATTATTTTCATAGGTGATTCATTTAAGAATAGCATGTTCAAGGAAGAGTTATTACAGCGTTATCCTGTAACTCCGAACAATATAGTTGCTTTTGGGAATAAGGATATTCCTGAGATTGTTGGTATTTACAGTCAAATGGACTTGTCTCAATTTGATAGTTTAAGAAAGAATATCGAAAATCTCTCTTATGAACAATTAGAACAGATTAAAATTGCAGAAGAAGATAGAAAAGCTAGAGAAGCTGCACTTAAGAAGCAGGAAGAAATTGATCTTGCTAATGCTGCTATGCGTGAAGATGAGAGAAAGTTCAATGCCGCCATTGTTGACGCTGAATCTTATGAGAAGAAAGGCGACTATAGCAGCATGATAGATCTTCTAAACATTGCTCTTACTTTAAAGCCTGATGATAAGGAAGTAAAGAAAATGTTGGATGAAGCAAACAGAAAGCTATCCGAAATCAAGGTCAAGAATGAGCAATATAATAAAACCATCAGGATGGCTCAGGATGCCTTGAACTCACAGCGATGGCAGGATGCTTATTCAAAGAGTGAGGCAGCTTTAGAATTACGCCCTGATTCTTCTGAGGCAAAACGTATTCTTACTGAATCACAAAGAAAAATCAAATTAACAGAAAGCCTTAAAGAGTTTCTTTTACGAGCTGACACCTTTATTGGTCAGAAATTATATAAGGAAGCATTAGAAGAACTGAATAAGGCTAAGCATGCTGATTCTAATAATAAAGAGATTGAGGAACGTATATCCAAAATCCAAAATATACAGAAGAAGCATAAAGAAGAATTGGGCTTATTAGAACAGGAACTTACTAAGGCCGAAAAAGAAGATAACTTTGACATAGCCATAGAAATATGCAATAAGCTCATTGACAAGGATATTCAGAATCCTAGAAAATGGAATGAGCATATAGTTTATCTTAAAGAAAGACGGAACAAATATCTTAAGGATATAGAGCTGTTTGAATCGTTAAAGATTAAGATAAATGAAGCAAGTTTTAATGAACATTGGGAAGAACTTATAGAGCTATGCAACAAAGCATTATCTATAAAATCTGATGATTCTATTAAACGATATTTGGAAAAGGCACAGGACAAGTTCAAGCTAATTCAAGATCAAAAGAATTTTGAGAGCTTGGTTTCTAATGTGAAAACATTTATTGCTGATAGACAATGGCCTGAAGCTAAAGAAATTATCAAGGTATTACACGGGAAATATCCTGACAGAAGTGATATTATAAGGAATCTTCGTAAACAAATTTTTGATGCAGAAGAAGCCTGGGAGGATAAACTTAGTGGAAAGAAACATATATCTTCTCCTATGCCAAATAATACTGAAGAGTATGGAAAACCTCCAGTAAAAATAGATAGACCTTCTAAAGATTCTTCTTTTGATGACTTCTTTGGCTCCGATAGTCCTAAAGGGAACAGCTTAGGTCAAAATAAAGGCAAGAGTGTTCCTTCTAATACGAATAGTCAGAAAAAGGAATCTTCAGGTGATAGTTTCTTTGATTCTGATTCTTCTAAATTAGAGAAATCAAAACAGAAACAGCATACGAAACCATCTGCAAAAGATGATTTCTTTAAAAGCTGATATTAAAAAAATGAATTGGGTTAGAATGGATTATTTTTAACTTTTTAAACTAATAACATATGGCAGAAGTACAGCTTAAAAGAAAAATTACGCTGCGCCGTAAGGAAAAGCCAGCGGAATTTACATTTGATGGACTGCTAAAAGTAAAATTGTTGTGGCAGTCTAAAACAGACTTGGATTTGTGTATTTTCTTTAAAAGAAAAGATGGACAAATCGGAGGCGTATTCTCTTCAGCATTCCGTCAGAAAAAATCTGATTTAGGTAATTTGTCTGAATTCCCTTTCATGTTACATAAGGGAGATGAAGCAGAACCGGCACCTGGGGGAGAATCTATAGAGCAAATCAATATTGCCAGTCTAAATGATATAGATACAGCGCATGTATGCGTATTAAATTACAGTAAAGCTATAGACGGAGAAGAGGTAAACTTTGCCCAGGATTCAGGTAGAGTAGAAATACAAAGTGACTCAGGTGACTATCTGGAAGTCCTGATTGATGCTACCGAGGATGGACATGTTTACCATGTATGTAGTATCAAGAATAATGAGGGTATTAACTCTGTTATAAATGAAGGTGTTGTTATGGATTTGGGTACTGCTTTTGATAAAATACCTGGGTTCTCACTAATATGCGAATAATAACTTTTAATTTTTATAATTATGGCTGAAGTAACATTAAAAAAGAAAATTACTCTTCGTAGAAAAGAAGAACAAGCTGCTTTCACTTTCTCTGGTAAACTTAAAGTAAAACTTATTTGGTCTTCTGATACAGACCTTGATTTATGCCTATTCTTTAAGAAAAAAGACGGCTCAATCGGTGGTATATTCTCTAATGAATATAGAGGAAAGAAATCTGACCTAGGTGATTTAAGCAAATTCCCATTTATGCTTCACATGGGTGATAATAAAGAACCGGCTCCAGGTGGTGAGGAAACAGAACAAATCAATATTGCCAGTCTTAGTGAAATCGACACAGCTTATGTTTGTATCGTGAATTATAACGCTGCCGTTGAAGGTGAAGATGTTACCTATGCTGACGAAGGTGGACGTGTAGAACTTCAAAGTGACTCAGGTGACTATCTGGAAGTGTTAGCAGACTCTAAAGAGGAAGGCCATGTTTACTGCGTTTGTTCAATTAAGAATAAGGATGGAGTTTATGCATTGAAGAACGAAAGCAATGTAATGGATTTAAGCACTGCATATGAGAAAATTCCTGGCTTTGAATTAATTGTAAATTGCTAATATGGTACAACTAAAGAAAAAAGTTACTCTTAAGACCAAGATAGCTGATTCTGATGTAAAACAAGATATACAACCAAAGAATACAGCTCCGCAGGAACCTGTTAATAAAACAGGAGGTGGTAACAAGCGTAACCTTTGGGTCTTTTTGGGTATAGTTGTTTTGGCTGCTATATTGTTCTTTGTTTTTGTGGGTAAAGATAATGAGACATCAGTACAAACAAATGTAGCTCAGAATCCTGTTACTGCTAAAGCTGATTCTATTCAGCCTGCCAAAACAGAAGAAACAGCAGAAAAGGTTGATTCAACAAATGTAGAGAAAACAGACAATACATTAAAGGAAGAACCTACTAAAGCAACAGCAGAGATGCCTTCATCAGAAAGCAACTCTAAACAAAGTTCAAAGCCGGATGTTGTCAAAGTAGAGAAAAAAACTCAAACATCATCTGCAATACCTGTAAATGGTAGCCTCGAACAGAAAGCTATTGCTGTTATACGTGGTACTTACGGCAATGGATTGGAGAGAAAACAAAAGCTCGGTGACGAATACACTGTTATCCAAAACAAGGTTAACGAAATGTATCGTGATGGTTTAGTTGATTAAAACTGTAAATACTGAAATAAAGAAACCGATGTTCTTCATTGGTTTCTTTATTTCGTAAACATTGAAATATGATTATATCAGTTATAATAGGGTTATGTATATGGTTTGTAATACCTATACTTCTCGAAAATAATTTTAAGAAAAAGAAAAACAAGGCAGCATTAAGGATGGTGTGTAAGATAATTGGTCTGGTCATTGTTATTGCTGCATTAATTAATGGTTTGTTTTAAGTTCTATGAGAATTAAAACTATATTTATTTTATGTTTTGCTCTTCTACTTTTTAGCGGATGTGCAAATAATAAAAAAGAAAAGGTTGAGACTTCACCTGTTCTAAGCGAGATACAAAAGAAATACATAGATGAAGGTTGGCTTCTAAAATCGGATAGCAGTATGGATGGAGAACTACCTTCTTCCTATGGGGTTAAACCGAAATATGGCCTTCAGGACAATTATTTTGATATTAATATGGGTGAGGGCTGTGATATTGCTGTGAAGATAATAGACCTGTCAAATGACAGGTGCATACGATATATATTTGTGAGCGAAAATTCTTCAATAACAATAAATCAGATACCACAAGGCCAGTATTATCTTAAGATAGCCTATGGTTATGATTGGATGGAAAAATTCGAAGATGGTATGACTCATGGTAAGTTTACACGTAACTGTTATTATGAAAAAAGCGTAGATGTCTTCGATTTTGGCAAGAAAAATTCTCAACATACTATTAATTATATTTTGAATATTAATATTCAAAATGGTATTGTAAATAATAATTTCAATACAATTAAAATCGACGAAACAGAGTTTTTTAAATAATTGAGCTATGAATATTTTTAAACTATTTCTTTTTCTTTTAATTTCCCCTTTGGTATTTACTTCTTGTGAAACCTCTCAAACTCCTGTTGATGAATTATCTTCCTTGTTGGAAAAGATAGATAATAACAGTGAAAATTACTCTGAAGAAGATTGGAATAATATAACAAATGAATTTACAGAGATAGAGGAAGAGTTATCTAAGTATGAATATACTGATGAGGAACTAAAGGAGATAGGCAGAATTAAAGGCCAGATTCTAGCAAAGATGACAAAAAGTGCTGTCAAAGATCTTAAAAAACAAATGGAAGATTTAAGTAAACAACTTGAAGGTGGACTTGAGGGCTTTATGGAAGAAATTAATAATTAATACATAATATACATGGAAAAAAGAAAACATTACGAAGGTTTAAACGACCAACAAGTTGTTGAGAGTCGTGCCAAGTATGGCGTGAATCTTTTAACGCCACCTAAGAAGGATTCACTTTGGAAACAATTTCTAGAGAAATTCTCTGATCCTTTAATTGTCATATTAATAATAGCCGGTATCTTATCTATTGGTATCGCTTGCTATGAATATTTTGGCCTTGGGGAAGGTTTGACAGTCTTTTTTGAACCAGCTGGTATTTTGGTAGCTATACTGTTGGCAACAGGTTTGGCATTCTATTTTGAGCTTAAGGCAAACAAGGCTTTTAACCTATTGAACAAGGTTAATAATGACGAACCGGTAAAAGTAATTAGAAATAGCAACGTAACGGTAGTTCCTAAAAAAGATCTTGTTGTTGGGGATATTGTTTTATTGAGTACTGGTGATGAAGTTCCTGCTGATGGAGAACTGCTGGAATCAATTACACTCCATATGGATGAGTCAACCTTAACTGGAGAGCCGGTTTGTAGCAAAACTACTATTGAATCTGAATTTGATTCTGAAGCTACTTATCCTTCTAATTATGTATTGCGTGGTACAAGAGTAATGGAAGGACACGGTGTATATAGAGTAGATAAGGTTGGCGATTCTACTGAAAATGGAAAACTTTTCGCTAAAATGACAGGTAGTGATATAGATGAAAAGTTGGAAGAATATGATGAAATAAAGGAAGAGAGAGAACTAACGGAAGAAGAAAATAAGGAATACATTAAACTTCTAGCTGCTCAACAGGGTGTAAGGAAAGGTGTTAAAACTCCTCTGAATGAGCAATTGGATGGTTTAAGTGAACTTATTACAAATTTAAGTTATGGCTTTGCTACATTAATCATTGTTGGTAGAATAGCTCATTATTTCTCATGGAATCTGTTGGCATGCTGTTTGATTATTCCAACTGCTCTTTTCTTTTACCTGGTTATTAAGAAATTTGAAGACTGGTCAAAAACTGCATGTGTTTCTACTATTATAACTTTTGCGGTTATATTCATAGGTGCTGTTTTAGGTTTACATGAATATTTGTTGCCTGAGGCAGAATTGTCAGGACTCTTAGCTCATACATTGGACACCCTTATGATTGCTGTAACTCTTATTGTTGTAGCTGTACCAGAAGGGTTGCCTATGGCAGTAACATTGAGTCTTGCTTATTCTATGAGAAGTATGCTGAAAACAAATAACCTGGTTCGTAAAATGCATGCTTGTGAAACAATGGGTGCAATTACCGTTATTTGTACTGATAAAACTGGTACTTTGACACAAAATAAAATGCAGGTTTATGAAACCAAATTTTATAATCTGGATAAACAACAGCTTAAAGAAGACGAGGCAAGCAAACTTATAGCTGAAGGTATTGCTGTTAACTCAACAGCATCACTAGACCTGTCAGGAACTGAACCAAATGTTGTTGGAAATCCTACTGAAGGTGCCTTACTATTATGGTTACACAAACAAGGAATAGACCATGTAACTTTAAAAGAGAGTGCTAATACTTTATCTGAGATACCATTCTCTACAGAAAGAAAATACATGGCTACTGTCGTTACTTCTTCAGTTAATGGAAAGAAAATCCTGTATGTAAAGGGTGCTCCTGAAATAGTTTACGGAATGTGTAACAGTTCTTCTGCTAATGTAAGTAAATCAGAAGTTGACAATCAGCTTCAGGCTTATCAGAAAAAAGCTATGCGTACATTGGGATTTGCTTATCAGATACTGGATGATAATGATAAATATATCGAAAGTGGAAAGGTAGTTGCTACAGGTCTTAATTTCTTAGGTATTGTAGCTATCTCTGACCCTATTAGAACAGATGTTCCAGCTGCTGTAACAGAATGTATGAAAGCCGGTATTAAAGTTAAAATAGTAACAGGAGATACTACTGGTACTGCTATTGAAATCGGTAGACAGATTGGACTTTGGTCAAATACTGACAGCGATAAGCATATTATAACTGGTCCTGAATTTGCTAAATTAAGCGACAGTGAATTAGATGATATAGTTCTTGATCTTAAGATTATAGCCAGAGCGAGACCAATGGACAAACAGCGTTTGGTTGAATCTCTGCAAAGGAAGAATCAGGTTGTATCAGTTACTGGAGATGGTACTAATGACGCTCCTGCTTTGAAAGCCGCTCATGTTGGTTTGTCTATGGGTGCTGGTACTTCAGTCGCTAAAGAAGCTAGTGATATAACTATTATTGATAACTCATTTAGCAGTATTGGTAGGGCTGTTATGTGGGGTCGCTCTCTTTACCAGAATATTCAACGTTTCTTACTATTCCAGTTAACTGTAAATGTTGCAGCTTGTTTTATTGTTCTAGTTGGAGCATTTATGGGTGCTGAATCACCACTAACTGTTACACAAATGTTGTGGGTGAACTTGATTATGGATACATTTGGCGCAATGGCATTGGCTTCACTTCCTCCTTCAGCAGAAGTTATGAATGATAAGCCAAGGGAAAGACAGGCCTTTATCATCAATAAGCCTATGGCTTTCGATATTGTTGGTGTTGGTGGTTTCTTCTTCCTGTTGACACTATTATTCGTTTATATTTTCCAGCACAGTGATGTTACTAGTTTAATGGACTTATTAACTTTACAGTTGGGCGAAGCAAATAGCGTAACTCCTTATGAGCAGACACTGATTTTCTCAATATTTGTGTGGACACATTTCTGGTATATGTTTAATACCCGTTCCTTCGAAACTGGAAAAAGCTTGTTCAAACTTAAGCTAAGCTCAGGATTCAAAACGATAGTTGGTGTTATTGTTATTGGACAAATTATCATAGTAGAAGTATTCTATGAGTTCTTTAATGTTGAGCCAATGTTCCACACACTTAATTGGACTTTGAATGTATCAGGTATTATAGATTGGCTTATTATTGTAGTCTTATCTTCACTTGTCCTTTGGGTTAGAGAACTATGGCATCTATTAAGTGCTAAGAAAAACTAATAATTAATTATAGGTGATGAAGGTATGTTACAATAATACATATCTTCATCACTTTTTTTATGTGTTATTTTACATCTTGCGTTATGAGATTAATATTTTCTGTTTTTATTTTTATTTGTACAAGTCTAATTTCTTGTTCGAATAGCTATCAACAATCACAAAATTTAGAGATTCCTATTAATACTATTGAGAGGGCAGAGAATATTTATTATAGGTTAGGTTATACTGTATCTTTTAATCCTGAGCTTAATATACCTAATTGGGTAGCATGGGAACTTAATTCTTCGAAATTAATAGAAAGAGAAAGTAGAGCCGGACATTTTTATCCGGATCCAGATATACCAAGAGGTATAGAAACAGGTGATTATAGTAATTCAGGATATGATAGAGGACATATGTGTCCGGCAGCAGATAACAAATGGGACAAACAAGCAATGAGAGAGAGTTTTTATATGACGAACATTTGTCCACAACATCATAATCTTAATAGAGGCGATTGGAAAGAGTTGGAAGATGATTGTAGAAGATGGGTTGAAGAGTCTGGTACTATTTATATTGCTTGTGGCCCTATATTGTATAAAAACGATATAAGTTATATTGGAGAAGAGCGTAAAATCCGTGTTCCTAATGCATTCTTTAAAGTTATATTAGCAGGTTTGGATGAAGGTAAACCAAGAGCTATTGGGTTTATATACAAGAATACATCTGGCAACAATCCATTGGACCATTATGTAAATTCTGTAGACCAGGTTGAAAGAATAACAGGTTTAGACTTTTTCTCACAACTGCCTGATGACGTTGAGAATGAAATAGAATCTAATTATAATTTAAATCAATGGAGATAAAATAATGAATAGTAATATGCAGTGTCCGATTTGTGGAAGTACAAATAATATTATTCTGGAGAATAACAGCCAGAAAATACTAAAACTAAGACATCTAGGGCTGTTATTTTCTAATAAAGAACTTGCCAATAAATTTAATACAAGGTGCCTTTGCCCAAAATGTAATTTAGAGTTTAAATATAACGAAGTAACAGGGTATTCTATCGATAGTACAAAAAAAATGGAGTTCGGTATATTATCTGCTCTTTGGCAATATATAGATATAAAATTGTGCTACAGTGATTCTATAGACAATTTGTTTATAGACAAGGATAGCAGGAACCTTTTTATCAAGTTCTTATTTGATAAATACTCAATAAGGTTGAATGAATCAGATTTATTAGTAAGATACAAATCAAAGAATATTAATAAGGTAGGTGATTTGGTATCTTATATTAAAAGCTTGAAAATAGAATAATATTTTTTAATACAGCATATTATGAATAAATAATAGTAATGTTTGTAACTGTTATAAACTTAATTAAGTTTGTTGTTAAATTATCTCTATACAAAATATGGCATGTATCATAAAAAAGAAATAAAAACTTGCTTTTCTTTTATATTATCACTATATTTGTATATACTAGTTAGCGTTCTTTGAATAATGCAAAACAAGACAGAATACAGAACTTCCCTCGTTTCTAAATCGTTACCTGTCTAAAAGTTTATTTCTTGTAAGTTTCTTATTTCTAGTAAATAAGAAAATATACGAGTGTCTTGCCATGTGAAAGGTAATATTTTTTTTAATTCCACACAAATCAGCAATCTCTTTCAGGTAAGAGTTTGCTTTCTGATTGCTCAATACAGGTAACACACGATTGTTTTTTAACTTTCCTTCGTATTTTTCCAATATCGCCAGCGGAATTTTCAGAAGTGGAAGGTTTACCGGAGTGGCAGTTTTCTGACGATGTAGCTTCAACCATTTGCTACCGTCAAATGATGTACAAATGTTTTCTTTTTTCAGGTTATAAACATCAATGTAAGCAAGCCCCGTAAAGCACGAGAATATAAATATGTCCCGTACCTGTTCCAGCCTTTGTGACTGAAAATCCTTTTTCAGAATGCGTTCCAATTCTTCTTCCGTCAGATAACCGCGGTCCACAGCTTTCATGTGGATATGATAATTGGCAAACGGGTCAACTGTTATCCATCCGTTATTTTTGGCTATTAAAACAATTTTACGGAATATCTGCATGAACTTTCCTGTCGTGTTTTCATTACATCGGCTCACTGTTCTTAGATAGAACTCAAAATCTGTCACAAACTTATGGTCTATTTCCCGAAGCGCTATATCTGATATTCTATATTTTACTTTCATGAACTCTTCCAACCGCCTGTAAGTTCGGTCATATTTCACAAGAGTAGCAGGAGCCTTACTGATGCCGCAAAGTTTTTCTGCATCCTCATTGTGTTGTTTGAAAAGCTCCAGTAAGGTCTGTTGCTTCACCTCATATCCGAGAAAAGCGTTTCTTACCTTCTCGGCAGTCACAAAGGAATCCCTTGATTCTATATAGCGGTAGTGGTTGTTCAATGCGGTACGTATGTCATCAAGCATGTTGTTCACCTGCCTTGCTTTCGCTCCGTTCCCTGACAAACGTCCCAGTTTGGTGTCCCACAGACGAGGCTCCACATCCAGTTTTGAACTGAATTGTGACATTTCCCCGTTTACGGTGATACGAATCATAATGCTCGCCTTACCTTCTTTGTTTACGTAGTTCTTTCTCAGATAGAAGAGAATTTTGAATGTACTTTTGCTCATAAATGCATCTGTTTTTATATCCTTTGTTACAATCGTTACACAATGCCACAAAGGAAAGGTTATTAATTGAATTATGAGCAGACAAAATTGAGACAACAGCGGACATTGCGATGCAGGTAGCCAATGCAAATAACTTGCCAGCTGTCTCTCCATCTAAATCATAAATATTGTCAAAATGTTCCTTAGGGATAATGAGACAATGTCCCTTTGTTGCCGGATTCACATCAAGAATTACTGTGAAATGGCTGTCTTCATAAACCGTAGCAGAATGAATCTCTCCTTTTGCAATCTTACAGAATATACAATCTTCTTTCATTATTAAACACACCTTTCTCTTCCTATAGCGTGTTTGAAAAATGCTCTAGTACATATCGAAAAAACAAAAAAACAATCTGCACATCTCGCTTTATAAAAAACACTTTCAAACACATACCACTATTTCACATCTAATATTATAAATATATATAAAACCCTTTAAAACTTAAAAATCAACGTTGCCAGAGGCGGTACGGATATTTTAATCGAATACGGTCTTAAATCCCAACATTCCGAAACGGCTTTCACTTCCTGATGCTCTCCGCGGCCTTCGCCACCAAATTCTACTGCATCACTATTAGAAATCAAAGTA
>OHAJ01002044.1_pt1 | contig 14180 bp, 8 predicted proteins | sample 1577101 | NCBI WGS metagenome assembly OHAJ01 (sample SAMEA3541531, study PRJEB24748) | human gut metagenome | biome: human gut; feature: human-associated habitat; material: faeces | place: China | collected 2012
GCTTGCGAAATATTCGTCATTTTCTTTGTTTTCAGATACACCTTAACGAAAAGGGGGAAGCCTTGCATGGAAAAGCGCAACTGGAAGCGCAGCGTTACGCTCAAGCAGCGCATGGTGCTGTGCTTGGCAGCCTTTTTTGCGGCCTTTGCGTTGCAGCTTGCCCTGAACGGCTATCAGGCACGGGCGGTGCAGCAGGTACAGGACGACCAGATGAGCAACTTTAATGCCATCAGCCGCTTTCAGGGCGGCGTGGAAAGCTCCATCAGCATTCTGGAAGCGTACCGCTGGGAAAACGGCGAGACCGAGGAAATGCTGGAAAAGCTTCAGGCATCCTGCTCCACCAGCAACGCATGGCTGTGGCGCATCCGATCCAATATGGACGGCTTGCAGAACGTCAGCGAGGAACAGTGGGTGCTGTACGGTGCGGTGGAGACCACCTACGGCAGCTACAACACCCTGCTGGAAGAGCTGGAGAGCTATCTTTCCAGTGGGCAGGAAGCAAAGGCTTCCCAGTTGTACTACAACAAGGTCTCGGTATGCGGCGGGTATCTGAGCCAGTACACCATGCAGCTGCTGAAAGCCTCGATTCTGGACGCTCAGACTACTTACACCGAGATCTCGGAGCTGGGCGAACGGATCGCCCTGATGCAGATTGTGGTGGTAGCACTGTGCGTGGCGCTGGGCTGCGCCTCCGGTTTGATGGTCCTGCAGCTGCTGACCCCGGTGTCTCAGATGATCGAGGCCTCCCGCGCCATCAGTCGCAGCCAGCTCGATACCCCGGACATCCCGCTGCCCAAGCAGCCGGAGATCGGCCAGCTGGCAGAGTCCTTCAACCGCATGAAGCACTCTATGGCGCAGCAGGTGAGCACCTTACAGGAGAAAAACGAAATCGAGCGGGAATTGCATCGTCAAAAGACCGAGGCACTGGAATTGCAGAACCGCATGGAGCGCAGTCGGTTGCAGCAGCTGCGCAGCCAGATCGACCCGCATTTTTTGTTCAACACCCTGAACGTCATCCAGCAGATGGCGGGCACAGAGTCCGCCTACCGCACGCAGGCGCTCATCATGGCGCTTTCCCATCTGCTGCGTTACAGCCTGATGAGCAACGATGAGCAGGTGCCCCTCTCCCGGGAGGTGCGTATTGTGGACGAGTACTATTCCATCTACCATGTGCGCTTTGGCGACCGGGTGCAGATGGAGTGGGCGTTCTCGGACTCGCTGGACCTGACCGAGACTATGGTGCCGTCCTTTATCTTGCAGCCCATCGTGGAAAACGCCTTTAAGCATATTGAATTGCTAAATAGAAAAAAGAAAGTCACATTTACATCATATATATTCCTTTTATTGAATATATATAGCATAATTCTTTATAAATATGTACTTTTTCCTACTATCAAAAAGATGTTTTGATATAATGAAACAAGTCGTTGGTTTAAAAGGAACATCTCCTACCTTTAAAAGAAACTACTTATTGGTTTAAAATAAACCACACTATGGACTCCTGAATGGGGTTCTAACATCTACTTTCCTTATTACCTTAAGCTATCACACAATAACATTTCTCTGCAAAATAGCATAAAAAGATAGATAAATCATTCCAGAAGGCTTTATTTACGTCGAATTTATTCAACAAGAGCAATTATTCAATCTATTTGATTTTTAATATCTTAAAATGCTGCTAGTTTTTATGTCATAAAAGAAATTACATGGATAAATGGAAAAAGAGAGAGGAAAAATATTCATTTTTTCAGATTAGTCCATTTCTCATCTTAGACTACCACTACATTTATCCATTAACTTTTTATTTATTAAAAGTCTGCTCATAAGTTAGAATTTTGTACTTCATTTAATAGCCATAACAACACAAAGACAATACAGACCAAAGATAATTATCTGTATTTCAAATGATTAATAAATAGTAATTTAGTTTGGACAGGACCCAGAGAATCAACTTTGTACAGATGATTTTGCAGGCCATTGGGCCCACAATGCCAATCTTTCTGTAAAAGCTATCATGGGGGTAGCTGGATACAGCGAAATGGCTCGTATGCTCGGATTGAATGATGTAGCAGACAAATATGCTTTAATAGCCCAAGAAATGGCGATGAAATGGGAAAAAATGGCAAATGAAGGCGATCACTACCGTTTGGCTTTTGACCGTAAGAACACTTGGAGCCAAAAGTATAATATGGTGTGGGATAAGTTGTGGAATTTGAACCTATTCCCTAACAATGTAATCGAAAAAGAGCTCAATTATTACCTGACTAAACAGAATCTTTACGGACTTCCTTTGGATTCCCGCAAAGAATATACCAAATCCGATTGGATCATGTGGACGGCAGCTATGTCATCAGACAAAGAAACTTTCCAGAAATTTTCTGATCCTGTCTATAAATATATTAACGAGACAGTATCTCGTGTACCTATCAGTGACTGGCATCATACTGATAGTGGTAAGTGGGTTGGCTTCAGAGCACGCTCCGTGATTGGAGGATACTGGATGCAAGTGTTAATGAATAAATTAAGTGGTAGCAAGTAATTTTCTATTAGGGAGTGATATTATGTGTAACTTATCTACTGTATCAATTCTTCGATGGAATCTAGTAATGCTATTGAGCACACTATTCTGGTTTTCCTGTTCGACAAGCGATAATAATGAAGAGTCGAATGGAAAAGAAGGAGATGAGACTAATGTATCTGTGTATTTACAACAGAATGGATTCCAGAATTTGAATCTAGTGCCCGACCAGAATTTCGTTTCATACAATGTGCTTGTTTGCAAGAGTACCCTTTTGAATGGAGAGATATCTGTTCGATTGAAAACTTGGAGTGACAGTGAATTGAAAGCTTATAATTCTAACAATGGAACAAACTTTCAACTGCTTCCAGAAGATCTTTATCAGCTAGAGGAAATGTTAACACTGAAAGCGAATGAGAAACAAAAAAGTATAGAAATTCAATTTCATTCCTCTGAAATCTTCTCAAGATGGAAGAGGGAAAAAACTAATTATGTACTCCCTCTTCGGTTAGAAAGTGCATCGGTTAGCGCTCAAGAAAACAAAAGAAATTTACTTCTTACGATAGATGTCCAAGCAGCTATTGTCAAGTTGGAGAGTATTAGCGGAGAAATACTATTAAACCAAGAAAAAGTAGAAGTAGACATTAAATCTTATTATGATTTTAGTGGCACAAACCAGAGTACATTTCATTGTACGTTAAGTGTTGCACCAGAGGCTGTACAGTTGGTAAATGATTATAATGCAGCTCATGGAACATCTTATGAGCTGCTACCTGATGACTCGTATACTCTTGGTGGATTGACTTATTCTGCAGGGAATAATCAAGCTTCTACGAAATTAACTATTCAATCAACCAAACTACATCCTACGTACTATCTACTTCCTCTGTGTCTAACGAATGCTGATAGCGAAACAGTGTTAATAGATAAGTCTGTCCGGATATTGACATTAGTGCGTGGTTATTGCAATCCGATTATTGCTTTTAGCGCACCAGATCCTACAGTAATTCGTGCCCAAGATGGTTATTTCTATCTCTATGGAACAGAGAATACTCGAAATGTTCCTATTTATCGTTCCAAAGATTTGGTGAATTGGGAGTATAAGGGTACAGCTTTCACGGATGCTACTCGCCCCACTTGGGGTGGCGACCACAATATTTGGGCACCAGAGATACGTTATTTCAATAATCATTATGTGCTTTATTATTCATGGGCTATATGGGGAGATGAGTGGAGAAGTAATGTAGGAGTTGCTGTGTCAGACTCTCCTCTAGGACCATTTATAGACAAAGGGTGTTTGATCGACTCGAAAGTGATTGGGGTACAAAATTCTATTGACCAGTTCTTTTATGAAGACAATGGCAAAAAATATATGTTTTGGGGAAGTTTTCGGGGTATCTATGCTACAGAACTCACGGATAATGGTCTGGAAATAAAGAAAAAAACGGATGGAACCCCAGTCCTGAAGAAGCGTATTTGTGGAAATCGTTTTGAAGGGACCAACATATACAAACGTGGAGAATATTATTACTTGTTTGCTTCCATAGGAACTTGTTGTAATGGAGCAACCAGTACATATCAAACTGTGGTAGGGCGTTCAAAGAATGTGCTTGGACCTTATTTAGATAAGACAGGAAGGGATATGTTGTATGATTATTGTGAAATCATTATGAGTGGCAATGAAACCTGGGCAGGACCTGGACATAACTCCATTCTGGTTCAGGATGATGTAGGAACTGACTGGATCATCTACCACGGTTACAAGAAGAAAGAAGCCGAAAACGGAAGATATGTTTTAATGGATAAACTGATTTGGAGTAACGATGGATGGCCTTCCGTCAAGAGTAACGCACCTTCCATCTTGGAAGTGGCACCCTACTTTCAGAAATAAATATCCTATACAGAAAAACAAGTAACACTTATTGCTTATGCGATTTTATTAACATATTTAATCTAATTTATTATGAAACAAAAAGTAATGAAAGCCTGTTTGGGCATTTTATGGGCAATGTTTACATTGACCACTTTTCTATTACAGAGTTGCGATAATGGAAAAGAAGTCACTCCGGCTCAAGGAAGTGGTGGCAGTCCCTTTAATCCGCAGCTTCCTATTAGTGTCAAGGAAATCAGTCCGACTAATGGTGCTGCAGGTCAGAAGATTCTTATTTATGGAGAAAACTTCGGCAATGACCCGTCTCTGATAGAAGTCACTATCGGCGGACAGAAGGCGCCTGTGGTCAACGTACAATCAACTGTCATATATTGTATTGTACCAACGAAGGCTTATTCGGGTGAAATCCAAGTAACTATCAAACAAGGAGAAGAAATCTATTCAGCCGAGGTAGCCGAAGTTAAGTTTGAATATCAACGCCAAGTGGTGGTAAGTTCCTTGTGTGGTGCAACTAGTGAGCAAGGTTCCAATTCAGCAAAAGATGGTCCGTTTAATGATTGTGGCTCCATTACGAATCCCTGTTTTATGACTTGGGACCCGGAGGACCATAATTTGTTATATGATGCAGAAGACGCAGGAGACGCTGAAGGTGTAGGACAAGGTATTCGTTGTTTTGACTTCACAAACAAGCAGGTCTATACAATGATTCCCAAGAACTCATTTGTAGGCTCACAGCGTTGCCGAACCATTGATTTCTATAAAGATGACAATGGAAAATATCACATGATTGTAGGATTAGCGCAAGGAAATGTTAATAGTACGGCTGTTATGATGTTCGATCGAATTGAAGGAGGAACGAAGCCGTGTGGGTTCACGTGGGGCAATGGAAGGGTGATCGCACAGAACCAAGGATGCCAAGCTGCTGCAATACATCCTACTACTGGCGACCTCTACTTCTCCAATTACCAGAACAGTCTGCTTTATCGGGTAAAGAAATATGTTATAGAGGAATTTGCAACAGGAAAGAGAACAACCCCTGTCAGACCTGGTACAGCAGATGATGCCGCTCAAACAATATTAAAAGTGCAAGACAAAGAATGGGAGTTCAATATTATGATTCATCCAACTGGTAAATATGCTTATTTCATGGTCATCAATCGCAATTATATTCTTCGCTCAGATTTCAATGGGGAAACCTTTACCGCTCCCTATGTCATTGCAGGTGTTAATAGTAACAAAGACACTTATGTTTATCAGGATGGGGTCGGTAATCAGGCTCGATTCGGTAATCCCTACTCTGGTGTATTTGTAAAGAACCCAGAATATGCCGGAAATTCGGATGAATATGACTTCTATTTGACAGACAGGCATAATCATGCCATTCGTATCTTGTCTCCTTTGGGTCAAGTGACTACCTATGCCGGACGTGGTAGCGCTAGTTTGAATTCAAACCCATGGGGGTATGCAAATGGCCGCTTACGAGAAGATGCACGTTTTAACCGGCCTAAAGGAATTGCGTGGGATGAGCGTGATAATACGATATATGTGGGAGACGCCAACAACTATCGAATCAGAAAGATTGGCCTTGAAGAAGATGTGCCTGAAGAAGATATTAATGAATAAACACCGTATAAAAATGAAAAAAATAACAATTTTATGTATACTGTTGCTATGTGTAGTAACCGACACAATGGCTCAGAAAACTGTTACTGTATCGGGTATTGTTTCTGACAGTAATAAGGAACCGCTTATTGGTGTGAATATTATCGTCAAGGATGTTCCCGGATTAGGAGCCATTACTGATATCAACGGGAAATATACCATTAAAGTAGAACCTTATAACCGACTGGTCTTCTCATATATTGGATATAAGACACAAGAAGTATTGATTAAGGAACAGCGTTCGGTCAATATAAAAATGGAAGAAGATGTAGCTACTACTATTGATGAGGTTGTAATCACAGGTACCGGTGCACAACGTAAATTGGTACAAACCGGTGCCATCACTACAGTAGACATGGAACATCTGATGGCTAATCCGTCGTCTAGTGTTGTTAATGCTTTGGCAGGTAACGTTGCAGGTGTATTAGCCCGCCAGACTTCCGGTCAACCAGGACAAAATGTTTCAGAATTCTGGATTCGCGGTATTTCCACATTTGGAGCTGGAACCGGTGCTTATATTTTGGTAGATGGGTTCGAACGTAGCATGGATGAAATCAACATTGAGGATATTCAAGACTTTTCTATCTTGAAAGATGCTTCCGCTACTGCAATATACGGTTCTAAAGGAGCTAATGGCGTTGTATTGATTAACACTAAACATGGTAAATCCGGAAAAATCAAGATCGACATAAAGGCACAAACCACCTACAACATGCGCACTATTACACCTGAATTTGAAGACGGGATTTCGTATGCAAACCTATTGAATGAGTCACGAATTACACGCAATTATGAACCTGTATATCAACCGGAGGAACTGGAGATTCTAAAAAACGGATTAGACCCAGATCTCTATCCGAATGTGGATTGGATGGATTTATTGTTGAGGAAAGGCTCATGGCAACACCGCGTTAACCTGAATTTAAGCGGTGGTGGTTCTACTGCACGGTATTACGCCTCTATTAGTTACCTTGATGAAGAAGGCATGTACAACACTGATAAAGCGTTGAAAGACGATTACAACACTAATGCAAACTATCGTCGTTACAACTATCGTCTGAATACAGATATTGATATCACGAAAACTACACTATTAAAGTTAGGTGTATCCGGTTGGTTATCTAAGAGAAACAGTCCGGGACTGGGTGATGCAGATGTATGGGGTGAACTTTTTGGCTATACCGCCATTCGTACTCCTTTACTTTATTCCAACGGTCGTGTTCCGGCAGTAGGTACAGGCAACAAAACAAACCCATGGGTAGCAGCTACACAGACTGGATTCAATGAAAACTGGGAAAATGTGATTCAGACAAATATTACGTTGGAACAGAATTTGAAGTTTATCACCAAAGGTCTGAAATTTGTTGGACGCTTCGGCTATGATACCTATAATAACAATCACATCAATCGTCGTAAATGGCCTGAGCAATGGAGTGCCGAACGTTCACGCGATGAAAATGGAAATTTGGTATTCAAGAAAATTTCGGACAGTAGCAATATGCATCAAGAAAGTGGTTCTAGCGGTAACCGTCGTGAATTTTTAGATATGATGCTTAATTGGGAACGCGGTTTTAAGGCACATCATCTCAATGCTACGTTGAAATACACACAGGACTCGTACATCAAAACACAAGACTTAGGTGATGATCTGAAAAATGGTGTCAACAGACGTAATCAAGGATTGGCAGGGCGAATTGCGTATAACTGGAACTATCGATATTTCGTAGATTTCAACTTCGGCTATAATGGTTCGGAGAATTTCGCAAAAGGACATCGCTTCGGTTTCTTCCCAGCATACTCTTTAGCATGGAACATTGCAGAAGAATCATTTATCAAAAAGAATTGGAAATGGATGGGTATGTTCAAAGTGCGTTTCTCTTATGGTAAAGTAGGTAATGATAAGATTCGTCATAACAATGCAGATGTACGTTTCCCTTATCTGTACGCAATTGGCGAAGGCAATAGTTATGATTGGGCAAACTACGGTAGTTCTTATGGATTCACAGGATTAACTTACACAGAACTAGCTTCCGACCAAGTTAGTTGGGAAGTGGCAACGAAGAAAGACCTGGGAGTAGATTTGGCTTTGTTTGATGATAAATTCAAATTGACAGTTGATTACTTTGATGAAAGTCGTAGCGGAATTTTCATGCAACGCCAGTATTTGCCTGGCATGATTGGCCTGCAAGGAAAGAGTCCTTTTGCAAATGTCGGTAAAGTAAATTCCAAGGGATTCGATGGCAATTTCTCTTTCAAACAGAGGTTCAATCAGGTAAGTTTGACAGTACGTGGTAATATGACTTACAGCAAAAATGAGATTATTGAAAGAGACGAAGCTAACAATGTATATCCCTATCAAATGCAAAAGGGCTATCGAGTGAACCAGAATAAAGGATTGATTGCATTAGGACTGTTCAAGGATTACGATGATATTCGCAATAGTCCTACTCAAAAGTATGGTCCTGTAATGCCCGGTGATATTAAATACAAAGATGTAAATGGTGATGGTGTAGTGGATGACAACGATATTGTAGCAGTAGGAGCTACTAATCGTCCGAATCTGATTTATGGTCTTGGGCTTTCTGTTAAATGGAAAGGACTTGATGTCAATTTGCATTTTCAAGGCGCGGGCAAGTCGCAGTTTTTCTTGTCCGGGAAATGTATCAGAGCTTTCAGCGAAGGGCAATGGGGTAATATTATTAAAGGAACTTTGGACAATCGCTGGGTAGATGCGGATACTGCCGAGAAATTAGGTATTGCAGCCAACGAGGATCCCAATGCTACTTTCCCCCGCCTAAGTTACACGGACCAAGGAAATGGAAATACAACGATTTATGCTTATACTAATAACTACCGCAACTCTACTTACTGGTTGCGTGACGGTTCCTACGTACGTCTGAAAACGGTTGATATTGGCTACACACTTCCCAAAGCACTGGTTAACAAAATACATTTTAATAATGTACGTATTTTCTTGACTGGAACCAATTTACTTACATGGTCTAGTTTCAAACTCTGGGACCCGGAGATGGGTAGCAATAATGGAGAGAAATATCCATTGTCCAAATCCGTAACGTTAGGTTTGAGCGTTAACTTATAAATGATTAATGATATGAAAAAAATATATATACTATTAGTCGCAATTTTTGCGATCAGTTCCACTTCTTGTTCCGATTATTTGGATTCTGATTACATTTTTGAGGATAGAGAAACAATTGATAAAGTTTTTACCGACTATAAAAAAACAGAACAATGGTTGGCACAGGCGTATACCTATTTGTTGGGACAATGTTGTGATGTTGCAAGTAAACGTAATACACCTTTTGTGTTTGATGATTGCATGTATTATGGCGATGATGATGTTACAGTGGATGCAACCAAAGGCGGTGCTTTATCTTATAATAAATTCCGTGAAGGAGCATACGATGAAAACACTTTCCAAGATACTTGGAACCGTTGTTATAATGGTATTCGACAGGCTTCTATTTTCATCCAGTATGCAGATATGAGCATTGAGCATAGTGCGGAGGAAATCATTGACCTCAAAGCACAAGCCCGCTTTGTTCGTGCCTATTACTATTGGTTGTTACTCCGGAAGTATGGTCCTATTCCACTGGTTCCAGATGAGGGTTTTGATTACAATCAGTCATACGAAGATTTGGAACTTCCCCGCAATACATACGATGAATGTGTAGATTATATCGCTAAAGAGATGGTCTTGGCAGCACAGGGTTTACCTTTGAAAAGAGACCAGCTTTCCATTACCCGTCCTACTCGCGGTGCCGCCTTAGCTACCCGTGCTTTGGCAATGCTTTATGCTGCAAGTCCGCTAATGAATGGCAACGATGATGCGTATGCACAGCAAATGACCAACCGTGACGGGAAACGTTTATTAAATCCTGTATACGACAACAGTAAATGGGCTAAAGCAGCAGCTGCTTGCAAAGATGTAATGGGACTAGGCGTTTACCATATTTATACAGCCGATTTCCGGTCGACTCATTCTATTGCTTTTCCTGCTACCATCGCTCCTCCGATTCACCCGGAATATAGTTATAAAAATTTTCCCGAAGGTTGGCAGAATATTGATCCGTTCGAATCTTATCGTTCTCTATTCAACGGACAGGTAACTGCTATGGACAATCCGGAATTGATTTTTACTCGTGGAAAGAATATTTCCGGTGAACGCATCAAAGATATGGTCATTCATCAATTGCCCACTGTAGCTAAAGGATGGAATACGCACGGTGCCACCATGAAACAGGTAGATGCCTATTATATGAGCGATGGCACTGACTGTCCGGGAATGAACTCTGAATATGCAGGCACTCCAGCTTATCAAGGACGCATAGATAATCGCCCTCGCACAACTGGTTATACAACAAATAATACAGATCACAAACCGCTTCCAAATGGAGTATCTTTGCAATATGCTGAACGTGAACCACGTTTCTATGCGTCCATTGCTTATAACGGTATGTACTGGCATCTAGGTAATGAACCAGAAGTTCAGAATCAAGATCAACAAGTATTCTATTATCGCGGAGATGGAAATGGTTATGCAAATAGTATGTTCTGGTTGCGCACCGGCATTGGGGTAGCTAAGTATGTGCATCCTGATGACACCTATTATAATAGCGATGCAGCCAAGGTAAAAGATAAAGATGAACCAGCTATTCGATATGCTGATATCCTGCTGATGTATGCAGAAGCTTTGAATGAATTGACTGCTAGTTATGAAGTTCCTTCTTGGGATGGCTCCATCACTTACACAATCAGCCGCAACGTAGAAGATATGCGTACAGGTATAAAACCAATACGCATGCGTGCCGGGGTGCCCGATTATGATGCAGATACATATAGTAACCCGATTAAATTTCGCATCAAACTAAAACGCGAACGTCAGATTGAGCTCTTTGCTGAAGGAAAACGCTACTATGATCTTCGACGCTGGAAAGATGCGGAAGTAGAGGAAGCAATGCCTGTTTACGGTTGTTATACATTTATGAGTAATGCCAATAAAGACCTGTTCCACACACCGGTTCCTATATCAAATCTTTCTGCTACTTTCTCACCGAAAATGTATTTTTGGCCCATCAAGCACAGTGAACTGAAACGAAATAAACTTCTGACCCAAAACCCGGGATGGACCTACAATGATTAATCTAAAAAAACTAGAATATGAAACTGAAAAATATCTTATTATATCTGTTACCCATAGCCGGCTTATGTAGTTCGTGCAATGATGAATGGGAAAATGAACAGTTTACACATTATATATCATTTAAAGCTCCCATTAACAGTGATGGTGTGTCTCGAATCAATGTACGCTATAGATCTGGTAATGAAAAGACGACATTTCAGTTACCAATCATTGTGAGCGGATCTACCACCAATGAACGTAACATTACAGTACATGTTGGTTTGGATACAGATACCTTAAAAGTACTAAACCAAGAACGCTTCAATAATCGTACCGACTTGTACTATCAAGTATTGCCAAAAAAATTCTACTCTCATTCAGAAACGGTGCAGATCAATGCCGGGCAAGATGTAGCATTAATGCCTATCGACTTTTCAATGGAGGGCATCGACTTATCAGACAAATGGGTATTACCATTGACTATCGAAGAATCACCTGATGGAAACTATACCCCAAACTATCGAAAGCACTATCGGAAGGCATTGCTTCGTGTGATGCCATTCAATGATTATTCAGGAAATTATAGTGCTGTAAATTACAAAACATATTTGAATGGTTCAGAAACAGATGCACCATACGTGAAAAATTATGTCATGATGTATGTAGTTGACGATGAAACGTTATTCTTCTATGCAGGTTTATTTGATGAAACTCGTCAAGACAGGAAAGGGTATCGGATTAAAGCAAAATTCAACAATAATGGAACAGTAACGCTTTCTCCGGCAGATCCAAATAATAAAATGCAGTTTGCGCTCGGTAAAGATGATTTTAATAATGAGATCACTGCTTCTTACAGTATCACGGAGTCAATGGACGCTATCCGTCCCTACTTAATGCACCGAACCATTATTATCAATAATATCAACTATACGTTCAAAGACTATACAACGATTCCCGGTGTCGAAACTGAATTTCATGTAATGGGTTCGTTGACATTAGAACGTCAAATCAATACTCAAATTCCGGATGAAGACCAAGCTATCGAATGGGAAGAAGGAAATTAAAGGTTGGTCAAAGAATAAATAAACTATAAATGGGGATTGTAAATGCTATGGATATTTGTAAATATCCATAGCATTTCAGTCGTTTATTATTAATCGCAATGAATAAATATGTATTGTTTTTAATTTTTATATTTTCATGTATTGCCTGTGGGGAAACAAATGAACAGGATACCAATACAATAGAGGGTAGCACCGATACTTCGCAAATAACTATTACACCAGTGACGAATTTGAAGGCTAAGATTACACAAAATCCCAATGAACTTTATCTAACATGGACGAATCCGATTACTGTGACCAATATGCTAGGGGTAGAGATCTATTATAAGCAGAAAGGTTCCAATGACGAAAAAAGAGTGAATACGATTCAGAAAGGAGAAGGGTATTTACTCCGGTTGACATCCGCAGAGCCTTATTTCATATCTGTTGTTGTGGTGGATAACTACGGAAGAAAATCAGAAAGAGTTACCATTACTGCTATTCCATCGAATAAGGGAGTACCTTTGGCAGATAGTTGTACGTATGTACTTATTGAACAGTTTATGGATAAAACGAAAGGAACGTTTTGGGTATCCCCCCAAAATATATCTGGAAATTCGGCTAATACTTATATTTATTGGCAACAGGCTCATGCTATTGATGTGGTATTGTATTCTTATGAACGTATCAAAGATAATAATCCTATATTGGCTGCGACATATAAAGAATATTTTGAAAGATGGTTTCAAAATCATGGAAATAATTATCATCACGACAACAACGATCCTACAGGCTTTTCAAATCCATATACTGATGATATGTGTTGGATTGGTCTGACTTTATTGCGAATGTCAGAAGTGTTAGACGATAATAAGTTTGCCGATACAGCCAAGAGGTTGTATGACACTTACATTATTACACGAAAATGGACAGATGATAAAGGAACTGGACTTCCTTGGAATAATGAAAATAATTCTAATGGGCGAAGCCGGAATATATGTACCAATGCTCCCGGTGCTTTGATTGCTACCAAATTGTATAAGAAATACAACGAAGACAAGTATTTATCAGATGCTAAAATACTCCATAAATTTGCCTACGACAATAATTACTTAACATTGGGAGATGGTAGAATAGAGGAACCTCCTTTAACCTATACGCAAGGTACGTATGGAGAAGCAAGTAGGCAATTGTATCATATTACAAATGAAAAATATTATCTGACATGTGCAGAAAAAGTAATTAGCTATGTCACAACCAGTGATAGGTGCTTAACTAATGGCATTTTGCGTAATGAAGGTCCGTCTATGGACCAAAGCATCTTTAAAGCTGTTTTGATTCCTTATATAGTCAATTTGGCATTGGATGAAGCTGCTAATAGTACACTTAGGCAGAATCTGATTCTTTTCCTGCGAAAAAATGCAGAAACGTTGAGCGCAAACTTGACTCGTGGAACTTATCCGGAAATGTATTGTAACTATTATTGGGGATCCATATTTACTGGAAATATTGCTTCTATGGGCGCACAAGCAAGTGGAGCTTCTCTTTTGGAAGGTGTTCTCCGATTGAATACAGCACTAGAAAATAATTAGTCATAAGCATCACTGTTTAAAATGAAGCAATGCAACCTTAATTATTCATGCGAATCAGTTGTTGAATGTAAGTTCTTGTTTTTAAGAAATTCTTTGATGCTAAAATAGCTTTGATACGCTCCGTAGAACAGATAGAAGGTATATTATTGAATATAAGATAAATAATAAGCAGCTTGCCATTGTTTAAATCCAGCTCAATGACAGGCTGCTTAAATTATAATTACTTATAGTATGCTGCAGATATGATTATAAAAGATCTAATATAATCTAATATAAAGTAACCATTCTATTTTCCGCCTTGACATAAGTTGTTAGCCGCCATATCTTTGCG
>OHAJ01002053.1_pt1 | contig 14152 bp, 12 predicted proteins | sample 1577101 | NCBI WGS metagenome assembly OHAJ01 (sample SAMEA3541531, study PRJEB24748) | human gut metagenome | biome: human gut; feature: human-associated habitat; material: faeces | place: China | collected 2012
TAATCACAGACCAGTTTGCCCGTGGCGCTGTCGAACCGCAGCGGGCCTGCGCGCTAGCCAAGGGTCCCTCCTTCCCCCGTTTTTTCTTCTCCGCTCAAAGATCACTTGCTTTTGGGCGGTTCGCGGCGGGGGCAGAAGTCGGCCATCTCGCATTCCGTGCAGCGGGGGCTGCGGGCGTGGCAGACATCGCGGCCGAACCAGACCATGCGGTGATTGACGTCGCCCCATTCGGCACGGGGGAAAAGGCGCATCAGATCCTGTTCGATGTCCACGGGATCGGTATGGGCGGTGAGGCCCAGACGATAGCTGATACGTTTGACGTGGGTATCCACGGCCAGGCCCTCGTTGATGCCGAAGGCGCCGAACAGCACCACATTGGCCGTCTTGCGGGCCACGCCGGGCAGCGTGATGAGCTCGTCTAGACGGGGCGGCACCTCGCCGCCGTAGACGGAGACCACACGCTGCGCCGCACCCAGCAGGTTGCGGGCCTTGCTGTGATAGAAGCCCGTGGAGCGGATGACGCTTTCCAGCTCCTCCTGCGTGGCCAGGGCCAGTTCGGCCGGGCCGGGCCAGCGCCGGAACAGCTCCGGGGTCACGGTGTTGACGCGGGCGTCGGTGCACTGGGCGGCCAGCACCGTGGCCACCAGCAGTTCCCAGGCGTTGTCGGCCTCAAGATGGGTCGCGGGACGGGGGTAGCGGGCCTGAAGGGCCGCCAGGACTTTTTCAGCGCGGGCCAGGGCACCGCGCGGCAGGGATTTTTTTGCGCTCATGGGCCTGCTATGCCACAGGAAGACAGGGGGAGCAAGGCGGGGCACGCTTGGTTTTTACGGCCCGCTGGTGTATCTTCTGTCCGCTTTTCCCACTTCCCGAACAGGAGGACGCCATGAGCCTGCTTGCCTGTGTCACTGTGCCCGACGGAGCGACTGCCCGAACCCTGGCCCATCTGGTGGTGGAACGACGGCTGGCCGCCGGGGTGAACATCCTGCCCGGAGCCCTTTCCGTCTATCGCTGGAAAGGCAAGGTCCGCGAGAGCCGCGAATGCCTGCTGCTGGCCCAGGTCAGCCGGGCGGCGTGGGAAGATTTCCGTGCCGCCGTGGAGGCGGCCCATCCCTATGAAGTGCCCTGTATCGTGGGCATGCCGCTGGAGAAGGGCAACGCCCCCTTCCTGGAGTGGATCGCCCAAAACAGCTCGCCCGCAGGGCAGCCCAACGAATAAAGGAACGAAGATGGCCATTTATGTTTCCGGTTCCCTGGCTTTTGACCGCATCATGACCTTTGGCGGCAACCTGCAGGACCATGTGCTCATGGACAAGCTGCACATGCTGAGCGTCAGCTTCATGGTGGACAGCATGGACGAACGCCGCGGCGGCTGTGCGGGCAACATCGCCTACACCCTGGCCCTGCTGGGCGAAAAGCCCATCGTGGTCTCCGCCGCCGGCCGCGACTTCACCGGTTACGCGGCGGCCTGGGAAAAGCTGGGCCTGTCGCTGGAAGGCATCCGGCGCGATTCCGACGTGTTCACGGCCCTGTGCTACATCACCACGGACCAGAACAACAACCAGATCACGGGCTTCTACCCCGGTGCCATGAGCCAGCCCGCCACCTATACCTTCCCCAACCTCGACCCCGCCAAGGACTGGGCCATCGTCTCCCCCGGCAGCGTGGACGACATGCGCCGCCTGCCCGGTTTCTTCCGTGAAAAGGGCGTGCGTTACATCTTCGACCCCGGCCAGCAGCTGCCCGTACTTTCGGGCGACGATCTCTGCGACGCCATCCGCGGTTCCTATGCCTGCGTGACCAACGATTACGAACTGGGCATGGTCTGCAAAAAGACGGGCAAGAGCGAGGAAGAACTGGTGGCCATGACCGGCTGGCTGGTGACCACGCTGGGCGGTGACGGCCAGCGCATCCGCAATGCCCAGGGCGTGGACGTGCACGTGCCCGCCATCCCCTGCGACGGCGTCAAGGATCCCACCGGCGCGGGCGATTCCCACCGCGCGGGCCTGCTCAAGGGCCTGGTCTGCGGCCTGGAGATGCCCGAAGCCGCCAAGCTGGGCGCTGTGAGCGCCTGCTACGCCATCGAACAGCTGGGCACGCAGGAACACCACTTCAGCAAGGACGAGTTCCGCAAGCGCTACGAGGCCAGCTTCGGCCCCATGCCCATCACCCTGTAGATCTACCGGAGGGGCCTGCCCGGCAGGCCCCTTTTCCCATCCCCGCCAAACGGGAGATACGCCTCCGGCATGCCGCCCCTCACCGGCAACAACGGAGCATGTTTCAGCCAAGGAGCATCCAGCCATGCGCACCGAAGCCGTCAGGGCCCAACTGGCCGCCCACGGTCTGGGCGACCGCTACCGCGAGTTCACCGTCTCCAGCGCCACCGTGGCGCTGGCGGCCGAAGCCCTGCACTGCGAGGCGGGCCGTATCGCCAAAACGCTGTCCATCCTCACCTCCACCGGTCCCGTGCTGGTGGTGGCCATGGGCCTGGCCCGTCTGGACAACCGCAAGTTCAAGGATCTTTTCCACGAAAAGGCCCGCTTCATCCCCGTGGAGGACGTGGAGCGCCTCACCGGCCATCCCCAGGGCGGGGTCTGCCCCTTTGCTCTGCCGGAAGGGGTACGCGTGTTCCTGGACGAGAGCCTCAAGCGCTATGACGTGGTCTATCCTGCCGCCGGTGCGCCCAACAACGCCGTGCAGCTGACCCCGGAAGAGCTGGCCGCCGTCACCGGCGGACAGTGGGTCGACCTTTGCAAGCTCCCGGAAGAGCTGGCCTGACGGGCTATCCTGCGGGCAGGGCCGGGCGGCAGAAGTCCGGCCGCCGCTTCCCGCAAATAAAAAAGGGCGTCCATCCGCGAAGGATGGACGCCCTTTTCGTCTTCATATCGGGGCCGCCACGGCCCGGCCCTCAGGCCCGGTCATGCGGCGGGAGCTGCCCGGTCCTAGTAATCTTCGTCTTCCAGCGGAGGCGGCACGGCCACGGCGCTGGTGATGACGCGGCGGCGGCTCTTCACCGGCTCGGCGGGCACTTCCTTGTTCTCACGCGTCATGTGCGGTTCGGGCAGGTTGTTGTACAGCACCCAGAAAGGCGGATAGAGCTCGGTCAGCACGCCGGGATTGCCCAGCTTGAAGCCTTCCTGCTTGCCGCGGGCACAGGCCGCCAGGGCCAGGGCCACGGCCCAGGGGGCGTCGGGAGCGTTCCAGCCGCGGGCCTGCAGGGCGGGACGGGGCTTGCGCACAGGGCGGCCTTCTTCGTCCTGCTCTTCGGCTTCTTCCATGTCGTCACCGGGCTTCCAGGCCACCAGGCAGCCTTCGGCATCCAGGGCCAGGCCGGCGGCGTGCAGGTAGCTTTCCACCACGTTCTCTTCGGCTTCCAGACCGGCGGGCAGCACGGCACGGCCGCCGCGCAGGGCCGTCATGGTGCTCAGGGCCACGGCCAGCGGACGCCAGGAGGCGGGCAGGCCTTCGGGCAGGGCAAAAGCGGCGGGCAGTTCGGCCAGCGGCTTCAGGCTGCGGGCCAGGATCTCGGTGGCCGAGCATTCCACCTTGGCACCGGTCTGGCGCAGCAGGTCCAGGCCGGCTTCGGTTCCGGGCCAGGTGGGCCACTGGCCTTCCAGGCGCACTTCACCGCCCAGAGCGGGGGCGAGGCCCATCAGGAACACGGCCAGTTCCGGTTCCACGGGCAGGGTGGGTTCGGAGGGGATGCTCAGGGTGCAGGGCTGGAAGTGGAGCACGTCCCCTTCGCGGCGCACGTCGGCGCCGGCAGCCGTCAGCATGGGCAGGATGCGGGCAAAGGCCAGCGCACGCTCGGGCATGGCGGAAAGATCCAGGGTGATGGGGCGCTCGTAGGAAGGAGCGGCCAGCATGATGCCTTCGGCCAGCTCCACCGGGGCATCGGCGGGGAAGACCACCTTGCCGGGCAGCACGCCGGAGCATTCGATGCGCACCGGGAAGCCGTCGGACTTGGGCACCACATGCACCAGACGCGCGCCCATGAGGGGCAGGAAGCGGCGGGTGGCGCTGAGGTCGGCCAGCTTGAGGGCCGCGCCGCCGGTGAACTTGGTGCGCGAAGGACGGCCCAGGTAGTGGCCCAGGGCCAGATAGAAGTTCCAGGAGCTGTCGCCCACATGCAGCACCTTGTCCGGGGTGCCCAGGGGCGCGCCGGCGGCCACATGCACGGCACCGTCGTCACGGTTGGCATGGGCGCCCAGCTGGTTGAGCAGCTTGACGCAATCCACCACGGGATCGTTCATCAGGGCGGGGGCGATGCGCACGGCCTGGCCGGTGCAGGCGGCCAGCGTGGCCCAGGCCCGGGTCAGGCGGCAGGAGCGCGGGGCGGGCATGGACAGGCGCACGGGCATGTCGGCGGGGGCAAGATTGAAAGCGGGGCGCTGGGCTTCGCCGTCTTCACCGGGACGGGGCAGGAATTCCACTTCCTGCATCAGGGTGAAGAAACGGCCGCTCAGGCGCGGGTCGCGGCTGACGCGGGAAACGGCGGCTTCCCAGGACTCGCGGATGCTCTTTTCTTCCGCAGGCTCCAGGAAACCCTTGGCATTGTACATGCGCTTGATGAGATTGTGGCGGCGCATGAGCATGCGCAGGATATCGCGGTCGATGTCACAGACGGTCTCGCGCAGGCTGCGGCGCGGACGCTCGGGCTTGCCGTCGGTTCTGGCCTCGAAACGTCCTTCGGGGCGGTCGCTGCGTTTGTCCGGCCTCTGGGCAGGTCGGAATTCGTGGTGCTCGTTCATGCTGGATGCTCCTCTCGACCGCCGGACGGCGCGTCGCTCTATGAATTTGTGGGGGATGCTGTATCCCGAAACGGCGTCACTGGCAAGCCCCCGGACGGGGCTTTTCCGGTATCATGTGAAAGAGAGTGCAAGCTCATACGGGCTTTGACGGCCCGCCAGGACAGCCTGACGGATGCCTTCTTCGTCTTTTTTAATAAAATGCAATATTTTCAATTAGTTATAATCAACCATTTGATTTTATTGGATAATTGTTTCAACTTTTACGCCTTTTTACGGCCGGGATCAGGGCGACACGGGATCGACATAAAAAAGCCACCCCGCCGAAACCGAAAGACATGCCACGCTAACCATTTGGAATATAATATTTTTATCAAATCAACTCCCGGCCCCGCAAAGGAAAACATTCGGGATAACCCACTGATAAAAATGCCTTTTCCCGACCCAAAGCAGGTTTTGGACATGAAGGTCCTCCAAAACGCGGCGCATCTTTACACAGCATAAAAATTATGCTAGGGAGAATGCGCAAGGATTATAGTGGTTTGTGCCGTTTTCCACCGAGAGTTCCCACGAATTTTTCAAAAGGGGGCTTGACGTGAAGAGGGGTAGCTTGTTACTAAAAACACAAGCGCACGACCTGAGCGCTGTTGCCCAGGGTCGTGATCCAATCAAGACGGCACTCGGGCGGCCCGAGTGGCTGCCCATATGGTCAAGATTGACCTGAAACACTTTAAGAGTTGGAGGATACGTTATGCCTACGTTTGTCGATCCGTCCAAATGCGACGGCTGCAAGGGTGGCGAAAAGACGGCCTGCATGTACATCTGCCCGAACGACCTGATGATCCTCGATCCTCAGGAAATGAAGGCGTACAACCAGGAACCCGACGCCTGCTGGGAATGCTATTCCTGCGTGAAGATCTGCCCCCAGGGCGCCATCACCGCTCGTCCCTACGCCGACTTTGCTCCCATGGGCGGCACCTGTATCCCCATGCGCTCTGCCGACTCCATCATGTGGACCGTGCAGTTCCGCAACGGCAGCGTGAAACGTTTCAAGTTCCCCATCCGTACCACTCCTGAAGGCTCCATCAAGCCCTTCGAAGGCAAACCGGAAGGCGCCAACCTCGACGACGAACTGCTGTTCACCGAAGAAAAGCTGGCCACCCCCATCGAAGTCCTGGGCAAGAAGTTCGAAGTGACTGAAGCCGACAAGGTCTTCACCGCTATGGAACAGGGCCGCTAGAGAGCAGTAACCGCGTAGAGCTTAAGGAGAAATCACTATGCCTATGATTCCCGTCAAGGAAGCGATGAAAGGCGTTGCCATTGCTGAACCTGAAGTGAAGGAACATGACGTCGACCTGCTGATCGTGGGCGGCGGTATGGGTGCCTGCGGTGCCGCTTTCGAAGCCGTGCGCTGGGGCGACAAACACGGTCTGAAAATGATGCTGTGCGATAAGGCCGCCCTTGAGCGCTCCGGCGCCGTGGCCCAGGGCCTGTCCGCCATCAACACCTACCTCGGCAAAAACACCGCCGACGATTACGTCCGCATGGTCCGCACCGACCTTATGGGTCTGGTCCGCGAAGACCTGATCTTCGACGTGGGCCGTCACGTTGACGACTCCGTGCATCTGTTCGAAGAGTGGGGCCTGCCCTGCTGGATCAAGGACGAAAACGGCCACAACATGAACGGCGCCGCCGCCAAGGCCGCCGGCAAGAGCCTGCGCAACGGCGACGAGCCCGTCCGCTCCGGTCGTTGGCAGATCATGATCAACGGTGAATCCTACAAGTGCATCGTGGCCGAAGCTGCCAAGAATGCCCTGGGTGAAGACCGTATCATGGAGCGTATCTTCATCGTGAAGCTGCTGCTCGACAAGAACACCCCCAACCGCGTCGCTGGTGCCGTGGGCTTCAACCTGCGTGCCAACGAAGTGCACATCTTCAAAGCCAACGCCATCATGGTGGCCGCCGGCGGTGCCGTTAACGTGTACCGTCCCCGTTCCACCGGTGAAGGCATGGGCCGCGCTTGGTACCCCGTGTGGAACGCCGGTTCCACCTACACCATGTGCGCTCAGGTCGGCGCCGAAATGACCATGATGGAAAACCGCTTCGTGCCCGCCCGCTTCAAGGACGGTTACGGCCCTGTGGGCGCCTGGTTCCTGCTGTTCAAGGCTAAAGCCACCAACAGCAAGGGCGAAGACTACTGCGCCACCAACCGCGCCATGCTGAAGCCTTACGAAGATCGCGGCTACGCCAAGGGTCACGTGATCCCCACCTGCCTGCGTAACCACATGATGCTTCGTGAAATGCGCGAAGGCCGCGGCCCCATCTACATGGACACCAAGACCGCTCTGCTGACCACCTTCGCCACCCTGACCGAAGAACAGCAGAAAGACCTCGAGTCCGAAGCTTGGGAAGACTTCCTGGATATGTGCGTTGGCCAGGCCAACCTGTGGGCCGCCACCAACACCGCTCCTGAAGAACGCGGTTCCGAAATCATGCCCACCGAACCTTACCTGCTCGGCTCTCACTCCGGCTGCTGCGGTATCTGGGTTTCCGGTCCCGACGAAGCTTGGGTGCCCGAAGACTACAAGGTTCGCGCTGCCAACGGTAAGGTCTACAACCGCATGACCACCGTGGAAGGCCTGTTCACCTGCGCCGACGGCGTGGGCGCTTCCGGCCACAAGTTCTCCTCCGGTTCCCATGCTGAAGGCCGTATCGCCGGTAAGCAGATGGTCCGCTGGTGCCTGGACCACAAGGACTTCAAGCCTGAGTTCAAGGAAACCGCCGAAGAACTGAAGCAGCTGATCTACCGTCCTTACTACAACTACCTGGCCGGCAAGGACGCCTCCACCGACCCCGTGGTGAACCCCAACTACATCACGCCCAAGAACTTCATGATGCGCCTCGTGAAGTGCACCGACGAATACGGTGGCGGCGTGGGTACCTACTACACCACCTCCAAGGCTCTGCTGGACACCGGCTTCTATCTGCTGGGCATGATGGAAGAAGACTCCGCCAAGCTGGCCGCCCGCGACCTGCACGAACTGCTGCGTTGCTGGGAAAACTACCATCGCCTGTGGACCGTGCGCCTGCACATGCAGCACATCGCCTTCCGTGAAGAGTCCCGTTACCCCGGCTTCTACTACCGCGCTGACTTCCTGGGTATCGACGACAGCAAGTGGAAGTGCTTCGTGAACTCCAAGTACGATCCCGCCACCGGCGAAACCAAGATCTTCAAGAAGCCCTACTACCAGATCATCCCTGACTAGTAGGCGGAAGAACATCCCTGGGGTGGCCGCCTAGGCCACCCCATTTTTTTCGGCGCGGCGGGTGTGCGACATGCAAGCTCCCCGCCGCGCCTTGGAATATGCGCCGCGCGGCAGGGCCCCTTGGCTCTCAATTGCGCCGCCCGGCAATCCCATACAACCGGGCAGGCGTGCGCGCCGCCCCGCAGAGGGGCCACGGCGCTGCAACGCAGGAGGATATCCAGGATGTCCAACTCCATTCTCGTCGTGGGCGGCGGCTTTGCAGGCCTTACTGCCGCCATCGAAGCGGCGGAACTGGGCCACGATGTGTATATCGTGGAAAAGTCGCCCTACCTGGGCGGCCGTGTGGCCCAGCTCAACAAATATTTCCCCAAACTTTGTCCCCCCTCCTGCGGTCTGGAAATCCAGTTCCAGCGCATCAGGAAGAACCCCCGCATCAAATTTTTCACCATGGCCGAAGTGACCAAGCTGGTCGGCTGCAAGGGTGACTACACCGCCACCGTGAGCATCAAGCCCCGCAAGGTGGCCGCCCACAACGTGGACTTCACCCTCCTCGCCTCCAGCCTGGAAGGCACCGTGCCCAACGAGTTCGACTTCGGGCTGTCCCAGCGCAAGGCTCTGTACAAATCCATGCCTTTCGCTTTCCCCAACCGCTTCGTGCTGGACACCGACGCCCTGAGCAAGGCTGACGCCGCCCGCGTCGCCGGCCAGAAGTTCCTGGACCAGAACGAACCCGCCCGCGAGATCGAGCTCAATGTGGGCGCCATCGTGGTGGCCACCGGCTGGAAGCCCTACGACGTCACCAACCTGGCCAACCTGGGCGCCGGCAAGGTCAAGAACTGCGTGACCAACATGCAGCTCGAACGCCTGGCCTCCCCCTTCGGCCCCACCGGCGGCAAGATCGTCCGTCCTACCGACGGCCGTCGTCCCAAACGCATCGCCTTCGTGCAGTGCGCCGGCTCCCGTGACCAGAACCACCTGAACTACTGCTCCTACATCTGCTGTATGGCCACCCTCAAGCAGTGCCAGTACATCTGCGAGCAGTACCCTGAGACCCAGATCTCGGTGTTCTACATCGACCTGCGCGCTCCGGGCCGCTATGTGAAGGTTCTGGACAAGGTGAAGGCCGCCCCCAATGTGCGCTTCATCAAGGGCAAGGTGGCCGACGTGGCCCAGGCCGCTGACGACAACGTCACCGTGACCGTTGAAGACGCCATCCGCGGCGAAAAGCTGCATCTGGATTATGACATGGTGGTGCTGGCCACGGGCATGCAGCCCAGCCTGGCCACCGACAGCCTGCCCCTGCCCCTGCCCCTGGACGAAGACGGTTTCGTCATGGGCGGTGAAGAGGCTGGCATTTTTGCCGCCGGTTGCGCCCGCATGCCGCTGGACGTGATGCGTACCGCGCAGTCCGGCACGGCCGCCGCTCTCAAGGCGGTGCAAACGGTGAAAGGGAGGTAGGCGGCATGGCCAGCAAGATCGGCGTCTATTTTGACGTACAGAACATCGGCGGCGGCCTGGATGTGGAAGCCCTGGCCGAACAGGTCCGCAGCAAATGGAGCGACCTCACCCCTGTGGTGAAAGTGCTGCCCATGCTGAGCGTGGCCGAAGACGAAGTGCGTGCCGACATCGAAGCCAACGGCCTTGACGGCGTGCTCTTCTGCGGCGCCAGCCCCCGCGACGAAGCTACCCCCTGGCAGCTGCCCGTGCAGGTGGAACACGTGAACCTGCGCGAACAGTGCGTGCTCGCCTACAAGAACCCCGACGGTTCCGCCGTCAGCGGCGCGGCTCCCGCCCTGCTGACCCAGATGGCCACCGACTACGTGAACATGGGCGTGGTCAAACTGCAGAAGAGCAACATGCCCGAATCTGCGGCCATCGAAGGCATCAAGCGCATCCTGGTCATCGGTGGCGGCTGGACCGGCCTCACCGCCGCCCAGGAAGCCGCCAAGACCGGCTATGAAGTCATCCTGGTGGAAAAAGCCGACAAGCTCGGCGGCGCGGTCAACAACATGCCCATGGGTTCGCCCCTGCAGGCTCCCTGGGAAGACCGCCAGCCCACCAACCTGGCCGACAAGATCGCCGCTGTGACCGGCAACAGCAGCATCACCGTGCTGCTGAACGCCCACATGGCCAAACTAGAAGGCCAGCCCGGCGAGTTCAAGGCCACCGTGGCCACCGCCAACGGCGAACAGACCTTCGACATCGGCTCCGTGGTCCTGGCCACCGGCTGGGTGCCGCTGGCTGAAAAATATCTGGAAAGCATGGGCCTGGGCGTGAACCCCAAGGTCGTCCATGCCGCCCAGTTCGCCAAGATGCTGGGCGAAGGCAAGGTCGACGCCCGCCGCATCGCCTTCGTGCTCGACACCACCATCGCTGAAGAAGCCCTGCAGAAGGCCGCTGACGAAGCCGCCGCTGCCGAGGCCGAAGCCCCTGCTGCCGAAGCTCCCGCCGAGGAAGAAGAAAAGGGCTTCGTCAAGGAGAACCTGGAAAGCATCAAGCACCTGCGTTACTCCAACGCCGTCAACAGCGTGGGCATGCTGCGCATGGCCAACATCATCTGCGACAAGACCAATGATGCCGTGCAGGCCTTCGTGCTGTACAAGGACATGACCATCCCCGGCATCCTGGAACGCTTCTACAAGAAGATGCAGGACCGTCTGGGCCTGATGATGACCAAGGCCGATGTGACCGACATCCGTGATGCCGGCAACCACATGGTGGTCAGCTGCAAGAACACCCTGCTGGGCATGGACTTCGATCTGGACGTGGATCTGGTGGTGCTGCCCACGGGCGTCGTGCCCACGACCGCCAAGGACGTGGTGGTGGAATTCGATTACCGCCAGGGCCCCGACTTCCCGGATCTGCAGCTCTTCGACGGTTTCGCGGACTCCAACTACATCTGCTTCCCCTACGAAACCCGCCGTACCGGTGTCTACGCCGCCGGCTGCGTGCGTCAGCCCCAGACCCTGGACGCCTGTGAAGAAGACGCCCGCGGTGCCGTGCTCAAAGCCATCCAGTGTGTGGAAGCCGCTTCCCACGGTGTGGCCGTGCACCCCCGCTCCGGCGACAATTCCTACCCGGTGTTCAACTTCGTGCGCTGCACCCAGTGCAAGCGCTGCACCGAAGAATGCCCCTTCGGCGCCCTGGACGACGACGAAAAGGGTACGCCCAAACCCAACCCGGCCCGCTGCCGTCGTTGCGGTACCTGCTTCGGCGCCTGCCCCGAGCGCGTGATCTCCTTTGCCAACTACAACATCGACCAGATCGGTTCCATGATCCGCGAAGTTGTGGTGCCCAAGGACTTCAAGAAGGAAGGCCCCCGCATCCTCATCCTGGCCTGTGAAAACGACGCCTACCCCGCCCTGGATATGGCCGGTATGCGCCGCAAGGCCTGGAGCCCGTACTGCCGCATCATCCCCGTGCGCTGCCTCGGCTCCGTCAACGCCATCTGGGTGTCTGACGCCATGAGCAAGGGCTTCGACGGCGTGCTGCTGCTGGGCTGCAAATATGGCGAAGACTACCAGTGCCACTTCATCAAGGGTTCCGAGATCTGCAACCGCCGCAAGGAAAACATCGCCGAGACCCTGAACCGTCTGGGCGTGCAGCCCGAGCGCGTTGACCAGCTCGAAGTGGCCATCGACGAATATGACAAGGTGCCGGACATGATCGACGAATTCGTCGCTCGCATCGTGGAACTCGGCCCCAACCCGTTCAAGGGCATGTAGGAGGAAGGCTGCAATGGCACAGAATATTCTCAAGCCGGATTCCACCTTTACGCGGGAGCTGATGGAAGCGGGCGGCGAAAGCCTGAAAAAATGCTATCAGTGCGCCACCTGCTCCGTGGCCTGCCCCATGGCTCCGGAAAACGCTCCCTACCCCCGCAAGGAAATGGTGTGGGCGTCCTGGGGCCTCAAGGAAAAGCTGGCCACCGACGTGGACCTGTGGCTCTGCCACAACTGCGGCAACTGCGCGGACCTCTGCCCCCGTGGTGCCCGTCCCGCCGACGTCATGGGCGCTGCCCGCAACATGGTCTACCGCGATCTGACCGAGCCCACCATCGTGGGCAAGTGGATGAGCAAGCCCTCCGGCCTGCCCTTCCTCTTCGCCATCCCGGCCCTGCTGTGGCTCTTCATCTGGTGGATCCGCGCCGGCTTCAATGACGGCAACTGGTTCCCCCGCGCCGCCGACGGCCGCATCGTGTTCGGTCAGGTGTTCTATGGTGACTACACCATCGACCCCATCTTCATGATCACCTTCTTCGGGGCCTGCTACATCCTCTACAAGGGCGTGCGCAAGCTCTGGGGCATGTTCAAGCCTGAAGGCCGCCTGACCGTGCTTGGCAAGACCAAGGCCTGGTACTGGCACCTGCTGGACGTGCTCATCGACGAAGTGGTCACCCACCGCAAGTTCGACGACTGCGAAGCTGGTCCCAAGACCGGTACCTATGTGCCCAACCGCAAGGCCGGCCACATGATCCTGGTCTACAGCTTCGTCATCCTGGCCTTCGTGACGGCCGTGGTGGCCCTGGGCCACTGGGGCGGCAAGATCATCCCGCTCATCAAGATCGAGACCCCCATGCCGCTGCTGTACCCTGTGAAGATCCTGGCCAACCTCGGCGCCATCATGCTGGTCTGCGGCCTGGCCATGCTCACCGCCCGCCGTCTGAAGCTGAACCCCAAGCATCAGGGTTCGAGCTGGTATGACTGGTACCTGCTGGGCATCATCTGGCTGGTGGCCGTGACGGGCATCCTGTCCCAGGTCTTCCGCCTGGCCGATGCCATCCAGCCCGCCTTTGTGGTGTACTACCTGCATCTGGTCTTTGTGTGGATGCTCTTCGCCTACCTGCCGTGGTCCAAGCTCGGTCACTTCGTGTACCGCACCGCGGCCCTGCTGTTCGTCCGCATGTACGGACGCGGCTACTAGGATGGTCTTCCGGGCCGTCGCCCCGTGACGACGGCCCGCACAGGCTCACACTGCAAAACACCGTTCTCCGAGGAGGAGGCCGAAAATGTCTGATACCGCTCGCAAAATGTTCCCTGTGGAAACCGTCCTGGCCCTGGCCGTCGCCAAGAAGGGCGCGGACGTGAAAGATATCGCCGGTTACATCACCGGTCGCAGCATCGTCTGTGACGCCTGCGCCGCCGCCGTGGCTCCCTTCGCCGCTGCCTGGCTGGCCAAGCTGTCCCCCAAGTTCCTGGACATGAACTACAAAGACGGTGACAACTGGGGCGACTTCGTCAACCAGGGTGCCCGTCTGCTGGGCGACACCATCTCCCTGACCCCCATGGACGACTGCCTGAAGAACGCCGTCGCCACCGTGCTCGACATGATGGACGACATGCACGGCACCATGGTCAGCCAGCGCGCCGAGATCGCCACCCTGCGCCAGCAGGTGGAGACCCTGGCCCCCTATCAGGGCAAGGCTGAAGAACTGCAGAAGAAGTGCGACAAGCTGGAAGACACCATCAAGACCATGAAGACCGACATGGGCGGTCTGCGTCGCCAGGTGGCCGAATTCCAGGGCAAGGTCGCCATCAACCATGACGAACTGATGCAGAGCATCAAGGACGCCATCAAGGACAACCTGAAGAACATCACCGTGGGTGTGGCTGCTGCCGGCGTGGCCGGTGACGCTGCCGCCGCCGAAGAACCCGCCCAGGAAGAAGGCGGCGTGCCGGACGATTTCGGTTTCGGCACCAGCGGCGCCAACTCCGACGGCTTCGGCTTCTAGTCCCAAGTCAAGGCATCGCCTTTCAAGGCGCGCCCGTTGCCTCCTTTGAAATCTGCGGTGCAATGACGAAAAAAGAGACTTCCGCCACAGCACCAATTACTGTGACAAAAGTCTCAAGCGAACACATGACATCGGGCATTTCTGCCGTGTTGACGCTGCCATGCAGCGCTCCCATAAGGTGGAGCGCCCTTTACTCCCTTTTATCCAATTCTATTAAACCAGAATATGTGAAGCCTGTCAAGAAATGTGCGGGACTTTTAGCTGAATCTTAGGGGGGACTCTGAATATAGAGTGAAAAAGAGGCTGAAGAGTACGAAAATGCTTTTTGCACGTTATTCTTTTACAACGGCCGCCTTCTCGATGCCATAGCGGGCATAAAGGATAAACAATGATATTTGGGTCTTCTTGCA
>OHAJ01002058.1_pt1 | contig 14128 bp, 2 predicted proteins | sample 1577101 | NCBI WGS metagenome assembly OHAJ01 (sample SAMEA3541531, study PRJEB24748) | human gut metagenome | biome: human gut; feature: human-associated habitat; material: faeces | place: China | collected 2012
CTTACCGTTGCTTTGGCACTGCGTAAACCAATGAAAATTGTTTCACGGATTTCACACAGGCTTGACAGGCAGATGGTACTTTTCGGACTGGAAAACCTGCTGGAACACTGGGATGTCCCGATGGGAGTGAAGACTGCAGAGCATGCGCCGTCCACGTTCCGGAGAAAAGAGTTCTCGTTTGAAAAGTTAGTTTCCATGATGGCGTTGTAGTCCTCCAGGGACATCAGCACCACGGAGGGAGACTTCTGGCGCGTGATGATGATGGGCTCGTGGTGGTCACAGACCCGGTTCATGGTTTCCGCAAGGTTCTGCCGTGCCTCGGTGTAGGTGATGGCCTGCGACATATGCGCCTCCTTTTGTACAGAAACGAGTACATATTTTGTTTATTTTGTCAACTCCTCTCCTCCGGCCGTTGTCCATACCCATGGAGAACATAGATGGCCAGAGAAGCCCTATCGACCATATCCCCTTCCCGAAGAAGCGCGGTCATGCGGCATAAAACGTGTTTTTTGTCAATATCAAAACATGATTCGCACCATGTTATGTTCAGGGTATCTCTCTCCATTTTCTGCCTGATTGCAAGCTCATTGGAGGGCATATGTATACTCTTGAGCAGATTAGACGCTTTTACCCCGAATACAACAACCTCACAGATTTTGAGCTGACGCGGGCTGTCCACAACAGTACGGCTCCAGATGTGGAGTTTTCCGATTTTGCGCGGCAGTTTGGCGGCCCAACGCAGGAAGACCCCGATACCATCGCCGTGCGGCAATACAATGCCGCGCACCCGGACGCCCCCATCAAAAAAGAAGACCTGGGACAAGGCGGCATACTGAACGACCTTGGTCATACGTTTGCCGCCGGACTGAACGAGATGGCGGCGCTCCCCTTCTGGGGGCTCCAGCAAGCTGCCGACTACATGGGCCTGGATGGTGTTTCCCGGCTCGCCGGCGATGTGAAGGGGTACTTTCAAAAGAGCGCGGAAGAAAAAATCAGAGGCACTTCCGCAGACATGAAGCTGGCACGGGAAAAAGAGTTCATCACTTACGACCAGGAAAATGGCTACGGAATGGGGACGGCATGGAGTGATCCCCGTGCCGTGGCCGGCACCATAGCCGAATCTTTACCTGGTATGGCCATCGGGATGGGCAGCGGGGCTATCGTGGCAAAGGGGCTTATGGGGATGGGCATGTCACGCGGCTTGGCCTGGGGCATCGGCAGCGCGTTAGGTGAGGGCAGCGTTTCCGGCGGCCAAAATTCCATGAGCGTCTACGATGTCATCATGGATATGCCGGAGGACAAGCTGATGCAATCCCCGGAATATGTGTCCCTGCTGGAACGATTGAACGATCCGTCAGCAGCGCGCAAGGAGCTGGCGCATAGCGTAGCGGCATTTACCGGTCTCGAAACAGGAGCCTCTACCGGTATCCTCGCCTCTCTTCCGGGGGCCATGTTCGGCAAGATGCTGGGCGGAGAGACCGGGAAGACGCTTGCGCGCTCCGTTGCAAAAATGGGGACAGCCGAAGCCGGAGAGGAGGCTTTGCAAAGCGGGGCCGAAGAATACCTTTCCCAACGGGAACTCCAGCGGGCCGATCCGTCCATCGAGCCTCATGCTGGTGTCCCCAACGCTATGGTGTCCGGCGCATTGGCCGGCGGTCTCATGGGCGGAGGCATGGGTATCCCCGGACATTATCGCGGACGCAGACATGTCTTGGAACAGCCCTCTCATGAATCCAACAGCCAGGCCAAGCCAGGGGCACCGGCTGACTTTGACTCCCTCAGCGGACCGGAATGGAACGCCCCGGAAGCTCGCATCGACGAAGCCATGTGGAACCGGGAGGCATCTGCTAGGGGCTGGAACCACCTGCGCACGGATGCCCCCAAGCCAGATCCTTCCTTCATCCCCGGCGATCCGTTCACGGATCCTGCTGCGGCCCAAGATACCGAAGACTTTGTGCGGCGTTTTGAGGAGGCGGAGCAGGCGGCAGGTGAAGATACGACCGGTATGGCACAATCTCTTGACCAAGGAAAAACCGTTGACCTGCTCGCTCCGCCCCCGCAGCAGGAAGATAGTCCGGCACCCGGGCGGCCGAGCGCCCCTGTAAAATCCGCTCCGGCCGTGCATGCTCCCACTCCCGGGCCTGATAGCCCGCGCCGGGCCTCTCCGCTTTTGTCGCCCCAAGGCAACGACGGGATCCCTGCCCAGCCGGACCAGCAGGACATGGCCGCGCCGGTATTCCCGGCGGAACCTTCTCCCCTGCCCGCTGGTGGCGTACTCTCCCAAATGGGACAGGCAGGATCTCAACAACAGCCTCCTGTCACGGCTGTGCCCACACAGGCCCAGCTCACCAATATCCAGGCCACGCCGCGGGCTGATACCACGGCCCCTGCCGAGGCGCTGGGCATGCCTGCTCCCGACGCCATACCACGGGAAGCACAGCCTGCGCCGCAAGCTGGCGATATGGCGACGCCTTCGGCCATGCCGGTACAGCCGTCTGTCGCACGCCCTGTCGTCCCCATGCCTGAAATGACGCCGATGGATGCTCCACGTCAGGAAGCCCCTGACGCCTCCCCCCGCAGAGAGGAGCAGCCCGCTCCCGCGCAGACGGCTCCCGAAGGGACAGTCCCTCTCATGTACAGGGGCGTCCTCATCTCGCGTATGCCCATCGGGGACGACAGGCGCGAGAACCAGGCTGACAGCATCCTCCAGGCTGCCGAACAAAAGGCAAAGACTGCGGGCGACGCACGGATGCAGGCGGCCGTGGCAGAGATCCAGCGGGAGCGGAAGCATGTTGGCGTGACACATGATGCCCTCTGGGACCGCATCAATAGCGATATTCTCCCCTATGCCGCGGAAGATGCCCACGACGCGACGCAGCAGACGTCTCCACAGGATGATTTTCTGCGAGACCATCTCGTAGTGGCGACCATTACCGCCCCTGCGGACACACCGATGCCGCCACGATCCGAAGGGACAGTGGCGAAAAGGCAGAAAACCGGCAAACCATCAGTAGCCGAACAGCGGAAAGCCATTCTGCAAAGCCTGCCGGAAGACCTGCGCAAGGCCCACAAAGGGGCTCCGCTCAGCAAGCTGAAAGAACTGGCGGCGCAGCAAAGAGCTGACAGCGCCTTTTCAAGGGTGGTGGCGCATGTGCCGGCCAACGCCATACGGAGAAACGGAGACCAAAGCGCCATCGAAGTGGCCAAGGCATGGATACGGGAGCATATTTCCAGCCCGGTCCAGACTAAAATCGGTACTGTGGATGTGGACGCCAATGCCATCCAGGACAGCCTGAGCCACAGCATGTACCAGAACAAACTGGACGCGATCCAGGCCATCGTGCCTGTGCTGGAAAAAGGAGAATATCTGGGGACACTGCCGGACAAGGACGGCAAACCCATCGACAATTACTACTTCGCTGGCAAGGTGCAGATCGGCGAAAGTGAAAAAATCGTATTCATCAGGACGAGAGAAGCGAAAGGTATGCCCAATCGCTTCTATGTGCATGAAGTTTTTACGCAGGAAGAAATTGAGAAGTCGGGAGGCATTCGTGGGGTAACATCGGATGCAGACCGGCCCTTCAGAAATTCTCCCGACTTTTATAGAAGGTTACTCGCGGACTACCTGAAGGTCAAGGAAGCAGGACGTAGCGAGCAGCCATCTGCGGGAGGGCAGCCTTCGGCAAACGGCGCATCATACGGTACGGTGGACAAGCCTGATACCATCGCTCTTGCCAACCATTTTTCTGCGGTTTTCCTGGCAGGCGGGAAATTCGGCACCATCGTCGAAGCCCGCAGAGAAGCCGCTTCGCTGCTGGGCGGTGCCGTACGCCCGGCCACGGAAACGGCCAAGGCCGTGGATGAAGCCATCGAGCTGGGCGTGACGCTTGCCGCGCGCAAGACTGTGGCGGAAATGCGGGAACGGCGGGAGAACGATACGGCCATTTATCGGGCACTGGTGGACCTGTACCAGCGTCAGCCGCGATTGAGTGTGCGCACCAGCACCAGTATGGCCCAGCAGGCCTACAGCACGCCGGCCCCCATCGCCTTCCTGGCTTCACGTCTGGCGGGTATCGACACGGATACCAAGGTATTCGAGCCCACAGCCGGTAACGGCATGCTGCTGATGGAGGCAGATCCCAAGAATACCACGGCCAACGAATTGAACGCTGACCGGGCCGCGCGCCTGCGCTCCCAGGGCTTCACCGTCTCCGAACGGGATGCCGTGGACTACGCGCCTTCCGGCATGGACGTGGTCATCGCCAACCCTCCCTTTGGCCGCGTAATGGATGCGGACAGGCAGACCAGGGAGTTTTCTGTCCATGACCTGACGACCAGGGAACTTGACCACGCTATTGTGGCCCGTGCGCTGGGTGCGCTGAAACAAGGCGGGCGGGCTGTGCTGATCATCGGCGGCAAGCAGGGCAATGATGCCAGCCGGAGCAAAAAGTACCGCGCTGCCGATCAGGTGAACTTTTGGGGCTGGATGTTCGACCATTACCGGGTGTTGGATCATTTCAGCGTCGATGGTAAACTGTATGAGCGTCAGGGGGCAGGATACCCCATAGACATCGTTGTTCTTGAGAACAGCGGTCCCTCTCGTGGCCGCGTGTTCCCGGGCGCCGCCCTGCCGCGTCATTACACGTCTTTTGGTGACCTTGAGGAGGTACTGCATGGGCAAGTGGTGGACGCCGCCGAGCGAACGCCCGGCGCTGACGGTCCAGATACCGGACGAGTGGGAGACGGACCAGATAGCCAGTCAGGACGAATTGATCGAGCTGCTGACGCTGAAATTGCAGACGCTGATAGAGGACGCGTACGATCCGGAAGAGACGCTGGGACAGATGGTGCGCGATCTGGAAAACGCCTCGATCCTCGGGTACGGGATGACCGATCTGCGGAAACTGGCGGAGGGCGAATACTGGGAAGTGAACGGCCTGCTGGCGAATCCGGAAATGACGTATCTGCTGATACAGAAGGCGGGCGTGCCGGAGGGACAGGACAGTCTGACCTGGCCGCAGACGGCCACCGAAGAGACACCGGAGAACGGCGCGGACGAGATGACGCTGGAAGAGTGGGCGAACTCGGTGACAGCGGGGATGTACGTCCCGAGCTGGGAGTAAGCTCCCCTGCCCGGCAGCAAAAGACCGGTCACAAGCCAGCGGCTGCCCAGAAGCCAAAAGCCACAGAATTTCAGGTAGCCTATGAACCGGCCAGCTCCATGCAGAGCATGGGGACGCTCGTGCCCAAAAACATGGCTACCGCTGCCAGACAAGCCCTGGCAGACCTTGAAAAACGTCACGGCGGCATTGACCAGTATGTGGCGGATCAGCTCGGCTATCCTGCCGCAGAGCTCGGCAACTATTTTGCCGCCGAGCAGGTGGACGCCTTGGGCATGGCCATCAGCAATATTGCCGATGGTTCCGGCTTCATTATTGGCGACCAGACCGGCATCGGAAAGGGCCGAGTCAATGCCGGCATCATCCGCTGGGCAAAGCGTCAGGGCTACATCCCGGTCTTTGTGACCATGAAGCCTGACCTTTATGCCGATATGGTCCGCGACCTTGCGGATATCGGCATGGAGGGATTCAACCCCTTGCCCACAAACGCGGGCCTTTCTGGTAGCGATGCCATCCTTCTCCCTGACGGACGGGAGCTGAAAACAAAGTCTGCGCAAGCGCATGAAAAGATCCTGCGCGACGTGATGCAAAACGGCATGGGAGCGTATGATGCCGTTTTCACCACGTACGACCAGCTCAACCCCGTCAAGGGGCAGGATACCTTCCGGCGTCAGTTCATGATGGACATCGCGCCCAATGCCGTCTTCATCCTGGATGAATCCCACAATGCCGGTGGACAGGCCTCCACCCGCAAAAAAGCCAATGCCGCAGACGACCGTGCGCAGTTCGTGCGCAAAATGCTGCAATCCTCGCGGCAGGGAACATTCTATTCCAGCGCCACCTATGCCAAGCGCCCTGACGTCATGTCCCTGTATTTCAAGACGGACATGCAGTACGCCGCCGATGATATGGGCAAGCTGGCCGAGGCCATCGAACGTGGCGGCATCCCCATGCAGCAGGCAGTGGCCGCGGAGCTGACCGAGACAGGACAGTATCTGCGCCGGGAGCGCTCCTTTGAAGGGGCGGAGGTGCAGACATCCACGGTTTCCATCAACAAAGACCGTGCTGAAAAGACCGCCGACATCATGCGGGCCATCATGGCCTTTGACGATGCCAAGGAAGCGGCTGTGGAAGCGGCTGACAAGGCGGCGGCAAAGACTGGCGGTTCTGTTGGTGACAACAAAAGCACCGGCAAGGGAGGTGCTTCCAGCACCAATTTCACGGCTGTCATGCATAACGTCATTGCCCAGAGTCTGCTGGCCCAGAAAGTGGATGCTGTGGTCGAAGCCGCGGCAAATGACGTGGCCAGAGGGGAGAAAGTCGTCATCGCCCTGTCCAATACCATGGGCAGCATGATCAAGGAGTTTGCGGAACAGAACGGCATTGCCGTCGGTTCCCCCATCAACTTCACCTTCAATGACATGTTTGTCCGCTATCTGGAAAAATCGCGGATGATCGCGATCAAAAAAGCCGGACAGAAAAAAGCCGATACGAAGCGCCGCCTTACGGACGAAGAGCTGGGGCCCGACGGCGTGCAGGCCTACAACAATGCCCTGGCCGTTATTCGCAACTCCGATTTTGGCGGTCTTCAGGTCTCGGTCATCGACAGGATGCTGGCCGAATTTGAAGCCAGAGGTATCAAGGCGGACGAGATCACCGGGCGTACCGAGCGTATCGACTACACCACAGACGTCCCGACCTACGCCAAGCGTGCCACTGGCCCTTCTGACCGCATCCGTGTCGTGGACGAATTCAATTCCGGCAAACTGGATGTGGTCATCCTCAACCAGGCGGGCAGCACGGGCATCAGCCTGCATTCATCAGAGCGGTTCAAGGATCAGCGTCGGCGCAACATGATCATCGCGCAGGCGGAATCCAACATCGACGTGTTCATGCAGACGCTGGGCCGAGTTTTCCGCACCGGTCAGGTCGTGCCGCCAACCTATCAGCTCATCATGTCCGATTTGCCAGCGGAAAAACGTCCTGCCGCTGTCCTGGCGAAGAAAATGAGCAGCCTGAATGCCAACACAACGGCATCCAAGGAATCCGACACGTCATTCAAAAATATCCCTGACTTTCTCAACAAGTACGGAGATCGTGTCGCCAAGCAAGTCATGGACGAGAATCCCGAGCTTTCCAAAAAACTTGGATCTCCGGTCAAGGAAGACGGCGAGGACGCCATGCGCAAAGTGACGGGACGCATCCCGTTGCTGCCGGTCAAGGAACAAGAGCAACTCTATGCTCTGCTGGAAGCCGAATACAACGACCTCATTGCCCAGCTTGAAGCCATGGGCGGCACTGGCCTTGAGGCCAAGAGCCTGCCGCTGGATGCCCGCCTGTTGGATGAGGTGGAGATAGTGCCGGCCAAGGATGTGGGCAAGGATACCCCCTTTGCCGGGACGGCCAGGATCGGGACGTATGACGTGAAGAAACTGGGCAAGCCCTGGCCGTCCGCGAAAGTAAAGGAGATGGTGCAGGCTGCGGATGTTCCAGATACGGAAAAGCTGTTTCAGGAGGCCCAGGTCTGGCATAACGGCAAGGTCAGGGACATGAGCGACGAGGCCGCAGCAAACCAGCAGAACCGGCTGAACCTTGCCCGGGATGTCATTGCTGATGCGGCCAGGATGCGCCCAGGGACACCGGTGCTGATCTCTGGGGAAAACCTGCTGATGGAAGGGGTCATGCTCAGGCTGTACCACAAGGGCAGCGCGGAGAATCCCCTGGCGCTCAGCACCTGGAAGATGGACATTGCCCTGCCGGATGCCTCCCGAAAGATCACCATCCCGCTGTCACAGACCGTGCGGAAGGAAGATGCCCTTACGGTCACTCCATCGCATCGCGATCCTGACGTGCTGTACGGGATGTTCGATTCTGCCCAGAGAGAAAGCAGGGAAAAGGCCCATATCATCACCGGCAACATCCTGGCCGCCTTCCAGAAAGTCAATGGAAAGGGCAATGTCATCACCTTTCAGGATCATGAGGGGAATACGATCCCGGGCATCATGCTGCCCAAGGACACCGATCCCCAGAAACTTCTTGACGGGATGGATGTTTCCCTGTCGCCCGATGCGGCCATACGCTTTTTGCGTGAGCTGCCCGGCAAGGCTGCTGTCAAAACGGCGGACAAGCTCCTTGTGCTGTCCCATGACGGGCGTGATTTCACTGTTTCCGTCCCTTCGTCCAAGGCCAAGGGGGCGCAGTATTTCCTGAACAGGGACGTGCTTGAGGCTGCGGGGCAAGACTTCATCCGCTCCGGGCAGAGCATGGTGCTGCGGCATCTTTCCGAAGGTCAGGCCGCAGGCATCCTGCAGGCGCTGTCAGGACAGGGCTACGGATTCGTAGCCGACAACAACCGGGATGCAGCCCGCCAAATCATGGCTGATACAGACAGTCAGGCCCTGGCGTCACTGGCCTCACGCCCTGCGCGCAGGCCGGACAGCCTGCCTTCACGCTTTGCCGACATGCCCACGATCGAGGCCGACAGCACGCAGTGGTTCGGGCCGGGAAAGGCTATCGATGCGGACAGCCGGAATATGCGCAAGGCAGTATATGACTGGGCGCGTACCGCCTTTCCCCAGGGGATGACGGTGGCCAATGCGGATACCGGCTGGAGGGTGCAGGTGACACCATCTGGTATCAAGGCCAGTCTTCACCACGGATATGATGAGCTGCTGGCCCGATCCGTGCCCTTCATCCCGCAGATCGTCGAGAGCGGCATCCATCTTGACTCCATAGAAAAAAAGCCTGGTCTCATGTCGCATATCTTTGCGAACAAGATCAGGCTGGACGGTCAGGATTATGTGGTGGGCTTCGTGCTGCGTGAAGATGACAACGGCAACCGTTTCTACGATCACGAGCTGACAGAAATAATCAGCCCCGACTGGCTAAAGCCGGGACCCGCTCTCCAAGAAGGAAACGTTGTACACCGGACCAATCGGGGTGATGTGATGAACATACTCCGGGAACGTCTGGGCGTCAATGACGGGACGGGGCAGATATTGTTCCGGACCGCCGGCCAGTTCCTGCCGCCAAAATTCAAGGGGAGACGTGCCCCGAGCATGGAGGCTGTGCGTCGCCTGGCTGACAAAATGAACAGTATGGCCGCCAATGCCGCCCGCGTGGAGATCGTGGAAAATGCCGAGGCCCTGCCGCAGAACCTGCGCGATGCCTATGCTTCTCAGGCGGACAGCGTTGAAGGTCTGTACGATCCGACAACGGATACCGTGTGGCTGGTGGTCGAGAATCTGGAAAGCCTTGAACGGGCCGCAGAGGTCTGGCTGCACGAGAACGTGGTGCATCATGGCCTGCGCTCTGCACTGGCACCGGCGCAGCGCAGGCTGCTGCTCAACCAGCTCTGGCAGATCATGGGCGGGATGGGAAACAGCAGCATTCGCGACATCGCCAGCCGGTATGGACGAGACCCGCGCAGCAACGAAGCTGCCAGGCTGCTCATCATGGAAGAAGCCCTGGCCAATCTGGCGGAACGCCGTGCCCAAGGGCTGCTGCGCAGCACGCAGGAACAAAGCCTGTGGCGCCGGATCGTCGATGCCATTGTGCGTGCCTGGAACGGCATGGTACACACGCTGACCGGTCGCAGGGGACGCATGGGCCGTAGCCAGATGGAGCGGCTGCTGGACGCCCTGCAGGGGCATGTGATGGAGGGAAGGCCTGTTGCCATGCCTGACGCGGCCTTGGAGGAAGGGCGCCTGCTGTACCAGGACAAAAAGAAGAGCCTCGCATGGGCGCGGACAAACAGGCTACAATTGCCCAGAGTGCGCAAACTCCCAGCGAGGCTTTCTGGAAAGAGGATACTCACGGAAGAGGACGTGGTCAAGCCGGCGGATCCCGGAAGGGGCGGGGAAAATACTCCCCTGGCCTCCCTCGCCTCTCGCCCGTCCGGTCTTACCGAGAGCGTTGCTTCCGGCATCCGGGCACTGCGAAAGGTCATGGGCCGTGGTGTGAGCGCTGACGTGGAAGACATCCTGTCCAATGAAGAAATGGGCAAGCTGATCCCGCGCCATGACCTGAGCCTGGCCGAACGCCTGTTCAAGCTGCCGCACTGGGTGGCCAAGGACCATGCCGGATTCGCCAAGGTCTATGACAGACAGCTGCGGCGTGTGGAAGAGCGCTCCGCCGCTCTCAAGGCCACGCTGGAGCAGGTGCCTCTGCTCTTTGATGGTGATGCCAGCAAGCGTCTGGGCCAGAAGGAGCAGGAACAGCTGGCTGCCATGATCTGGAAGTGGGACGGGAAGCAGATCGGGCCCTTGAACGCCATCGAGAAATTCAACGTCGTTGACCAGACTGTGAACGGACGCGACGTCCTGGAGCTGAACCCGGACTACCAGAAAAAGTTCAGGGCATGGCTGAAGGAACAGCCGGAGCCGGAGCGCGTGAAGCAGGCCTTTGGGCAGGTGCGCGAAGCTCTGGATGCCGCCTTCCTGCGTGCCTACAACAAAATGGCCGCCATGTCAGACCTTGCCGATACCGACCTGGAAATATACCGGACGGAGTTCGGGAACATCCACAACTACTTCCCGCATCAGCGTACAGGGAAATATTTCGTAGTGGCAAAGGTGGGCAAGGAAACGGTCTTCCGCAAGCATTTTGACGTACCTTTTGGCTCGTCGGTGCGCGAGGAATGGGCCAAGATCGTTGCCGAGCACAGGAAGGACTTTCCCGACGCCACATGGGAGGATCCGCGCGAAGCCCAAAAGCTGCCGGATGACATCCTGGGGGCTCCCATTGATCCGGAAGCCATGGAACAGATCATCTCCGCCGCGGCGTCCCGGCTGGGCGACAGCGAACAGGCCGAGCGCGTGCGCTCCACCCTGCTCTCTGGCGTGGCCGACGTCCTGAAAGCCCGCGGTTTCGGGGCCCATGGCATCCACCGGCAGAATATCCCCGGCTTCGAGACCCAGGACGTGAAGGGCGTCCTTTACAGCTACATGGCCGGTCTCAACGGCTGGCTGACCAAGATGGAAGCCGCTGCGGACTTTGCCCGGGCCCTGGGCAAGATTGATGCCAGCGCCTCTCCCCGACTGTGGGAATATGCTGCGCAGTACACCAAGGACATGCTGCGCAACAGTGACCAGATCGACAGGATCACCGGCAATATCAAGTCCGTGGCCTTTGCCTGGTATCTGGGCGGGAATATCAAGACCGCCGTGGTCAACCTGACCCAGAATGCCGTGGTGGGCGTGCCCCGCTTGCAGCAGTATGTCACCGGCGGCGGGGGCCACTGGCTGAAAAGCGCCATGGATACCATCGGCCTGACCTACTCTGGCAAGGGACTGCACGGTGCCAAGAAGCTGACTGCCGAAGAAGCGGCCATGCTGCAAGAACTGTACGGCAACAGTGTCATCACGGATGCCTACATGGAAGAAATCCGCGGGCAGATCTCTGCTTCGCCGTCCCTGCGGATGTGGGAACGCTTCACGCGACTGCTGGGCTGGCCCATGAGCAAGGTGGAGATCTTCAACCGGGCCTCCCTTGCTCTGGCAGCCTACCGGGCGGCCCGTGTCGGGGCCTTCAAGACCAAGGCCTTAAAAGAATACGGGCTTGAGCCGGGCCAGAAGATGACCCACGAGCAGGCACGGGACTTTGCGGCCATGCTGGTGCGCGATACGCACTTTGAATACGGGCGCGGCAACCAGCCGGAGTTCCTGCGCAGCAATGTGGCCGGACGCATGCTCTCCCCCGTGTTCACGTTCCGCAGCTTCGGAGCCAACATCCTGAACCTGTGGTGGCGGGCCCTGCTCTATGAGGGCAAGGAGGGGCGCACCTTCGTGGCCAAGAGCCTGGGGGCGACCGTGGCCCTTGGCGGGCTGACGGCCTTCCCCTTCTATGCGACGCTGGCGGCGTTGTGCGCCGCGGCTTCCGGGGATGACGAGGACTGGACCGCAAAGATCAGGAACGCCCTGCCGACAAACAACCTGCTGCGGGATGTGGTCTGTTATGGACTGCCATCCTTGCTGGGGGTGAATATTGGCGGCTCCCTGCGCATGGAGACGCCCTTCACGGAGGGCATGAAGCGTGGCGAGACGTTCAAGGAGGCCATGACGGAAAGCCTGGGCGATCTGCTGGGCATCCCCTATGATCTGGCCGTGAACAAGCCGTCCAAATTCCTGGAAGCCAGGCGCTTCGACGCTGACTACAGGGCAGTGGAAGCGCTTGTGCCGACCTTTGTGGCCAATATTATGCAAGCCTGGCGCCTGACTACGGAGGGACAGACGACCATGCGCGGGCGGCCCATCAACAGCCCTGGCCAGCCCGGCGCCCGGAAGCTCTCCACCGGAGAAGCCTTTGGCAAGGCGCTGGGTTTTCAGCCCACCAGCAGTACCAAGAGTTATGAAGCCTATGCGGCTGAGAAAAGGCGCACGTCGATGCGTAGCGACAGGATAGACGACTTCACCAACCAGGCCCTGGATGACCTTGAAAGCAAGGGACGCCCGTACATGATGCGCGAGCTGCATAAAAAATTGCAGACGTGGAACAAGGAGATGGAAGCGGAAGGAAAGCCGGCCATGAAGATCATGCCCAAGGACGTGCTGCGGCGTGTGGCCGCACGCAGGCGGGAGAACAGGCCCACCAGGGACCAGAGAGAAAAAGGCGCCGCCCAGATGGCGACGTGGGGAGTGTAATAAGGGAAAGCCCCGCTTCCGGGAGGAGGCGGGGCCGTTCTAATAAGTTCATTGACGGCCGTGAACGCATCAGAGGGATAACACTCGGAACAGCTACAAATCCTCTTGGTGCAGATTTGGTGCAAACGTGGTGCAAAGACCGTTTTTGGTGCGGATTTGGTGCGGGATTTTGGCACGAAAAAAGGGTTTACGTTTCCGTAAATCCCTGATTTTTATGGTACCGGGAGCGAGACTCGAACTCGCAAGGTGTTGCCACCGACGGATTTTGAGTCCGTTGCGTTTACCAATTCCACCATCCCGGCGTAGCCGCAGGCCAGAAGCCCACAAAGCTTTTAAAGATTACAGGTGATAGGTGTCTTCGTCAAGTTTTTTACGTCCTGTTGTCTGCATTTCTTCAAAAAATGCCTTCATCGGCTTTTTGCAAAAATGCACTCTCCTGCTCCGGCCAAAGGCCTGCAGACAGGCAGGGCTCCTTGACGAACCTGTTCTCATTGCCCTGCAAGCGTTCTATGCGACTTGCCCGACAGCACTCCCAGGCGTCCACAGGATATTGGCGCGCCCAGGCCTGCATGAGCTGCCGTTGCTGACGGCTCAGACGGTAATGCTCAGCATAACTGTCAGCCATATAGAGGCTTGAGCGTGCGATCTGCCCGCGCGCCCGTTCCGGCGGCTCCACCTTGTTGCCGCTGACCTTCATGGGGCAGGAACCAAACGCAGAAGGGACGCCCGGCCCCAGCATCTGGAAATTTTTGTTGGAACGCACGGCATTGACCGAACCTATGGCAGGATACAGGTTATACATATCGGCCTGCATGCGACGATAGTCGGCATTGACCTTTTCCGCGCAGGCCCGTCCCCTGAAAGTTTTGCCCTTACGATCCACACAAAGGGCGTGACCTTCCCGCCACTCCGAAAATGCCCTGCCGAAATTCTCGGCAGGGACGACATGCTCCCACTCCACTCGCGCAGAACGCTTCTGGTGCTTATCGGTCGTAAAGCCCTGCGGCAGCTCGACCTGCTTGTGCGCATCGAAAAAAGCTCCGCAATAGAGCGTCTGCCGATGGTCATAGTAAACTTCCTGCTCCAAAAGCCGCTTGGCTTTGGCAAAACTTTCGTTTTGCATATTGCCCGCTGCCCTGCCCTGTGCAGGCAACACCAGCAACAAAGCCCACAGCAACCACACGATCCTTTTCATGATGATACCCTCGAAAAGTGCCCGCGTATGGCCTGACTATGGGGCGTAGCCTTTCCAAAAGATGAAATCCGCGGACAAATTTTGGAGGGATATATAAGATTTTCTATATATTTTTCAAGATATGCCTCCCACGAAGACACTGCGAAAACACCAATAAAAAAGGCCCGTCATCA
>OHAJ01002065.1_pt1 | contig 14089 bp, 10 predicted proteins | sample 1577101 | NCBI WGS metagenome assembly OHAJ01 (sample SAMEA3541531, study PRJEB24748) | human gut metagenome | biome: human gut; feature: human-associated habitat; material: faeces | place: China | collected 2012
TCTGCGGCTTGAAGTCGCGGCGGCAGTTGGCTATGTACTCTATCATTCCGTCGGGGCTGGGAGAGCCATATTGTTTCTCCAATTCACTGGTTGGGGCATAAGGGGGGAGACCGGAAGTGTGCGTTAGCAGGTCGGCGATACGGATGATTTTCTTATCTTTTCCGTCTTCGCTCACCCAGGATTTAAATTCAGGGATGTAGAGGCTGACGGGGTCCAGGAGGCGGAGCTTGCCACGTTCTGCCAGAATATGGGTACAGATGGCAGTGGACATGGGTTTGCTGCATGAAGCCATATCGAAAATAGTGTTTACGGTCATAGGCTCGGTGTTAGGGTACACCCGCTTGTTGCCGTATGCTTTGAGGTAAGCCATCTTCCCGTTGCGCACTACAGCGAGCACGGCACCGGGAATGTCTTTATTGGCGATGGCGGTTTCTATCGCTTCGTCAGCGTATAGCAAATGGCGGGAATCCATGCCGACTTGTTCGGGGGCAACACGTTGCAAGGATTGTGCATTGGCTTGCAGGGCAAGCAATACAAAAAAGAAAAGGGAAGGGAGGAGTTTCATAATGTTACCCCCCTATAAGCATCCACTGCCTTTTTCACTGAACCATGCATTAGCAACAGTGCCTTTGCCTTTCCATAGTCCAATCCCAGTTCTTCTACAATCATGCGGGTACCACGGTCTACCAATTTCTGGTTACTCAGCTGCATGTTCACCATCTTATTACCTTTTACGCGACCCAGTTGTATCATGACAGAAGTGGTAATCATGTTCAGTATCATTTTCTGTCCCGTACCCGATTTCATGCGTGAGCTACCTGTTACGTACTCCGGTCCTACAATCATTTCGATGGGAACATCTGCTTCTGCTGCCATCGGAGAGTCGGGGTTGCTGGTGATGCAGCCTGTAAGAATGCCGTGTTCGCGTGCTTTCTGCATGGCACCGATAACGTAAGGAGTCGTGCCGGAAGCAGCAATGCCGATGACGGTATCTTTATCCGTAATGTTACGTTCAACCAACTCTTCCCAACCGCGACGCATATCGTCCTCCGCATTTTCCACCGGATTGCGCAGGGCTGTATCACCACCTGCTATCAGTCCGATGACGAGTGTAGGAGGCATACCGAATGTTGGAGGAATTTCCGATGCATCCAGCACACCCAGGCGACCGCTGGTACCTGCTCCCATATAAAAGATGCGTCCGCCTTGCTTCATGCGTGGAACGATTTGTGTCACCAGTTTCTCAATCTGTGGGATAGCTTTCTGAACAGCCAAAGCCACTTTCTGGTCTTCTGTGTTGATGTCCTCTAATATTTCGCGGACAGATTTCTTTTCTAAGTCGTTGTAGAGCGAAGGTTGCTCTGATATCTTTACGAATGCCATGATGATGATGAGATTTATGATTTATAATTTATGATTTATGGAGGCTGGGATGGTTAGCTATGGTAGCTAATCAGGCCTTCCATAGGGCTTTGGAGAATGGTACCTATTTGAATGCCCATTTCCTGTGCGGCCTCGGCAAGTACCTCCTTATAATGGAATGCTACGGAGCCGATGAAATGTACCTTGCTATGCTGATAATCGTATTGCATGACGTTCCTTTTCAGGAAAGCCTTGAAACTGTTCAGCACCAGCGTGCGCACACAAGGCTCATCCAGATTCTGAGCGAGGAATGGAGACAGGCTTGCCAAGAAGCGGTTCGGGAATGGTTTGCGGTATACACGGTCGATGATGTCTGCCGGTTCCAGATTGAACTGTTTGAGGAACTTCTCTTTCAGTTCCGGAGTCATTTGATTCTTCAGAATATCACCTACCAGCAATTTGCCCAGGCAAGCACCGCTACCTTCGTCGCCAAGGATGAAACCCAGGGGGGAGACGTTGGCACCAATATGTTTGCCGTCGTAATAACACGAGTTGGAACCTGTGCCCATGATGCAGGCTATGCCCGGTTCGTGTCCGCAAAGTCCGCGGGCGGCGGCAAGCATGTCTGTATTTACTTCCACTTCGTCGCCCGAAACCTGGAGATGCTGGATAATGGCACGGTGTACCATGGCTATTTTGTCGGGGAAGCCACAGCCGGCACCATAAAAGTACACAGCGTCGAAGGCATGGGTCGTTAACTGGGGCAGCAGCGCTGTCGCAATTTCATTACTGATCTCCTCTTCCGACTGAAAGAAAGGGTTGATACCTTTCGTAGAAATCTGTTGGATGAGTTTACCTTTCTCTACAACACACCAATCGGTTTTTGTAGAGCCACTGTCTGCTATTAATATCATATCGTTTAATTTTAATTATTCATCGTTTATATTTCATCGGTATTATAGTCTTTTGCCGATTTATCTGCTTGCTACTATATCTTGATATATATCTTCCGTTTATACAATTGATAGCCGATGCACCAATTGATGGCTACAAAGAGCAATGCATAGGCCAGTGAACCGCCTGTCTCACCGAATATCGGCATGAGAACGATCTTGTATAAGAACCCGTGTATGCTGATGCTGCCATCGCCCCAGGGAAAGCTGATGCTGCCGAACAGGATGCTGAGTACTCCACCCAGAACATACATGAACAGGGGATTTACACCGAAAGCCTCGAAGAAAGTACACCATTTCTTGTATCCTTTTACATCGATGATCCAGATGAGCAGTGCCAGAAAACTGGAGGCTAGTCCGCAAGTGGTGAGAACGAAGGTGGGAGACCAGATTTTCTTGTTGATAGGACAACCGTAGCTCAGCAGGAAGCCTGCGAAGGTAAGGATGGTGCCAATCAGGAATAACTTGATCAGGTGAGAGTTCAATAACGTCTCGCGGTTCTCGGTTTTATTGCTGTCCAGCATCATGCGACCCACGCAGAAGCCCAGTAATACATGGGCAATAGAGGGGATGGTGCTTAAAAGACCTTCGGGATCAATGCCGTTATCCTTGTACATGTGTGCGGGGGTGAGGATGGCACGGTCCACTATGGAGAGGATATTGGTTTCGTTGTAAGCAAATCCGTTGCCACACATCAGCAGGATGAAGTAACCTACCAGCAATGTGGCAATGAGGTAAGGGATATGACGGTGTTTCATGGTCAGCGCAATGATAGCGGTAGCACCGTAGCAAAGGGCCAGACGCTGCATGACACCCAGGATACGGATGCGGTCGAAGGTCCAGACGGATGCCCAGAGTTGTTCGCCGAAGCTGAGTCCTTCATGGGAACCTGCCCAGTAGTAACAGAATCTGGAGAACCAGCCGATGGCAAGTCCGATCAGGAAGATGATAATGGTACGCTTCAATATCTTCATGGCGGCTGCATGGCTGAACTCGAAATTGTACTTCTTCAGGGAGATATAGGTAGAGATACCCATGATGAACATGAAGAAAGGGAAGACGAGATCGGTGGGGGTGAGGCCATTCCACTCAGCGTGGCGCAGGGGGGCATATATATGTCCCCAAGTGCCGGGGTTGTTCACCATAATCATGCCCGCAATGGTGACACCGCGAAGGATGTCGAGGGCAAGAATGCGCTTGTTTGTCTTGGTCTGACTGTTCATTGTAATAAGTGTGTTAAGTTATTAGTTATAAGTTATCAGTTGCTTCAGCTTTCACGCTCTTCGTGCATTGGTCTACGAGATAGGCGATAGAGACGTAGGGGATACCTGAGTTGGTAGTCAGTCCTATTTCGCAAGTACGACTGTTGGAGTAGCCGATAGTGATACCCGATGCTTCTATCTGCGGACGGAGTTTGCGCAAGGCATAGGAATTCAGTTCAGGATAGGTGAATCCACGGTCGCCGGCAAAACCACAGCAGCCTACTTCTTCGGGTACGAAGACATGCGTAGAACAGAGTTTTGCCAGGGAAATAATCGTATCTGCCAGACCCATTTTGCGCATGGAGCAAGTGATGTGTATAGCTACGGGGCGGTCGGTCTGCGTGAAGACTAGTTTGTCTCGCAGGAAAGTGTAGATGAATTCTGCAGGTTCGTAGAGTTTCATCTTTTGAATGGTTTCGCGCATGCGGTGCAGACAGGGGCTTTGGTCGCAGAGAACAGGGTATTTGCCTTGCTCGCTGGCTTCCCAAAGGGCGGCTTCAAGTTCGGCGGCTTTGCGGTCGGCAATGTCGAGCATACCTTTACTTTCCCAGATGGTGCCGCAGCAGAGCTTGTCCATGTCCTTGGGGAAGATGACTTCGTAACCGCCTTTTTGTAGGAGGGAGATCATCTTGTTTACCAAAGGTTGCTTCACGGGGGATTTTTTCGGGAGGCCCATGGTTTGGTTGATGCAGCTGGGGAAATAAACTACTTTGTTTAATTGACAATTGACAGTTGACAATTGTGACTTGTCAATTGAATAAGCTTTCGGCATGGCAGACGTCCACAAAGGTACGCCCAATACATTGTGCATCCCTTTCGTAATGCTGCTCATGGCTTTGGTTCCTAATACGGAGTGTCCGAAATTGGCTAATGATAAAACGGGGCGCAGACTACTCTTAACACCGGCGAAGTGATTGGCTACGAAATCTCCTGCTTTATATCCGAGGCTACCTTTCGGCAGTGCTTCCTGGCGGATGATATGGGTCAGGTCGCCTGTATTGATATTCATTGGGCAGGACATGGAGCACAGTCCGTCTCCTGCGCAAGTTTGATTGCCCGGGTAGCGGTATTGTTTTTCGAGTAGAGACAGACGTTCCGGGGCTGTGCCGCTTTGTTTCAGACGTGATATTTCCCGTTGCAATACAATGCGCTGGCGCGAAGAAAGGGTAAAGCCGCACGACAGGCAGTTCACTTCGCAGAAGCCACATTCGATGCACTTGTTTACTTTTTCGGCAGGACTGGCTTCGTCGATAGGAATCAACGGCAACGGTTTGAAGTTCTTGATGTGGCATTGCGGGTCATCATTGAAGATAACGCCCGGATTGAGCAGCCCTTTCGGGTCGAACAACTGCTTGACTGCCTTCATGGTTTCAAAAGCTGCCTCTCCCCATTCATATTTCACGAAGGGGGCCATGTTACGTCCGGTGCCATGTTCTGCTTTCAGCGAACCGTCGTATTTATCGACTACCAGAGTCTTTACGTCATTCATTAGGTCCTCGTAGCGCTTTACTTCGGCGTCGGTACTGAAGGACTGGTTCAGGATAAAATGGTAGTTGCCTTCCAGGGCATGACCGTAGATGCAGGCATCATCGTAGCCGTGGCGGGCGATGAGCTGTTGCAGGTCGGCAGTGGCTTCGGGTAGGTCTTCGATGTGGAAGGCTACGTCCTCGATGAGGCAGGTAGTGCCCGGCTGGCGTGTACCACCTACGGATGGGAATATGCCTGAGCGGATAGCCCAATACTTGGAATATTCTTCCGGCAGGTCGGTGAAGTGCACGGGGATGTAGGTGCTGAAAGTTTTCAGACATTCCTCGATTACTGAGATGTTCTGTTCCAGTTCCTCGCGGGTGCGGGCTTTGGTTTCGGTCAGCACGGCTGTGAGGCCGGAGGCATCGGCAACTTCTTGCTTATACTTTAAGTAGACAGGATCTTCTACCGAAGAGAGGCTCTTATAGTCCAGCAGTTCGGCGCCTTTTACTATCTTTCTGTCTGCTTCTGATGCGGAAGTATTGTCATTTGAGAGTTCTTTCATCGCCACCACCGCCCGGCAGGCATCCTTGATGTTGGTAAAATAGAGCATGGCGCTAGCCTTGTACGGATAGTCGTACTCTGTGCGCATGGTAATTTGGGAAAGGAACGCAAGCGTGCCTTCCGAGCCTACCATCAGGTGGGCAATAATATCGAATGGATCATCGAAACGGACAAATGGCAGAAGGTTCAGTCCGGTTACGTTCTTGATGGAATATTTGTAGCGGATGCGTGCGGAGAGTTCTTCGTTGGCACGTATCCGATCGCGCAGTTCGCAGATGCGGTTAAGGAAATTGGGGTGGGTGGCTTCGAAGGAAGCACGCGAAATGTCGTCCCCTGTATCCAGCACGGTGCCGTCCGCCAATACGATGCGGGCGGAGAGAAGTACCTTGTCACTATTGGCATGTGTGCCGCAATTCATGCCCGAGGCGTTGTTCATGACGATGCCGCCTACCATGGCCGATTTCACACTTGCCGGGTCCGGAGCAAACTTACGTCCGTAGGGTGCGAGAATCTCGTTAACCCGCTGACCGATGATGCCCGGTTGCAAGGTAATCTGTTCATGATCGGGAGAAATGCTGTACTTCTCCCAATGTTTTCCGGCTACTATCAGGATAGAGTCACTAATGGCTTGTCCCGACAAGCTGGTTCCTGCGGCACGAAACGTCACTGGCAGACCATAACGGTCGGCAAGTCTCAACAGTTCGGAGATCTCCTCTTCGCTGCTGGAACGAATCACGATTTGTGGGATAAGGCGGTAGAAACCTGCATCTGTTCCCCATGCTAACCGGCGCAGTTCGTCGGTGTATATCCTCTCCTGCGGGATGACCTGGGAGGCATCGTGCAGAAAGGCCATATAGTTACTCTTTGCCATATTGTATATTAATTAAACTTCCTTTGTCCCCCCTGCCAGAATATGTTGTGGAAAGGGGCTAAATGAAGTAACGACTGAACCCTATTAAGGTAACGACTGAACTCTATTCAAGTAACGGTTGAATGGCATTCAGTCCTACCCTTTTTTGAGATTAATTTCTTTTGTCCTATTATTTGTATAAGTAGTACTTCTTCGACAACCGTCGGAAGTCTTCAGCATCCTTATACCAATAGTCGCGAACATCTTCCCAGCGGTTGCGTTGTGAGAACCGCTTGCGTATTTCTTCCGAGCCGCTTACCATATCGAACATACGGAAACGTCCTTTGTCGGCATGCTCAAATACAGCACGGTCAGGATAGAGCGCTGCGATCTCCTGCATTACCAGGAACTGGATGTCGCTCAGCGGGGCTTTTTGCACATCCATGATGTGTACCTGTACGCCTTGCAGCAATTCACCCTTACCCACGGAGTAGAAGGGTTTCAGATACATCGGCCTGAATACGACACCCGGCACATTCAATGCGTTCAGGTTTCCCGCCAGTTTTTCTGCTTCTACCCACTGTGCGGCGAACATCTGGAAGGGTATCGTATAGCCTACTCCGATGGACATGTATCCCAGTTCCCCCAGAATACCGCTTACTGGATAGAATATAGCCGAGTGCGGATGGGGGATATGCGGAGAAGAGGGTACCCATTGTAACCCCGTTTGTACATAATCCATCTTGCGTTTCCAACCTTTCATCTTCACAACGTGCAGGTTGCATTGTGCTGCCATCATCTTTTCTCCGTTCAGCATCAATGCCAGCTCACCGCAAGTCAGCCCGTAAAGGTACGGAATCTTGAACTGACTGACAAAAGAAATGCAATCATCTTCTACCAGATTGCCTTCTATCTTGAGTCCACCTACCGGGTTGGGGCGATCCAATACGATAAATTCTTTACCGTTTTCGGCTGCTGCTTCCATAGCCAGTCCCATTGTACTGATATAGGTGAATGAGCGGCAACCGATATCCTGGATATCGTAGACCAATACGTCAATGTCTTTCAACATCTCCGGTGTAGCCTTGCGGGTTTTGCCGTAAAGGGAATATACGGGCAATCCGGTGGTGGCATCTTTGATGTCCGTCACGTGGTCGCCGGCATGTACGTCGCCACGAACCCCGTGCTCCGGACCAAAGAGGGCAACCAAATTTACGTTCGGTGCTTCATGCAGAATGTCAATGGTGGATTTCATCTGATTATCCACTCCGGTGGGGTTGGTAATCAGACCTACGCGTTTGCCTTCCAAGCACTTGAAGTTCTGATCTTTCAGGACTTCGATACCTGTCTTTATCCGAATCTTTTGTGCCTGCGATGCACCACAGAGGAAGCAGAGGACACAGAGGAGAATATACTTTTTCATAATGAATCGTTCTTTTTTATCACTTTATCACTTATCACTTCTTCCCGTATGTCGGGTCAATCTTCCTGTCGGCAAACACCGTGACCACAATAGTGGCGGCACAGCAGAGTATTACGATCCAGAAGAAGTTGACATAGCCGACTGCTTCCTGAAGGTAACCTGCAAACATGCCCGGAATCATCATGCTCAGTGCCATGAAGGCGGTACAGATGGCATAGTGCGACGTCTTGAACTCTCCTTCGGAGAAGTACATCATATAAAGCATATAGGCCGTGAATCCGAATCCGTAGCCGAACTGCTCGATGGCAATGGCCGTGGAGATGGCAAACAGATTATCGGGTTGGCCGATGGCGAGATAGACGAAGGTCAGACAGGGGAGTGTCATGCATCCCGCCATCCACCAAATGGATTTCTTCAGTCCGATACGCGATGCAAACAATCCGCCCAGGATACCGCCTACGGTGAGGAATATCACTCCGATAGTGCCATACACAATACCTACTTCTGCCGTGGAAAGTTCCAGACCTCCTGCCTCTTTAGAAGCTACCAGGAAAGGCATACACATCTTGATGAGGAATGCTTCGGGCAGGCGATAAAGCAGCATGAATGCGATGGCCAGCCATACGCCGGGTTTGGTGAAGTAAGTGGCAAATGTGCGCCCGAACTCTTGGAATATGGCTTTTGCACTGGCTGTTCCCGGTGTCAGCACAGACTTGTCAGAGGTAGGCTTGGGTATTGCAAAGAGGTGATAGAAAGTTACCAAACTGAACATGACGGCTGTAACCAGCATTGTGATGGTCCATGACAGTGGAATGTCTTTGTATCTCAGCTCGATGGCACCGGCTATGGCTACGAGTACTCCTTGTCCGAAGATGGATGCAAGGCGGTAGAAGGTGCTTCGGATACCGACAAATGCAGCCTGGTCGCTCTGTCTTAATGCCAGCATGTAGAAGCCATCGGCGGCAATATCATGTGTAGCCGAAGCAAATGCTGTAATGATGAAGAGAACCAGTGTGATGGTGAACATGCTGATGGGAGTTGTTCCGGCAGCTATCGTTGCTTCATCCGGTTTCGGAATAGACAGTGTCAACAGGATGAATGCTATCGACATCAGGATTTGCATAGAGATGATCCACCATCGTTTGGTCTTGATGATGTCGATGAACGGGCTCCAGAAGGGCTTGATGGTCCAGGGTAGATACAGCAAACTCGTAAACAAAGCCATCTCTCCATTGGGAACACCCATCTTGGCAAACATCAGTACCGAGATGTTGTTGACTATGAAGTAGGGGATGCCTTGTGCAAAGTATAAGGTAGGTACCCATGCCCACGGTGATATTCTTTTTGTACTGTTCATGATATTGTTTATTGTTTTGTTGAATTAGTCATATAGCTTCTCGATACTTGCGCCTATGTAATAGTGCAGCAGTATTGCGTCATACTTATATCCTTCCTCGCCCATGACGGCGGCGCCGATCTGGCACAAACCTACGCCGTGTCCCCAACCAGCTCCGGTGAGGATGAAGCGTCCGGGGATACCTTCGGGAGAGACGTCTTCCTTACCTACTATGAATGCGGAACTGTAGAGATGGGAAGTGGACAGCGTACGGCGTATCTCCAGTTCTTTGCCGATGGTGAGCGTCCGTTTGGTTCCTACGATTTTCAGTTTCCAGAGGCGACCTGAAGTTCCACGGGCGATAGGGACAAGATCGATGATTTGCCCGTAATCGATGCCGGAGCGTTTCAGGATCAGTGCAGAAAGTTCTTCTTGGGTGTATTCCATTTTCCAGCGGTAGAAGTCGGTGGTTTCCTGGTCGTAATTGTTCAGCACCTGCGAAAGGATTCTCTTATTTGTGGTGTTGCAGAAGGCCGGTGGAGAGGTACGAATCCACGTTTCCGCTTCCTGTTCATCCGTCAGGTCGGGTAATCCTCCACCGGGTCGGGTAGCTTCAAAGCTGAGGTCGCAGGTTTTGGGATTGAAGATGCGGAAGTCGCGTTGTTTCCGGAGATACGGATGGGGTGTATCTTCCCAGCAATACTGGAATTCTTCGAATGCACCGCCGCAGCATTTGGAGAAGCGGGCATCACATATCTTACCGTCAGACGTCAATACTTGTCCGCGGGTGGCAGCGATAGCTTGCTTTACGATTTCGGTGGAGGCGCGGGTGATGCCTTGATAACGCTGGCAATGGTCGTCTGCACAGACGTCGAAACGGGTATGGGCGTCGCGCTCATACCACTTCAATTGACAATTGACAGTTGACAATTGACAATTGGCTGCGTTATTGGGTGCTGCGCTGTCATGCCGTAAGGAATTGTCAATTGAATTGTCAATTGCAAGGAGCCAGCTTCGTGAAATCACTGCATGTGCCTTCAACAACTCTAACGAAGCCGTTGCGCTCATCTCACTGGAGATTACGCTGGTCAGGTAATCTTCTACGTGGATGACGTTGATGCCTGTCAGCTTCTTGTTCTCCACAATAATCTTCAGAGAACCCAGGAAGCGCTGGTCTTCTTTACGCTCCCAGTGGAAGTTGATGCCGATGGTGACATCAAGCAGTTCGAAAGCGTCGGTAGCTTCGTTTACAGGTTCAAATAGAAGCTCGTCATAAAGGCGTCCGTTCCACAGTATCCTGCCTTCGTTGTAGGTCACAACCTGCTTGCCACTGATTTCCATACCGTTGATGCGGTACGGATTCAGCAGGATAAACTCTATTTGCGGCTCGAACAATATGCCTACGTGTACTTTGGGTTCTTTCATATTATCTTATTAATTACTATCTTAATTCCCCTCTCCGGAGGAGAATAAGGATACTCCGTTTTATTATATCTTCTCTTTAATGCGCTGACGTACCTGATGGAAGTCTTCGGCAGAAAGCGATACTTCGCTCAGGATCTGGGCTATGTCTTCGGCGGTAATCTTGAGAAAGTCTTTTTCGACCGGTGTGATAAACACTCCGCCGAGGTCTACGGATGCAGGACTGCTCAATAAATTGGCATCTCCTTCGGCTGTATAGCAAGCCGGACGGTGCTTCTCACGTGGAAATACGCATACGATCCATTTCTCATCTTCGTACCATGCCAATACATTCATCATCGGTTCGTCATCTCCCGGTTTGATGTCCAGTGAATGATAAATGATATCGAATAGGGCGGCAGCATGTTTCTTATTGGCTGCTTCAATGACCAATGTTGCACGGGGAGCGTCATTCAAGTACCAGAGGGTAGCTTCACCGTAACCTGCCACTTTGCCTGCTACTTGTTCGCGCCAGTCCTTTTCAATAGGCATGAAACCTTTGTTGCCTGCCTGGAAGTGAGCGTGATCGGGGGCGGAGGCACCGCACTTGGGACCATTATAGAATATTGTGTAATCCGTCAACGCTTGTGCCAATGCCAGCATATCCTTGAAACGGACGGCTATGCGCTGGTTCACGTGTGCCACTTCCGGTATCGTCAGGTGGCGGGGAAAGATAGGGAACGGATTGATCAGAATATTATAATGTCCTTCGAACGGAATTCCTTTCTGCACCGGTGGTAAATTGGCCGGGCAGAGGAAACATTTGCGTTCCTTGATGGACTGGGCATCTACTTTGGCTCCCGAAGAAACGATACGTGCAGGATTGAACTGTACCTTATAAGGAATACCGTTTACATTCAACTCCTTCACCTGGACACCCGAAAGGGCGGCATAGTTGTTACGAGCCGTTTCCCAGGAGACTAGTTGCTCGGTGAACAAATTGTTTATGGTTTGGTTCATAGTTATCCTTTCTTATTCATTGCTACACGTGCCTGAAGTTCCCAAGTACGGATGCGGTCTTTATACAGATTATGACCATTCATTTTCACGATATCCAGTGAAGCATCCGAGTTGTCGTCCCAGCGGCGGCACATGTAAACTACGTCATATACACGACCGATCTGGTATTGGCGGGAGAAGTTTAATCCCAGTGCATAGTCTTCACCATAGCTGGTATTCGGAACTTTCACTTCACGCAGCACCGGAGTATAGAAAGCACGCGGAGCACCCAGACCATTGATGCGGAGTGCATTGTTGCGTCCGTTTTCGGGGGTCCATTCTTTATGGTCGATAATACCCGGAGCAATCATATTCATATTGAAATCTGTCATCATATAAGTACCTACCACCATGGCGCAATTCTGTTCATAGAAAGCGCGAACCATAGTAGTCAGTGTATTTTCATCCTTGTATACATCGTCGCTGTCCAGTTGCACGGCGAACTTACCACACTTGGGATGATGCACCCCCATGTTCCAGCAACCGCCGATACCCAAGTCATTGCGTTCGGGGATGATGTGGATGAGGCGCTCGTCGTTCTTGAATTCGTTAATAGCTTCTGTGGTTCCGTCCGTAGAGTGGTTATCGATGATAATCAGGTTGAACTTAAAGTCGGTCTTTTGCTTCAATACCGAATGAATGGCATCGCGGATAGTACGGATACGATTGCGTACAGGGATGATAACCGAAGCTTCATATTCGAAGTTGCCTGCTGAGAATTCTATTTGTTTGAATTCAGGTGCCAGATAGCCGCCGATTTCTTTCAGATGCTCGGTACAAGCCTGTTCCATTTCAATCTGACGGTCGCGGTTTCTGGGATCCACGTAATCGAATATCTTCTCACCGCTTTTGCGGGTATCGTCTTCGATTTCGCTGTACAGGTACTCGTTGATGTGTACCAGACTTGCTTTCTGGCTTACTTTCAGACGAAGGTCGTAAAGTCCGGCAAATTTATATTCGTCTTCATTCATGCGGGCAGCGGCTTCCTTGAATGCATTCGTACGGAATAACAGTACGGAACCGAAGTCGAAATCATCGCGCAATGAGCCGAATTGATAATCTATCACCGGGGCATTGGTTTGCTTGCCTTCCTTTACTTGGTAACGGTCAGCGTATACCATGCCTGCACCACTGTCTTCAGCAATGTGTATCATACGCTCCAGGGCGAATAACCCCAGTTCAAGCGTTGTATATTTTGTATAGATCAGCGTATATTCTGCATCGCTATGTCCGGCGATGTACCTCATAGCAGTGCTGGACTGGATGGATTGCATGTGCAGGGTACTGCATCCGGGTAGGTTTTCTGTAACGTCCGGTAGGGCGAGCAGATAAATATTATTCACTAAGCCGGTTTCTTGCAGGCCTTTTACTGTCTTTTCCGCTTGTGCAGCTCCTGAGAAAGGAACGAAGCAATTGATTTTATTCATAATGTCCTATATTGCTTTTAATTATTAATTCTTTAATTTTTAACTCGTAGCAGTCCTACTTCGCCACTGGTGGCGGTGAACAATACCTGTTGCCCGTTCAGCGGCACTACGGTATTGATCAGTGAGTTACCTATCTTATGTTTCCACAAGACTTTACCTGTCTGGGCTTCCAAAGCAAAGATCAATCCTTCCTTGGTACTGCCGAACATTACACCTCCCTTTTCCACTTGCATAGAGGGTGCATGTTCGTATCCGAAGCCGACGTTACTTGCCCATAATTCACAGGGTTGATCTCCTTGTGTGGCATAGCAGACAATACTGTCGTTCATAGTCTTGCTGAATACGCGCGTTCCGTCTTCCGATAAACCAATCGTTTCACGTACCATAGACTGGAAAGTGCGCCATACTGTTTCTCCATTTTCTATATTGATATCGCCATGCTCTGCTGCGCTACAATGTTTTCAAGAACCAGCCCTATCACGTTTGGAATTTTGGTAAGCCCCACGACGAGGACGCCTTTAGGCTGCTCCCTGCAAAGGCGTATCGGGTGAACCGCCGGAGCAAGTCCGGCGGCGAGGATAACCAGCGCGAAAAACAGCGAGAAGCTCGGCGAAATGCTGTTCTTAGTAAACGTGACTATCAGCCCGTATCCGAACTTGCACAGCAGGTACCCCGCCAGCGGAAGCGCTATCTTCGCGTAATTTATTCTCCCTCCGGACTTGTCGGAGCGGGCTATCATGAACAGTCCCGCCGCAGTCACGGCGATGAACCCGAACTTCCAGGCAGTGACTGCGCCGAGCGCCGCGCTTCCGAGTATCAGGTCAGTTCCGTAGGAAAGGAACACGGTCAGCCCCAGCCACGCTTTCAGCTCGAACGCGGACATTTCCTTCAGCACCACCGCCGCAAGCTGGAATTCCAGAAATTTCGACGTCCTCTTGCGTAATGAATTCTGTTGTGATGGGCAGCTGTCGGGCGATTACCTCGT
>OHAJ01002077.1_pt1 | contig 14038 bp, 17 predicted proteins | sample 1577101 | NCBI WGS metagenome assembly OHAJ01 (sample SAMEA3541531, study PRJEB24748) | human gut metagenome | biome: human gut; feature: human-associated habitat; material: faeces | place: China | collected 2012
GAGCAGCTGGGCGATGATGTACGGCAGGACCTCGTTCCACGGGAACATGCCGTTGTGAATACCAATAAATACATTCATTTTTATAAATCATTCCTGTAAGCAAGGTTATCATCATAAGCATATAATTACCTAAAATCAAGCTAAATAGTTTAAGATTTTTCAAATCAACAATCATCATCAATACCATGCCAACACAAAATAAAATCATCCAAACAATGTACCCCTTATAGCTTTTTTTCATTTTAAACCTATTTCCTTTCAATATCCCCACATAAACGCTTACAAACTAAATCTTTACAACGTTTTTTATGAGCTTCATGCAATGGGTGATTTTGAAAATCCTTTAAAGCTTCTTGATTTTCAAATTCACTATAAAAAACAAGATCATAACCTGATGATAAGTTTTCTTCCATTTCCACACATAATAAACCTTCTATATCTTTTAATGTTTCAACAAATTCTTTTAGCTTTATTAACGTTTCTTTTTCTTGATGCTTTTCTTTAACTTCGTCTGTATAATTCCAAAATAAAATATGTCTAATCATTTTTCACCCCTACTTTCATAATTTCATTAACAACTTCCTCTACTGTTTTATAAGAAACATCTATTTTATAAGTATCTAATTTTTGATACATTTCCATTCTTTCGATACTTCTTTTTAAAACATCGCTCTTTCTAATTCCTTGATCAATATCTTTTTGAATACGTTTTTCTAAAGCTTCTTTTTGACAAACTAAAGAAATCGCTATTACTTTTACGTCATTTAAATCAAGACGTGAAAGTATATCATCAATTATACTTTGTTCATGCATTACCCAACAAAAAATAATATTTTCAAAAGTATTACATTTTATATCATTGTTCAATAAAGTACAGATATTGTTTAAAACAAGCTTCTTTGTTTCTTTATTTACAACAAAAGGATGCATATCCCAACACCAATCACCATCTAAAAATACACTTTTATCTAATTTTGTTTTTAAAACTTGGCATGTGGTAGTTTTGCCAACACCCATTGTTCCACCTATTAAATATAATTTTTTCATACAAATACCTCAAATTTAATTCTACATTAAATATTTTAACATATATTAAAATAGAATTGATTTATTTATGATTATCAATTATTATTTTTATATAAAAGGGAGTAGTTAGCATCTTCGATGTTCTAATAATCGTCATCACGCTTATAGCCGGTTATTATGAGTAAATAACGAGACTTTTATCAATCAATTTTTTTGATGCGAAAAAAGTCTTTTTTGTTGACTTTTTTCGCAAGAAAGAGGAAAACATGGAATATATTTTATTAATGATTGGTTTTATTTTTCTAATTAAAGGTGCTGATTTATTTGTTGAAGGAAGCTGTAATCTGGCAAGATTTCTAAAAGTACCCAGTGTAATCATTGGTTTAACGATTGTAGCGATGGGAACGAGCGCACCAGAAGCATCGGTAAGTATACGTGCTGCATTTACAGGAAATAACGAAATAGCTTTAAGCAATATTATTGGTTCTAATATTTTTAATGGTTTAATTGTTGTTGGTATCTGTGCTTTTTTAGCTTCATTTAAAACAGATAGAACGATTTTAAAAAAGGATCTTCCTTTTAATATCATCGTTACTTTCATTTTACTTATCATGTTATTTGATGGAAAACTTTCAAGATTAGAAGGAATATTTCTTATTTTATTAATGATTATCTATCTTGGAAGAATGATTTATGAAGCGATTTGTCACCAACAAAATGAAGATAACACAAAAACACGTTCTCTATTAACGAGTATTCTATTTATTGTTTTAGGATTAGCTTTCGTTATTTTGGGTGGACAACAAATCGTTGATCAAGCTTGTATTATTGCTAGAAATTTAGGTGTAAGCGAAAATTTCATCGGTCTTACGATTGTTGCTATTGGTACTTCTCTTCCTGAACTTGTAACTTCTATTGTTGCTACAAAAAAGGGAGAAAGTAGTTTAGCTTTAGGTAACGCTATTGGCTCTAATATCTTTAATATCTTATTTATTTTAGGATGTTCTGCTACACTTTCACCACTTACTGTTATAAATGAATCTATTATTGATTGTATTATCTTACTAGTAAGTAGCATTCTACTTTATCTATTTGCAAAAACAAATAAATCAATGAACAGAAAAGAAGGTCTTCTTTGTATTTTACTCTATATCATTTATACAGCTTATTTATTCATTAGATAAATCAAAGAGAGCATTCCAAATAGGAATACTCTCTCCTTTTTAACTCGCTCTTTTTCAAATTATATAACTTGATTTGGTGGCGTACACCGCTTTTTTAACTCCCTCTTAATGGTTGGGAACACCGCTTTTTTTGGTGGATTATCACCTACAAATAGTATATTACCACACAACTTATAAGATTCAATACAATACTTTTTAAAAATTTGAACTATTTTATAGGTATTATTACTTTTTGTTGTTTCATTTTTAATTTTGTGTTGTCTTTTTTCTGTATTTGCATATAATAATAATGTAAATGGCACTTGGTGCGGAAGAAAACTCATGATTATTCATGAGTTTTTTCTTTACATAATTCTTTAATCATATTTAAATATTTTTTCCTATCAGATACTTTTCGTAGTTCGTGGGTCTTAGGATTATAAAATCTAATTAATATTTCTAAACTATTACTATGCATTACACAATTACGAATAGAAACCAAACAAAAAATTTTATTAATAAAATCTGGTATCTTTTGTACATTGAAATTCATATTAAATCGCTTTAAATCTTCAAAAATTACATCTTGTTGTTTTTTATCAAGACACGTGAAAACAGTTAACATATTTCCTAAACTCATTCTATCAAAGAAACAATAAATATCTGCATAATTAAAAATTTGTTCTTTTAGTTTTTCTAAATGTGCATTCATATGTTTTATTCTTTGTTCATTATATCTATTTTCTAAAATTGCAGCTCTTATTTTTAAGCCATCAAAAAACATCCTCAATTGATTAGAATCTGTTAATTGATTCAAAGTTAAAATATGATAAGCTATTATTGACTTGAAATGAATTTCAAAATCTAATATGTTTTCAATAATCATCGGATATAATTTTCTTTCATTCATAAACAAATCATAATATTCACTAAATTCAACATTTCTTTCGTAAATATGTTCTCCATTTACTTTAATCACTTCTTTTTTTTCATTTGTTTTTGCAAAGTTATGTTTATACGGAGTTATTAAATTTATATAGTTATATTCTAATAATTTCTCACCCGCTATTTTTTTAGACATTATATTAAATTGAACATGCTTTTTATTTTCTAAATACTCAATTTGATTTGAAATTTTTTTCGCTAATTTATATTTTTGAACACGATTTTCATTCATATTATTTCCCCTTTTATTAAAATATATTATATCGAATCATATACTTTCTTCCAAGTAAACCTGCAATATTCAATAAAAATAATACTCTATAAATTTATTGTCTTTTTAACTCTCATCAATTAAGATTAAATTATACGAGGAGGTCATTCTATGATTTATTTAAGTAGCTTTAAATTAAGTAACAAAAAACTTAAAAATCCTAATATTTATCCTTATAGTGTCTTTAAAGATAAATACATTGAACCCTTTTCTTTTGCACCTATTACTATTTTCTATGGAAATAATGGTTGTGGAAAATCTACTCTTTTAAATATTATTGCTGGAAAACTAAAGATAAAAGGAAAAGAAAGCCCTGCAAGCAATAATTATGGTTCAGAAAATTATTGTCAAAGATTTGAAAATGAATGTGCCTATAGTTTGGGAAGTAATGAATACGGTGTTCCTTTTTATCATCTTCCTGAAAATAGTCGTTATATCAAAAGTGAAGATATTCTCTATGAAATTAAAAAAATACAACAAAAAGCAATTTTAGAACATGGATTAACTTATGATTATATGCAAGATGGTTTATCTTTAGAAAAAGCTCAAAGTATTTTGGATCATAAAAAAGAACAAAGAATAGAAAATATTATTTTTTCTCAAGAAAAGTATTCCAATGGAGAAACCTCTTTACAGTTTTTTCAAGAATACCTTATACCTGAAGCGCTTTATTTATTAGATGAACCTGAAGTTTCTTTATCCCCTGCCAACCAGATTGCATTAGCCCATGAAATTAATAAACTCGCACATTATTTAGGATGTCAATTTGTTATTGCTACTCATTCTCCTTTTATGTTATGCCGGTGTTGCCATCAGTGACGGCGCGGCCATTGCGCGCGAAGTGGCCGATATCACGGTCGGCGCCAATGATCTGTACGCACTGCTGACGCTCAAACGCTTGAGTGACGCGCTCATGGAGCGTATCCACAGCAACTATCGCAAGATCATCAGCTTTAACTTCCTGCTGATCTGCCTGGGCGTGGCCGGTGTCCTGCCGCCCGCGACCTCGGCGCTGCTGCATAACGCCTCCACACTGGTCATCAGCCTCAAGAGCATGACCAAACTGCTGGCGTAATACCCTGCAAAGAAAAAAGCCTGACGAACAATGGTTCGTCAGGCTTTTTTTGCGTCCTGCTCACGCCTCAGCCGGATCCGGGAGCTTGCAGACGTCAATCCATTCAAGGGCGTTGGAGTATTTGTAGAGCTCGTCCAGGTCCAACTCAATCGCGCTCGACGGGCTGCCGACAGCGGGGAATACGGTCTTGAACCGCTGCAGAGACACGTCCAGATACACCGGGATGCCTTCCTTGCAGCCGAACGGGCACACACCGCCGACCGGGTGGCCCACCAGCTCCAGCACCTCATCAGCCGAGAGCATCTTGGCCTTCATATGGAATTTCTCCTTGAATTTATGATTATCAATGCGCGCATCTCCGGCGGCAAGGATCAGCATGCAGCCGTCCGCCGTCTTGAACGACAGTGTTTTCGCGATCCGCGCACCCTCGACACCGAGGGCCTTTGCAGCCAAATCGACGGTCGCGCTCGAGACCGTAAACTCCTGAACGCGATCTTCCATACCAAACTGGCGGAAATACGCTCTTCCTGCTTCGATAGACATTTGATTCGCTCCTGTTCTTTGAAGTATCTGAAGCACATGATAGCGCAGGCAGCGCCATTCGTCAAGCGGCGATTTTTTGCTCCCGGCACTTGCAGGATATCCGTAACAGGTGTATAATAACTAGGTTATAATATGTGATATTGCGTCCGGGTAACCGGACATTCCCAGAACGGAGTGACATCCATGACAAAACTTGCACCTTCCATCCTCTCGGCGGACTTTTGCACACTCGGCGAGGACATCCGTCAGATCGAGGCCGGCGGCGCGGACTATGTCCATATTGACGTAATGGACGGCATTTTTGTGCCGAATATCTCGATCGGCATCCCGGTCGTGAAGTCCGTGCGCAAGCATACGCCAATGTTTCTGGATGTACACCTGATGATTGACCGGCCGCATCGCTACGTCGGCGAATTTTGCGACGCCGGAGCGGATCTCGTCGTGTTCCACGTCGAGGCGGACGAGCCACAGGACATTTTCGCCGCGATTGCGGATGTGAAGGCGCACGGCAAGAAGGTCGGCCTTGCCATCAAGCCGAAAACGCCGGAGAGTGTGCTCATCCCGTATCTGCCGCTGCTGAATCTGGCGCTTGTCATGACGGTGGAGCCCGGCTTCGGCGGCCAGCGCTTCATGGCCGATCAGCTGCCGAAGATCGCAGCGCTGCACGAGCGCATCCTGCAGGTCAATCCCGGCTGCGAGCTGGAAGTAGACGGCGGCATCGACCCGGAGACGTCCCCGCTCGTGAAGCAGGCGGGCGCAAACGTGCTTGTTGCCGGCAGCGCCGTGTTTCGCCAGGATGACCGTGCGACAGCCATCGCTGCCATCCGCAACGCTTGATTCAGGACGGTAGTACCATGTCTTTTTTCCCGAATGCACTTGAAAACCTCATTGACCAGTTTGCCGCGCTGCCCGGCGTCGGGCGCAAGAGCGCGCAGCGGCTGGCGTTTCATGTTCTGTCCCTCCCGGAGGAGGAGGCGCTGAAATTTGCAGCCGCCATTGTGGACGCCAAGAAAAACATCCACTGCTGCAGCATCTGCCAGAATCTCACCGATCAGGAGACGTGCACCATCTGTGCCTCTCCGAAGCGCGACCAGAGCACCATCTGCGTCGTGGCGCAGCCGCGCGACGTGCTCTCGTTTGAGCGCAGCCGCGAGTATAACGGCGTCTATCACGTCCTGCACGGCGTGCTGTCACCCATGAATCACATTGGCCCGGACGACATCCGGATCCAGGAGCTGGTCAAGCGTGTGGCTGCCGGCGGGATCACGGAGGTCATCATGGCCACGAACCCCGACACGGAGGGCGAGGCGACCGCGATGTATATCGCACGCCTGCTCAAGCCGTTTGACGTGAAGATCACGCGCCTGGCTTATGGCATTCCGGTCGGCTCCAATCTGGAATATGCGGACGATGCCACGCTCCTGCGGGCGCTGGCCGGCCGAATGGAAATGTAACAGGTTTGACGGTACGGATTTCTGGGGATACTCTGGTCATCCGCTGCCGCAGGCAACGCATTTCGTACATATTTTTCGAAACATCACATCAACCAGCTTCCGGGGGAGAAGTCTGCCCGAAAGCGAACGCAAAGGAGTTACGAATGGCATCCAAATTGAAAATCATCCCGCTCGGCGGGCTCGGTGAGATCGGTAAGAATCTCACCGTCTATGAGTATGGCAAGGACATGTTCCTTGTCGACTGCGGCATGGGCTTTCCGGATCAGGACCTCTACGGCGTCGACATGGTCATCCCGGACATCAGCTATCTGAAAGCAAACAAAAACCGCATCCGCGGCATGGTCATCACGCACGGGCATGAGGATCACATCGGTGCGATCCCGTATGTGCTCAAGCAGCTCGACATGCCGATCTATGCAACGCCCCTGACGGCAGCGATCATTGAGCTCAAGCTGGAAGAGCACGACCTGCTCTATCATACGCAGATTTTCACGAAAAAACCGGGTGATAAGTTTAAGCTCGGCTGCTTTGAGATCGAGTTTATCCACACGAACCACAGCATTGCCGATTCCGTCGCGCTGGCCATCAAAACGCCGATCGGCACCGTCATCCACACGGGCGACTTCAAGATCGACCTCACGCCCATTCAGGGCGGCATGATCGATCTGCCGCGCCTAGGCCAGCTTGGCAATGAGGGCGTGCTCGCGCTGCTGTCGGACTCCACGAATGTGGAGCGTCCGGGCTATTGCGCCTCGGAGGCGCGCGTGATCGACTGCTTTGACGAATTATTTAAGGACTGCAATAAACGTATCATCGTCACGACGTTCGCGTCCAACGTCCATCGTCTGCAACAGATCATCAATGTAGCGGCGAAGTATAAGCGCAAGGTCGGCATTACCGGCCGCAGCATGGAAAATGTTATGCGCGTGGCAACGGAGCTCGGCTATGTGGACATTCCGGACGGCGTCATGATGGACATGTCGCAGATCGGCAGTCTGCCGCGCAGCAAGACCGTCATCATCTGCACCGGCAGTCAGGGCGAGCCGATGTCCGCACTGCACCGTATGGCATTTTCGGAGCACAAGCAGGTCACAATCGACGCCGGTGACCGCATTATCATCTCTGCTTCGGCCATTCCCGGCAACGAGATCACGATCAGCCGCGTAATTGACGAGCTGTTCCAGAAAGGCGCAGAGGTCATCTACGACCGCAACACACCGCTGCACGTCTCCGGCCATGCGTGTCAGGAGGAACTGAAGATGATGCTCGCGCTGACAAAGCCGCACTACTTCATTCCGGTGCACGGTGAATACCGTATGCTGTGCAAGCACGCCGAGATCGGCAAACTCATGGGTGTGGAGCCAAAGAATGTGCTCGTAGCCAAAAACGGCGAAGTGATTGAGATCACCAAGCGCAGTATGCGCGCGACGAGCAATGTTCCGGCAGGCGACGTGTATATCGACGGCACCGGCATCGGCGACGTCGGCAGCGCCGTGCTGCGCGACCGCCGCCATCTGGCCGAGGACGGCATCGTCATGGCCATCATCACGCTCTCGTCCGAAAACGGTAAGCCGGTCGCTGATCCCGAGATCATCACCCGCGGCTTTGTATATGTCAAAGAGGCGGAGGCACTCATGGGCGAACTCAAGCGCGTCGTCAACGAGAGCCTTGCCAGCTGTGAGCGGCAGAAACAGCACGATTGGGCGACCATCAAGGGCCGCGTGAAGTCGAACATCAGCGGTTATCTGTATAAGACCACGCGCCGCAGCCCCATGGTGCTGCCCGTGATCATCGAAGTCTGAGCAAGGGAGCGCACCATGAAGATCCAGATCTGGGGCAAATCCAAATGCTTTGATACGAAAAAGGCCGAGCGCTATTTTAAGGAACGCCGCATCCCGTATCAGGCCATCGACCTGCTGCGTTACGGTATGAGCCGCGGCGAGCTGACGAGCGTGAAAAACGCCGTCGGGCTTGACGCCATGCTCAATCCAAAGGCAGCGGATTACGCACTTGTACAGCACCTGGCCTATGAGCAGGACAAGATCGAGCGTCTGCTCGAGGATCCGTCCCTGCTGCAGACACCCATCGTCCGCAACGGCAGGCAGGCCACGGTTGGCTACTGCCCGGATGTATGGAAGACGTGGGAATAAAATACGAAGAAGCCCGATATGGCCATTGCCATATCGGGCTTTTGCTATCACTTTTTAATGATCTGCCAGCTCGTTGCGGATCGCATCGCGCATCCGCTCCAGACCGGTCTGAATGATCGCGCGCGGCATGGCAAGATTCAGGCGCACATACCCTTTCGCGTTGCCAACAAAGAGGGAATCCCCGCCCTCGAGCAGCACGCCCGCCTTGTTGGCGAAGAAGTCCGGCAGGTCCTCCACAGCCGGCAGACAGCACGACAGATCGACCCACGCCAGATATGTTGCCTCCGGAATGTACATGACCGCCTCCGGCAGCTCCCGGGCCAGAAACGCCTTGACAAACGCGAAGTTTTCGTCCAGGTACTGCTTGAGCGCCTCATGCCACGCGCCGCCGTGCGCATAGGCCGCCTGCGCCGCCGTCAGCGACATAGGATTGACCATGCCGAACAGCTTGTCACGCTCCTGAAAGTGCGCCCGCAGCGCAGGATCGCGGATGATGATGTTGGAAAACGCCAAACCCGCCATATTAAAGGTCTTGGTGGGAGCCATGCAGGTAATGAGCTTCGGGTAGCTGTCCATGACCTTGGCCATCGGGATGTGGCGGCGGCCGCAGCGGATCAGGTCGCAGTGGATCTCGTCGGACACCACCCAGAGGTTATATTTTTCGATGATTGCAGCAACCCGGCGCAGCTCGTCCTCCGTCCACATACGGCCGGTGGGATTGTGCGGATTGCACCAGAATACCAGCTTGCACGCCGGATCGGCGCACTTGCGCTCGAAGTCCTCGTAATCCACTTCAAACGTGCCATCCGCCTTTTTATGCAGCGGGGAAGTCAGCACGTCCACGCCGGCGTACTCCGCCGCATGGAGAAAATAGCCGTAGGCAGGTGTGTTGAGCAGCACCTTTTCGTCCGGGCCGCAAAGCGTTTCCGTCAGCTGGTACAGCGCGGGAATGATGCCCGGCGAGACGCACAGCTGCTCTTTGGGAAAGCCCCAGTCATAATGATCCTTGCACCATTTGGAGAAGGTGTGATAGTATTCATCGTCATACAGGCCGGTATAGCCGAAGATGCGGCGGTCGATTCTCGCACGCAGAGCATCGAGAATCTCCGGTGCCACGCCAAATTCCATGTCGGCAACCCACATGCGTACAAATTCTTCATCCTTGAAGGCAAACACCTTTTCCGGTCCGGCATGAAAAATATAGCCGCGAAAACCATCCGTGTTCAGCGCATTGGTATGGCGGCGATCAATGATCTCATCAAAATTGTAGGTCATAGCGATCTTCCTTTCTGTGCACTTGCAGTCATATCCGGCTGTACAGCTATTATAGCAAATGTTTTAGGAAACAGGCAACCACGCTGCGAAAGAAAAAGCACTATGTGCGCGGTTTCCCACGCACATAGTGCTGCAAAATAGTTTGATTTTGTCCTCAGCTGAAGTTTGCGCTGCCGCCGTTTGTTGGGATCACGCCAACATAGGTCGTGCCGCGCGAGAGGTTCAGCGCCGTGCCGTCCTCGAGCGTGTAAGTAAAGCAGCTGTTGATGTCGCTGCGGGACCACTTGATCGGCACGTACTCGCCGCCGGTCACAAAGTAGCCGGTGCCGCTGCCGATGAGGTCGACAGCCAGGCGGCCGTAGCTGTCCACCGTCTTCATATCGGCCGAGAGGATGAGTAGGTTGGTAAACGGAACCGCTTCGCCGGTCGCGCCGTCCTTATACTCGGCCTTATACTGCACAGCCGTGTACTTGCCGCTGTCGGCGTGGTAGGCAAAGGACGTGCTCTTGGATGTGTTGAACGTCACCTGCACGTTCGCGGCCGCGCCGCCGGTGCACTGCTGGACAGCGTTGTCGGCAAAGTTCAGGCCGGTCTTGTAGCTGCTCTCGTGCTCGGTGCGGAACTTGTACTGATCCACAAGGGCCTCCACATTCGCGCCGTGGAAGAACAGCGTGTGCTCCGAGCCGTGCTGACCGCGGCTGGCGTCGCGGTAGAACATGGAGCTGGTGTTGCCGTCGCGCACGCCGTCGAGATGGTCAGCGTTGTAGGTCCTGACATCGCTGTAGGCCTGCTCGCTGCCGCCGGCGTGGATGACGATGGCGTCATACGACAGGGCCACGCTCAGGTAATACGGGCGCAGGCTGCGGATGCTGCCGACAGACTCCACGTCATACAGGTGGCTGAAAATGGCCATCATGCGCGTGATGCCGCCCTCGGCCGGAATCTCGTAGATGATGTCCGCGTTGCTGATGCCAACCTGCGGCTGCGCGTAGACGATGTTGTTGATCATGACGGCAAACGGCCGGGTATTTTCCGGCTTGGTGCTCAGCGGCTCACCGGTCAGCGGGGCGTAGTAGTTCTCCGTTTTCCCGGCAGCGCCGTTGGTCGACGGTTTTTCGGATTTGATGCCGCAACCGGAGCAGACGAGCAGCGCCGCAGCGAGAAGACAAGCAAAGAAGCGTTTCAAAACAGCAATCCTCCTGTTATGATTTGGTCAACGCTCATGATACACGCCTTGCAGAGGATTGTCAAATGCACCGAGCCGTGCTACAATGGAAATAAGAATTTTTAATAACTGTCTGGAGATGACCATTCATGTATGAAGAGATCCGTAAATCCGCCCGCACAGTCCTGCTTGAACTGCTGGATGTTGCCGCGCTCAAGCCCGGCCAGCAGGTCGTGATCGGCTGCTCCTCGAGCGAGATCATGGGGCAGAAGATCGGCAAGGGTTCGACACCCGAAGCGGCAAAAGCCGTAGTCGATGAGATCATGCCGATCCTGAAAGCACGCGGCCTCTGCCTGGAAGCCCAGTGCTGTGAGCACCTCAACCGTGCCCTGATCATGGAGCGCGCTGACGCGGAGCGGTTCGGATACGAGATCGTCTGCGTCCGCCCGCGGCCAAAGGCCGGCGGCTCGTTCGCCACGGCGGTCTATGAGGCGATGGATGACCCGGTCGCGGTCGAGTTCGTGAAGGCCGACGCCGGTCTCGACATCGGCAACACGATGATTGGCATGCACCTCAAGCATGTGGCCGTGCCGCTACGCCTGTCGGTCAAGACGATCGGGGAGGCACCGGTCAATGCTGCCCGCACACGTCCGAAGCTCATTGGCGGCAGCCGCGCAGAGTACCCGGACTAAGGACATGAGAAAAGCGCATCCCCCGGAAATACCGGGGGATGCGCTTTTCTACAGCTGCGCCGGAAATTACGCGCCCTTGTGCATCAGGACGGTCAGCACCAGCGTCAGGATGACAAAGACGAGGCCGAACCATTTCGTCGCCTTGGCAAGCTTGGCATCGAGCGTCTTGGCTTTGCCTTTGGAAAGGAACGTTTCCGCACCGCCGGCAATGGCGCCGGACAGGCCGGCGCTCTTGCCGGACTGCATCAGCACGATCACGGTCACGGCGAGACCGGAAATCAGCTGGATAATCGTCAGAATCAGTTCCAAAGTAGTCATGGTATTCATCCTTTCATGATAGGGAAAATCATCTAATATAACGGAGTTACTATATCACAACATCTGGTGCATTGCAAGAGGAGTTTTGCAAAAACAGCTTGTTTTTGATCGTGCGCTATGCAGATCACTGCGAGTCATTCGAAAAATAATCGCTGTCGATCCGCTTGATTTGATATGTTTTTTGCGCGGATACGCCCAAATTGTATTCAATCATGAGTTCCGTCAATTTTTCGCCATCGACAAGAATGATATGCTGCGCTTTTGCAAAATCCATTGCACCTTGCGAAAACTTTGCGGTCGTTATGAACAGCCCTTTCTCCACTTTTGGAGGACCCATCATGGCACCGGCGAATTTCTGGATTTCCGGCTTTCCGATCACTGAATCCTTGTTCCAGCGCTTCGCTTGAATGTAGATCAAGTTGAATCCGAGTTTATCTTCATGAATAATGCCGTCAACCCCGCCGTCACCGGTTGCCTTTGTAACGAAGCCGTCACCATATCCCATGGCTTTCATCAAATCCACAACAAGCGTTTCAAAGAATGATGGCGTTTGACCTATAATGGCGGTGAGTAACTCATCCGCCAGCTGCTCGTTGATGATCGAATAGACGCGCTCAAAAGTTTCCGTTGGGGTGTCCGAGAGATCAATTTCCGGCGGTCCAGAAGGAGCGATGTCAACCTTTTTTCCTTTCCGAAACGCTGCAAAGTCGGGATAATGCTCCGCAAGATAATGATTCGTAATATCAACACCGCTGTTAAGAAGACGCTTCCCTTCATCGGTTATCTGGCAATGACCGGCTTTCGGCGCGATCACGAGTCCGGCTTTCTTCAAGTATGTATTTGCCCAGCCAAATCTTGAAGCCCATACGGACTGACGATTGCTGGAAATCAACTGTCTCCGAATCGAAGAAGAACTTGGAACGGCCGCTGTATACCCTGGTGCAAGAGCATTTAATGTGACACAGGACTAAGCAGTAAATAACATAATACCATAAAAAAAGACAAGATCCTTCCTCTTAAAACCAACCATAAATAAGAGTCCCCGGGGCCGTTGAAAAACGTGTTTCCCGGGGATTCTTGCATGCGGGGGAGGGGTATATGAAAAAACACTTGACTTGAAGCGGACTTGAAGTGTTATCCTATCTAGGAAAATGTAAAATAAGGGGGATATATCGAAATGAGCGAAAGATTATGGAATATTCTTCTGGATTCTTTCTGGAAAATCTTTCTGCCGGGCCTTAAGGTGACGATTCCGCTTACTGTAATCTCGTTTTCCATTGCACTTGTAATTGCGACGGCAATGGCTATGGTACAGTTTGCAAACATCAAAGGCCTTCGTCAGATTGCACGTTTCTATATCTGGATTTTCCGCGGAACCCCGCTTCTGGTCCAGCTTTTCGTTGTGTTTTACGGACTTCCGCGCGCCGGTATTCTGATCGATCCGTTTCCGGCGGCAGTTCTCGTCTTTTCCCTGAATGAGGGCGCCTACAGTGCCGAGACGATGCGTGCGGCCCTGGAAGCCGTTCCGGCAGGCCAGCTCGAAGCCGGCTACTGTGTCGGCATGTCGTATCTGCAGATCATGCGGAGAATTATCCTTCCGCAGGCGATGCGCACCGCTTTCCCGCCGCTTTCCAACTCTCTGATCGCCATGGTAAAGGATACTTCCCTTGCCGCAAATATCACCGTAACGGAGATGTTTATGGTAACGCAGCGGATTGTAGCGCGCACCCATGAGCCGCTGGCACTGTATATTGAAGTAGGACTGATCTACCTGCTGTTCTCCACTGTGCTCACGAAGCTGCAGGGAATCGGAGAGAAGAAACTGAGTACATATCAGAAAAAAGGGGAATAAGCCATGCTGGAAATTAAAGGATTAAAGAAAGCGTTCGGCAGCCTGGAAGTATTAACCCCGATATTCACATCACAGGATTTCATTTTTATCTCAAATTCATCCGAATGAT
>OHAJ01002080.1_pt1 | contig 14025 bp, 13 predicted proteins | sample 1577101 | NCBI WGS metagenome assembly OHAJ01 (sample SAMEA3541531, study PRJEB24748) | human gut metagenome | biome: human gut; feature: human-associated habitat; material: faeces | place: China | collected 2012
CCCGCCGTGAGATTGTGGAGGCTTATATCAAACGTCTTAATGATCTTGAACAGCTTGCCCTGTCATATCCCGGGGTTCTCAAGACTTACGCTATCCAGGCCGGACGTGAGCTTCGCGTGATAGTCGGTGCCGACAAGATCACCGATGAGGAGACAGAGAAACTCAGCACCGAGATAGCCAAGAAAATTCAGGATGAACTGACTTATCCGGGCCAGGTGAAGATTACCGTCATCCGTGAGACCCGTTCCATCAGTTTTGCAAAATAAGGCCGTAAAGCTGTGGAAAACGAAAAGAATAAAAGAAGATATTGCTCCGAAGGAGGTTGTCCGCGTGGCAAGCTTTATGCCACCAACTGGCTTGACGGAATATCTGACAGCAGCGATTGCGATGTTGTCGAGGTTTCGTTCAAGAATACCCGGGTGGGATTCTATTCGAATCCGTCGGCCATTCCGCTCGGTATCGGTGATATCGTGGCCGTGGAGGGTAATCCCGGTCACGATATCGGCCGCGTGAGCATGGTCGGACGTCTTGTCCGGCTCCAGATGCGGAAGAACGGTGTAAAGCCCGACTCTGAACTCAAACGGGTGTTCAGGATCGCCACGCAGACTGATCTTGAGAAATTCGAGGAGGCGAGATCACGGGAGCATTCGACAATGATCCGCACGCGTAAGATTGCCGAGGAATTGCAGCTGAACATGAAGATCGGCGATGTGGAATATCAGGGGGACGGCGGGAAAGCCATTTTCTACTATATCGCCGACGAGCGTGTGGATTTCCGCAAACTTATCCGTATTCTCGCCGACACTTTCAAGATACGTGTCGAGATGAAGCAGATAGGCGCGCGTCAGGAAGCCGGGAGAATCGGCGGTATCGGGCCGTGTGGCCGTCCGTTGTGCTGCGCTTCATGGATGACTCATTTTGTGTCTGTCGGTACGGGTGCCGCAAGAGTGCAGGATCTGTCGATGAATCCTCAGAAGCTTGCGGGTCAATGCGCCAAACTGAAATGCTGCCTGAATTTCGAGACGGATGTCTATAGCGAGGCCCAGAAAAAGATGCCTCCGAAGGATGCGGTGCTCGAGACAAAAGATTCTCTTTATTATTTCTTCAAACCGGACATTCTGGCCGGAACTGTAACTTATTCCACCGACAAAAGAATTCCGGCAAATCTTGTGACGATAGAAGCAAGACGAGCTTTCGAGATTATCGCGCTCAATAAAAAAGGAGTCAAGGTAGACAGCCTTCTTTCCGAAAGTAAGGCGGCCGAGGCGGCTCGCCCGACGTATGTCGATCTTGTGGAGCAGGAGAGTCTGACACGTTTTGACAAATCGAAGAAAAAGAAAAAAAAGAAGAATAATCAGAACAAAAATACTGATAAAACTGTAAAAGGAGGAGAGAAGGCTGCCAATGCCGGAGCCGCTCCCAAACAGGAAAAGGCGGATAAGAAAAGCGAGGATACCCGTCGGAACGACCGCCGACGTGACCAGCGTCAGAAGAGAAAACCGAACATGCCGAAAAAGACCGAGGAATGACCGGGGACGTGAAGTATATCTCAGTTTTCGTTGCTGCGATCTCTCTCGCATTGATCTCTGTGTCGTGCGCGGGTTCTGACACACCGGTCTATTCTCATTTCGAACAGATCGGGTCGGATGGATGGGATCCTTGTGATATGCTTGTTTTCGAACCTTGGCCTGCCGATTCGGCCGATGCGGTTTCCGCGTCATTCGACATGGAGCTTGTCTTGAGATATTCGATGCGACATCCCGTGGCGGATCTGCCGGTAGCCGTGACAGTCGAGGATGAGGAAGGTACCGTACGTTCCGATACGGTGATTGTAAATTCCGAATCGCGCGGGAATGTGGATTCAAAGTCCCGATATGGAGTCAGGGAGATCATTTTTCCTCTTGCGGGTGGAGTCCGGCTGACGGATGGCTATATGGTGACGCTGACTCCGGTAGCCTCGCGTGAACATACGAAAGGATTGCTGAATGTCGGAATTGTAATGACGCGTCCGGACACCCGGAAATAATGTCTTTAACTAAAAATCGTTATAAAATGAATTTCCCGTTGCTTACCCAGGAACTTGAAGAGGAGTTCCTTCTGCGGGTCTCCAAGGTCAGACTCGCGATGGAGAAATATCGGCTGGATGCTGTTTTGCTCGCATCGACCGTTAATATCTTTTACATGACGGGAGGTGTGTGCCGGGGATATTTTTATTTGCCGGTTGACCGTGAGCCGCTGTTCTTTGTCATACCGCCGGCCGTGGCCGCAGGCGCCATCGAAGTGTCCATACGCAAACCCGAGCAGATCGCCGAGTTACTGGCTGCGCGCGGATATGATATGCCGGTGCGTGTAGGTCTGGAGTTTGACGATCTTTATTATTCGGAAGTCGAGAGACTCAAAAAGGTTTTCGCTTCTTCTGAAGTATGCGACGCCACCAAAGTCATGCGAGAGGCGAGGGTTGTGAAGACTCCGTATGAGATAAGCCGCATGCGTGAGGACGGAGTCAAGCATTGCGCTGTGTATTCACGCATTGACCGGTGTTATAAGGAGGATATGACCGATCTGGAATTTCAGATCGAGATTGAGCGTGTGCTGCGTCTGGAGGGCTGTCTCGGCTTTCTGCGCGTGGCCGGTTCAAAAATGGAAATCAATATGGGCAGTCTTCTCGCCGGGCCGAATGCGGATGTGCCTTCGCCCTATGACTTCTCCATGGGTGGTGCCGGTGTCGATCCCTCTCTTCCTGTCGGTGCGTCCGGTATGATAATGAAGCCGGGAATGTCGGTAATGGTCGACATGAACGGAGGTTTCAACGGCTATCAGACCGATATGACAAGATGTTGGTTTATCGGTAAAGTAGACGATAAGGCCAGAAAAGCCCATGAGTGTTCGAGAGCGATATTGCGTGATCTCGAATCGTTCGCGCGTCCGGGTGTCGTGATCGGCGATATGTACCGCAGGGCGGTAAAAATTGCGGAAGAGGCCGGACTTTCACAATATTTTATGGGACATGCCCATAAAGTTGCTTTTATCGGTCATGGAGTCGGCATCGAACTGAACGAGGCTCCTGTGATAATGGATAGGAACAAGGGGTTGCTTGAAGAAAACATGACCATAGCTATCGAGCCCAAATTTGTATTGCCTTCAGTAGGAGCACTGGGAGTGGAGAATACCTATGTCGTTACTGCCGACGGTCTTGAGAATCTGACGCCGTTCAACGAAAATCTAAACGAATTGTGAATCTGAAAGAAGATCTGAAACATTCGGTTTTCAGAAAAATAGGAGATATTGCCGACTTGATGGGTCGGGAGGTGTATGTCGTGGGCGGATACGTGCGCGACATCTTTTTGCAACGGCCGTCTCAGGATATAGATCTTGTGACTGTCGGAAGTGGCATAGAACTGGCTGAGCGTGTGGCCGAAGCGCTGGGGCGAAGAAACGCACTCAGTGTGTTTGCCACATACGGCACGGCACAGGTCAAGGCCGGTGATCTGGAGCTGGAGTTCGTCGGCGCCCGCCGTGAATCCTATTCCAGAGAGAGCCGCAATCCGATTGTCGAGGACGGCACTCTCGAAGATGACCAGAACAGGCGTGACTTCACGATCAACGCCATGGCCGTATGTCTCAATGCCGATCGGTTCGGCGAGCTCGTCGATCCTTTCTGCGGTATAGCCGATCTGCATAAGAAACTCATACGCACGCCTCTTGATCCGGACATAACATTCAGCGACGATCCATTGCGGATGATGCGTGCCATAAGGTTCGCGAGCCAGCTGGGATTCGAGATTGTTCCGGAAACTTTCGAGGCTATAAGGCGCAATCGTGAAAGAATAAAGATAATCACAAAGGAACGCATAAATGACGAACTCGGCAAAATCATGCGTTCTCCAAGGCCGTCGGTCGGGCTGCGGCTTCTTGACCGTGCCGGACTTCTGGAACTTATATTCCCTTCTCTCTGCGAGCTGAGGGGGGTGGAGATAATGGAAGGCAAAGGTCATAAAGACAATTTCAATCATACTCTTCAGGTTGTCGACAATGTAGCTGCGCGCAGCGACAACGAATGGCTGAGATGGGCTGCGTTGCTTCATGACATAGGGAAGCCGCAGACCAAACGATATGACGATAAACTGGGCTGGACTTTTCATAACCACAACTATGTGGGCGAGAAGATGATTCCGCGTATTTTCAGAAAAATGAAAATGCCGATGAATGAAAAAATGAAATATGTGGCCAAGATCGTCGGTCTGCATATGCGTCCGCAGAGTGTGGGGGAGGATGGCGTGTCGGATTCAGGGGTGCGCCGTCTGATAACTGATGCCGGACCGGATCTCGATGACCTGATGATACTCGCCGAGGCCGATATCACCTCGAAGAATCCCGCCAAGGTGCGTCGGCAGCTTGAAGGTTTCTCAAGACTGCGCGATCGTATGGCCCAGATAAATGATGCGGATGCTTTCCGCAACTGGAAGAACCCGATAAACGGAAACGAGATCATAGAGCGTTTTCATATCGCTCCCGGCAGGGAGATCGCGGCTATCAAGGATGCCGTCAAGGAAGCTGTGATGGAAGGCAAGATCCCTTATGATCATGACGCCGCCTGGGAATATGTGCTGCAAATCGCCCCAGCGATACTTGGAACCGCTGATATGACGAATCCTGAAAAATCCTGAAAAAGTAATAAAATTAAGATATTAGGTGACTGATATAGTTGAGATGTCAGAATTTTTTATTAATTTTGCGAGCCGATTATATCCAGTTTTATAGTTCGCTTGGGGATGATATGCCGGTTCTGGCCGACCGACATTCTGAAAGAGCGGCATTTAACTAATTAAAAATCAAATCAATAAAGTGGATACTTTAAGTTACAAGACAATCTCAGCCACCCCTGCTACAATCGAGAAAAAATGGGTGGTTATCGATGCTACCGATCAGGTTCTCGGCCGTCTTTGCAGCAAAGTCGCAAAGATTCTTCGCGGCAAGAACAAGGCTGATTACACTCCCAACCTTGACTGCGGTGACAATGTGATCATCATCAATGCCGACAAGGTCGTGCTTAACGGTGACAAAATGAGCAAGCGTGAATATCTCCGCTACACGGGCTATCCCGGCGGTCAGCGCAGCTTCACACCTCAGGATCTTATGAACAAGTCATTCAAGGTGACAATGAAGGGCAAACATCCTCTGTTCATCAAGGTGGTCAAGGGTATGCTCCCCAAAACAAAACTTGGCGCAAAGCAACTCACCAACCTGCATGTGTTCAACGGTGCCGAGCATCCTTTTGCCGACAAGAACCCGATCGTATTAGACATCAATAAAATGAAATAAGAAAGAAGATGGAAAAAGTAAATGCAATTGGCCGCCGCAAGGCTGCTGTGGCCCGAGTTTATCTCACCGAGGGTAGCGGTAACATCATTATCGACAAGCGTCCTCTCGACGTCTACTTCCCCTCTTCGATTCTTCAGTATGTCGTTAAGCAGCCCCTCAACACTCTTGATGTGGCTGAGAAATATGACATCGTGGCTCATCTTGACGGTGGCGGTTACAAGGGTCAGGCAGAGGCTCTCCGTCTCGCTATCGCCCGCGCGCTTGTAAAGGTTAATCCCGAAGACAAGTCCGCTCTCCGCAAGGAAGGCTTCATGACTCGCGACGCCCGTGAGGTTGAGCGTAAGAAACCGGGTCGTCCCAAGGCTCGCAAACGCTTCCAGTTCTCGAAACGTTAATCACGAGTCCCTGCTATACATGGATTTTATGCGCTGTGCGCATTGTGTTTAGTATCTAAATTCCGTGGATGGACACGTTCCCTACCCCGGAGTTGATTTCACAAAGAACGTAAACAAATCAGACAAAAAATGGCAACACCCACATTTGACCAGCTTCTTGAGGCAGGATGCCACTTCGGCCACCTCAAGCGCAAATGGAATCCCGCTATGGCTCCTTATATCTTCATGGAGCGCAACGGTATCCACATCATTGATTTATATAAGACTGCAGCAAAGATCGACGAGGCTGCCAATGCTCTTAAACAGATTGCCAAGAGCGGTAAGAAAGTCCTCTTCGTAGCTACTAAGAAACAGGCCAAAGAGGCAATCGAAAGCAAGGCAGGCGCAATCAACATGCCTTATGTGACAGAGCGCTGGCCGGGCGGTATGCTCACTAACTTCCCCACAATCCGCAAGGCTGTGAAGAAGATGACCACCATCGACAAGATGGCAAAAGACGGCACATTCGACAATCTGTCGAAGCGCGAGAAACTCCAGATCACTCGTCAGCGTGCGAAACTGGAGAAGAACCTCGGTTCGATCGCTGATCTCGGACGTCTTCCCTCTGCGCTTTTCGTGGTTGACGTAATGAAAGAGCACATTGCTGTCGCTGAGGCAAAACGTCTCGGTATACCTGTATTCGCGATTGTCGACACCAACTCGAATCCTGCCGATGTAGACTATCTGATCCCTGCCAACGATGACGCTTCGAAGAGCATAGACATCATTCTCGGTGCCGTATGCTCGGCTATGGCCGAAGGTCTCGAAGAGCGCAAGGTAGAGAAGATCGATGCTCCTGAGGACAAGGATGGCGCCGATGGCGAGGCTCCCGCAAAACGCCGTCGCGTACGTCGCAACGAGGCACCTGCGGCCGAGGCTCCCGCAGCCGAAGAGGCAGCAGCCGAGGCTCCCGCAGCTGAGTAAGGAATTTTCCCGGGCGCGCCCCTGCCGGGACGCGCCTTTTTTCGTTTTATGAATCCTGCCGGACAAATATTTCTCTGATGCGGATTCTGAACAATCAACCAGTAAAAACAAATTAAAATACAGAACAATGGCTGTAAGTATTGAAGATATCAAGAAATTGCGCCACATGACCGGCGCCGGCATGATGGACTGCAAAAATGCTCTTGCAGAGACTGACGGCGATATCAACGCCGCTATCGAGATCATCCGTAAGAAGGGTCAGGCTGTCGCTGCAAAACGTGAGGACCGTAATGCAGCCGAAGGTTGCGTGTTCTCAGGTGTGAACGGCAACTTCGCCGCTATCGCGACTCTCAAGTGCGAGACTGACTTCGTTGCAAAGAACGAGTCTTTCCGCGCGCTTGCAAAGAAAGTGCTTGAGGTGGCTCTTGCCAACAAGGCAAAAAGTCTCGACGACCTCAAGGCTCTCGCTATCGACGGCCGCACTGTAGCCGAGCTTATCACTGACGAGATCGGCAAGACCGGCGAGAAGATGGAACTTGGCGACTACGAATGGATCGAGGCTGCGACTGTTGCTTCTTACAACCACTTCAACGACAAGCTCGCCGCTATCGTCGGTTTCAACCTCGAGGGCGTTGATCCTCAGGTGGGCCGCGAAGTCTGCATGCAGATCGCGTCAATGAATCCTGTAGCTGTTTCGCGCAACGATGTTCCTCAGGAGACTATCGACCAGGAGATCAGCGTGGCTATCGAGAAGACTAAACAGGAGCAGGTAGTCAAGGCTCAGGAAGTGGCTCTCAAGAAGGCTGGTCTCAATCCCAATCATTTCGATTCTGAAGATCACATCGAGAGCAACATCACCAAGGGTTGGATTACAGCCGAGGAGGCTGAGCGTGGCCGTCAGATCATGAAGGAAGCCGGCGAGGCAAAGGCCGCCAATCTTCCCGAGGCAATGATCCAGAACATCGCCAACGGCCGTCTCAACAAGTTCTTCAAGGAGAGCTGCCTTCTCGAGCAGGCATATGTACAGGATGCCAAGATCACTGTAGGACAGTTCCTTGACAATACTACCAAAGGTCTTGTAGTCGTAGACTTCAAGCGTGTGAACCTCAACGAGGACTAATACGCTACGATCATGATAACACCGAATAGCGCCATCCTGAAAGGGGGGCGCTATTCTGCATATTTGCGTCATAACCCGCGCATTCTATTATACCTTGATAAATTCACCTGACCGGGATTCTGATGGAAGATCTCATTATAGGAATTGACACCGATATATTTCTCTGGATCAATTCATGGCATGCGCCATATTGGGACAGATTTATGTACCTTGCAAGTGGAAAAGTAATATGGATTCCATTTTATGCATGCATTCTTTATGCTATTTATCTGAGCTATGGACTCCGCACTGCCGCGCTTATGCTTTTCATGACTGTTCTGGCAGTCACAGCCGCGGACCAGTTGTGCGCGACTCTCATCCGTCCTTACATAGAGCGGCTCAGACCTACCAATCTTGATAATCCTATTTCAGGCTTTGTCCATATAGTAGACGGATATAGGGGTGGTAAATATGGCTTCCCGTCGTGTCATGCCGCTAATACGTTCGCACTCGGCACTCTGACTTCTCTATTGTTTCGCCGATGGCAATTCACGCTGTTTATTTTTCTGTGGGCGCTGCTCGTATGCTATTCGCGGATTTATCTCGGGGTGCATTATCCCGGTGACATTCTGGCAGGATTGTCCATCGGCATCGTCTGCGGTGCTTTGGCCTATACGTGTGCGGGAATAGTCCTCGGATTGTTCGTATATTCAAAACCGGCGAAGAGGGAGGCTCGCAAGATAGTCGCTACTTATCGTCGAGGATCACCAAACATACACTCACATGTAGGGAATCGTGTCGTGACATGGCGTCCGACTTACCTTCCTGTGGCGGTCGGAACGATGACAGTCATGACCATCTCTGTGGTATCGGCGTTCGGAGTGCCGTTTAATTGAGCACAATGCCGCGAACCTGAGACAAGTGTGTCGCGTTTAACCATGGAGAGATATTTATAACTTAATAATCAGAATAATGAAAAAGACATTTAGACTTATCGGGATGATAGTGGCGGCAGTTTTGATTTCAACGGGAATGACCGCATGTGAGGATGACGATGATGACGATTTCAATCCGGTGGGATTTGATTATCTTGACAGCGGTATTGTCGGCGAATGGCAGCATTCCGCATCGGGCAACGGCTGGTCCGACACGGAGACGATAACATTCTATGCGGATGGCACATATTCGGAAACTGATGTGGAGACAGACGCCAAGGGCACAGAGAATTCCTGGGAGAAAGGAAAGTGGAATACCAATGTGACCAAGAATCAGATCAGACTTATTATCACCGATTCAAGTGATCGTTCGGAAATAGGCGATGTTGATGTGGAGAATTACAGCGTTGCGAATGGTGTACTGACTCTTGACGGGAAAAATTATACCTCAGTTACTTCCGATTGATATTTGTCCTGCCGCTCAACTGCATGGAAGAGTCGGGTTTATTATGAATACACGTTCTGTGGCACGAGTCATGGCCGTGTAGAGCCAGCGGTAAAACTCAGGACCCATCGAGTCAGTAGCTATGCCACCCATATCGATGTAGACATGTTTCCATTGGCCGCCCTGGGCCTTATGGCATGTCACGCAATAGGCATATTTGATCTGCAAGGCGTTATAGAAGGGATCTTCCATAGCGCCCTTTATTTTTTCTGACAGTTCGCCGTCGTAGGCGGCCAGTACGTGGTTGTAAAGCCGCTCCATCTCAATGCGAGGTATAGACGGTCCGTCGCATACGAGACTTCTGAGCATTATCTGCGCGTTCACGATGGCGCCGTCGGAAAGGCGCAGTTCGACTTCCGTGAAATAGCGTCCGTAGGCTTTTTCGGTTTTTCCGACCCAGGTGACTTCCGCCGTGTCTCCGTTGGCGATAAGATTGCCCGCTTTATTGCGTCGCCCCCAGTAATAGTCGTTTTTTGAAACAATGACGCGGTCACCGCGTTCAAGCGGTTCTTCGGCGAACATCACCATGTTGCGCACGGCGTTGTTGAAACGGTTGGCTCTATGGTTGGAGCGCGTTATGATCAGAGTCTCTTCTTTCCCTACCTGTGCGAATGAGTCGGAAAGAGTGTCAGCGAGTTCTGATGAGGAGATGGACCTGATATCTTTAAACCCGGATAAGTGTAAGGTCAGATTTTCAGGAGGGAGGGAGCTGTAGAGGGCCTGCCGGACAAGTGTCGCGTTGTGTATGATGCCGCTTCCAGCCAATTGTCTCACTGGAACATCAAGAGTGTGGCACACGGGATTCAGTCCGAGGGAGGAAAGACGGTCGCGGCTCATGGCTGTCGACATGGTCTGGCCGACAGGAGGCAGCTGCGCTTCGTCGCCGACGAGAAGGAGCCGACATCCAGGTGCGGAATATACGTAGCCGACAAGTATGGAGAGCAGTCCCCGGGAGCCTTCTTCAGGACGATCGCTTATCAGAGACGACTCGTCTACTATGAAGAGGGTGTCCTTGCATTCGTTGCGGGCCACGAACCAGGATTTCCCGGTAGGGTCGGACGGGTTCGGACGGTATATGCGCCTGTGTATAGTCGATGCGGCGTGACGTGACAGCGAGGACGCCACTTTTGCGCGTCCGCGCAGCCCGGCCCTGCCGGAGAGACCGCCGCTGCCGCGGCGCACGATACGACGCTCTCCGTTTTCGCCGCGCCCGCCGTGCAGACCGGCGAAGCCCCCTCGCCCGCGCCCATACCGTCGGAGGACGCCGCGGAGAACGGGTATAACTATAAAGAAGTTCTCTATGATGAGGACGGGCTGCTCGTAGCGCGCATCGTCGGCAAGCGCTGGAGCGGCTACATCGCCGTGATCGACGATCCGATGCGTGTGCAGGTCTCCGTCTGCCCGGTGTTCAGTCCGGATATGCGCGGCTACTCCGTGGCGGAGCACGCGGAAAACTCCGGCGCGGTGCTCGCCATCAACGGCGGCGGCTTTGAGGACCCCGGCGGTGCCGGCAAGGGCGCCATGCCCATCGGCAACGTGGTGGCCAACGGCGAGCTTCTCTGGGGCGGCTATTCCTCCACTGTCGGCATGGACGGCTCCGGCCAGCTCCATGTGGGCGAGTTTTACGGCGGCCAATGCGTGGAGATGGGACTGCAGTGGGCCTTAGCTTACGGGCCGACGCTTGTAGAAAACGGTGAGATCCGCCCGGGTCTGGACGCGCTCTATGTGGAGCCGCGCACCGCCGTCGGGCAGCGCGCGGACGGCGCAGTCATCTTTGTTGTGCTGCAGGGACGCCAGCCCGCGGTGCTCGGCGTTTCCCGGCAGCAGCTTGCCGAGATCATGGTAGAATACGGCGCGGTGAATGCTGGGAATCTGGACGGCGGCGCTTCGAGCGATATGTATTTCAACGGCGAGTATGTGAACGTGTGCAACACGTCCGGCGGGCCGCGGGGCATCCCCACGGCAGTCGTCGTGATGCCGGCACAGTAAGGAGGACGGGATATGAAACGCTCAACGCTTCTTCTGATCTGCCTTCTCGTGTTTGTTGCGCTCGTCGGCGGCGCGGCCGCGTGGATGTACTTCTCCCCCGGCGGCGCGCTTGCGCCGGTCACGGCGGAGGACGCCGTGCAGGAACTTCTCGACACGACCGATACCGCCGAATGGCGCGCGAAATACGTTTCGCTCTGCGCGCCGGAGACGAGCGTTTTTGAAAACGCCGAGACCGTCGCCGGAGACCTCTTCGACGCCGCCGTACAGGGACGAAAGTTTTCCTTCCGGCTGGACAGCGAGAACGCCTCGCGCAGCGCGCCGGTCTATATTCTCTCCGCCGGAGACGCCGATCTTCTGCGCCTGAACGCGGCTTACGATAAGGCCAGCCGCGCGTGGAAAGTTGAACCTGCGCCGCTCGATGCGCTGCACGCCGAGGCACGCACGCTCACCGTCACGGTGCCGGAAGGTTCGGCAGTCTCCGTAAACGGCATCGCCCTCGGCGAGGAATATATAACGGACAGTCATGTTCCCTACACCGGTATATCGGAGCTCGAAACGCAGTTCGACACCTGTCCTTACCGCGTGACGTACACCGTTCCGGGCATTTATGAGACGGCGCAGGTGGACGTATCGCGTGAGGCGGGCGTTCTCCTGCTCTACTCGGACGGCACGCGCTTTGACTATACCGTCCCGGACGCCGGGACGCACGCCTTTCGCGTGACCGCGCCGCAGGAAGCAACCGTCACGGCGGGCGGCGCGCCGCTCTCCGATGCGCAGGCAGTCTCCTTTGCCCCGCTCTCCACGCATGTGGATGTTCCGGACGAGCTTGCGGGCGCGCTGCCGGTCTACACGGTATACGCTGCAGGAGGACTTTACAGCGATCCGGCCTTTACGGCCACGCTGCCGGACGGCACGCCGCTCGAGCCGATGACCGGCGCCGACGGTTTCCCGACCTTTGAGCTGCCCGGAAACGAGGCGCTCCAAAACGAGTGCCACGAGCGTGTGGAGAACTACATGCGCGAGATCGCTGGATACGGCGCGGGCAACACCGCGGTGAACTACCCTGCCGGATACGTTGTGCCGGGTTCGCCGCTGCTGCTCTACTTCCAGTACGCGCTCGACACGCTGCACTGGACGCGCGGCTTCACGGTCACGTTCAACGAGGTCAAATCGTGGGGCTATGTCCCACTCGGTGAAGATGCCTTTCTCTGTCAGGGCATGGCGAACTTCACCACAGCGACACGCAACGAAACGCGCGAGAACCTCGTGGAATACGAAATGCTCTGGATCCGCCGCAACGGCACCTGGTATATTCAGGACATGAGTTTTCTATAAATACACCGCCCCCGCTGCCGGAAGCACTGGCAGGCGGGGGCGGTGTATTTACCGGCGGCGGAGCGGTGAGCTCCAGCGTTTCCCCGGTGACGGGGTGGCGGAGCGAAAGATACGCCGAGTGGAGGGCCGGGCGGGAGAGCATATCGTCCGGCGAGCCGTAGAGAGCGTCGCCAAAGAGCGGGTGGCCGATGGCCGCCATGTGTACGCGGATCTGGTGCGTGCGCCCCGTGAGCGGGCGGACGCGCAGCAGCGTGCCCGCGGGAAAGCGCTCCAGAACCGTATACTCCGTGCGCGACGGCTGCCCGTCCGGTGTGACGGCGCGCTTCGTCGGCGCGGCTTCGTCCCGCCCGATGGGAAGATTGACCGTGCCGGAATCGTCCGGAAATGCGCCGCGCGCGAGAGCAAGATATTCCCGTCGGAAGGCGTCCGTATGCAGCATCCGGCGCAGAAGGTCATGGACATACGCGCTTTTTGCGATGACCATGATACCCGAGGTACCACGGTCGAGCCGGCTCACGGGATGGAACGCCGCGTCTCTGCCCCAGAGCGCGGCAAGGGCGTTTGCGACCGTACAGCCCTGCCCCCCGGTCGAGCCGTGCACCGCCATATCCGGGCTTTTATTGAGCACGGCGATATCCTCGTCCTCATAGACGAAGGTAAGCGGCGCGGCGATGGGCAGCGCCTCGTTCACCGCGCCCTCGTCGCCAATCTCGACGCAAAGCACGTCGCCGGTACGGAGCCTCGCATTGGTGAAAACGCGCTCGCCGTTTCGCACGAGTCCGGTTTCGCGCAGCTTGACCCGGGCAATCAATCCCTCGGCCATATGCAGCTGGGCGCGGAGCAGGTGCTTTACCGTGCTGCCGTTCCACGCCTCATCCACGATGAGCGTCAATGTGCGCATACGCCGATTTTCCTCCGTTCCGCCGTCAAGTTTCCGTTCCCTTTTCGTTCGGAATATGGTATGATGAAAATGTCCCACCGCTTCTCTGCCGAATGCTCTGACGGGAAGGATGTTTTTTATGATCTATCTTCGATGCGTATTCATCATAGCATATTTGACGATCCTTTGTCTCTACTTCTTTTCGGAGACAAGCGGAAATTTCAAGCGCCGCGCCGTAAATAAGATCGCGCTCGCCGTGCTCTTCGAGGCCTACGCCGTGAGCGCGTATCTGCTGCACTCGCCGCTGTTCAGCATGCGGATGATATTGCCGATCGGACTCTTTTTTGCGTTCCTCGGCGACATTTTCCTTTTGTGGAATTTCGTCCGCGGCGGCATCTGCTTCAGCATCGGCAATTTCTGTCTGCTGTTCTATGAGATCATGCTCATGCGGTATGAGCGTCTTCCGCTGCGCATTCTCTTTCCGGCCGCTGCGGTCTTTCTCCTGTTCTGGGGAACGACGATGCTCTTATATCAAAAGGAGTTCATCGATTTCAGCAGCGTGCGCATTTTTCCGGCGTATCTTTTCAGCGTTTCAATGCACG
>OHAJ01002081.1_pt1 | contig 14025 bp, 8 predicted proteins | sample 1577101 | NCBI WGS metagenome assembly OHAJ01 (sample SAMEA3541531, study PRJEB24748) | human gut metagenome | biome: human gut; feature: human-associated habitat; material: faeces | place: China | collected 2012
ATCTCGTCCTCGGTGTCGACGCTCTTCATGGCGATGAACTGTCCGCCGACCTTGATGAGCGGCAGGCACAGCTCGGATAAGATCGAAAGCTGCGCGACGGCGCGCGAGGTGGCGATGTCGAACTGCTCGCGGTGCTGCATGGCGAATTCCTCCGCTCGCGCGTGGACGCAGGCGACGCGCTTTAATTGCAGTTCGTCACAGACCTCTTGCAGCCAGTTGACGCGCTTTCCGAGCGAGTCGAGCAGCGTGAGGTCGAAGTCATCCTCCAGAATGCGCAGCGGCATCCCGGGAAAGCCCGCGCCGGTGCCGACGTCGACGACGGTTTTACCCGTCAGATCGACAAATGGCAGCAGCGCCGCGCTGTCGAGCAGGTGGAGCTGCGCGACGGCGTCGGGTTCGGTGATGGCCGTGAGGTTCATCACCTCGTTCTTTTCCAGCAGCAGGGAGGAGAAGCGCTCGAGCGTTTCCGCCCGGCTTACATCCAGCCCCAGCTCGCTGAGGCCCTGCAAGAGAAGTGGGTAAGGCCTTGAAATTCTTGAAAGATAAGGTGAAACGAGGCTGGGAGATTCTATTGTCGCTTCTTTCATTTTAGTTATAAAAATAAGACATTCCTTCTTTCTCATTATTTATATAGTGTCGGAATATACTTATCTTCTTTCTTGCTGTTCTTAGCAGGCTGTTACTTTATCTGTATTTTCAATAGCCTCTTTTCTTTTCAGATAGACTTTCTGAAGTAGTCAGATTATTAATGATGTAATAGAAACTCATGTACTTTTGGCTATAATCAAGTTTTGAGGCTGATAGTAATAAGCTTTGATTCGCAAAAATTATTTAGTAATAAAAATAGTTGGAAAAAAGTTTGGTATGGCAGCTTTTTTTGCACTACATTTATCATTCATCGCTGTTTCAAGTTAGGCGTTTCCATTTGAACAGATAAATCCGACAGCATTCCCCGATCATAGTTATTGTATTTGAAAACAATGATTAGAATGTAGTTTTTCGATGTGGAATTGCAAGGTAACATAATAAATAAAGCTTTAATTAATTTGGACAAAATGAAAAAAGTACTGTTAACTTTAAGTTTGAGTATCGTTGCGTCGATGGGCAGTTTCGCGCAGAATGAACCCTATAAGAATCCGAAACTTGCTCCGGAAGAGCGTGCGGAAGACTTAATAGGGAGATTAACCTTGAAAGAAAAAGTAGGATTGATGAAAAACTCTTCTTTTGCGGTAGAACGGCTAGGGGTTGCTCCCTATAATTGGTGGAGCGAGGCTTTGCATGGTGTTGCCCGCAATGGACTGGCTACAGTGTTTCCGATAACTATGGGTATGGCATCTACCTTTGATGATGAAGCAATTGAAAGAGTGTATGTTGCCGTCAGTGATGAAGGACGTGCTAAATTCCACGATGCACATCGCCGTAACCGCTATGGATATGGAAACGAAGGGCTTACTTTTTGGAATCCGAATGTGAATATTTTCCGTGATCCGCGTTGGGGAAGGGGACAGGAGACTTTCGGTGAAGACCCTTATCTGACCACCCGTATGGGAGTAGCTGTAGTAAAGGGAATGCAGGGACCGGCAGATGCCGAATATGACAAGGCTCATGCGTGTGTCAAGCATTATGCAGTGCATAGTGGTCCTGAGGCGAAACGTCACTCTTTTGATGTAGAAGACCTCTCTCCCCGTGATCTATGGGAGACTTACCTTCCGGCTTTCAAGGCTTTGGTGCAAGAGGCAGACGTGAAGGAAGTGATGTGCGCTTATCAACGCCTGGAAGGAGAGCCCTGTTGTGGTAGCAACCGGTTGTTAACGCAAATATTGAGGGATGAATGGGGATATAAACATTTGGTTGTAAGTGATTGCGGTGCTATTGATGATTTTTTTGTGAAAGGCCGCCATGAGACACATAAAGATGCTGCCGATGCCAGTGCTTCTGCTGTGATCAATGGAACTGACCTTGAATGTGGTTCGATATATTCGCATTTGGAGGAAGCTGTAAAGCAGGGATTAATCACAGAAGAACGTATAGACACAAGTTTGCGTCGTTTGTTGAAAGCCCGTTTTGCTTTGGGCGAGATGGATCCGGATTCTATCGTTCCCTGGAGCAGAATTAGTATAGATACTGTGGATTGTGATTTGCACAAACAGATGGCGTTGGATCTGGCACGTAAATCTATGGTATTGCTTTGCAATAATGGCGTGCTTCCGTTGGCAAAAACAGGGGCACGTATCGCAGTGATGGGACCGAATGCGGTTGATTCGGTGATGCAATGGGGAAACTATGAAGGTGTACCCTCACATACATATACTATTTTGGAAGGGATTCGCTGCAAGATAGGCGATGTGCCTTTTGAGAAAGGATGTGAGTTACTGGATAATCGGATTTTTGAATCTTATTTTAATGAGATCTCCAACAATGGGCGTCCCGGTCTGACGGCTACCTACTGGAATAATATGAATTTGAGTGGTGATGTCGCGGCTACAAGTCAGATTACTTCTCCGATTAATCTGAGTAATGGTGGGAATACAGTCTTTGCCACAGGTGTGGGCTTATATAATTTTACTGCTGTTTATGAAGGAACTTTTCGTCCGAAAGAGAGTGGAGCTTATGAGTTGCTGATTGAAGGAGATGATGGCTATCGGGTATATGTGAACGGGGAAAAGGTGATTGATTATTGGGGAGAACATGCCAGTGCTAAAAGGGAATATACGTTGAAAGCAATTGCGGGGACAGATTATAAGATCAGAATAGAATATATGCAGGCAGGTGCGGAAGCGTTGCTTAGGTTTGATTTGGGTGTTTATCGTCATATTTCACCTGAGATGGTTGTCGATAGAGTCAAAGAAGCGGATATTGTTATTTTCGCAGGTGGCATTTCGCCGAGTTTGGAAGGCGAAGAAATGTACTCCGTTAACAGTCCCGGTTTTGCTGGCGGCGACCGTACTTCAATTGAACTACCGCAAGTGCAGCGTGATATCCTGAAAGCATTGAAGAAAGCGGGTAAGAAGGTGGTTTTTGTAAACAGCTCTGGTTCGGCGGTTGCATTGGTTCCTGAGATGGAGTCTTGTGATGCTATCTTGCAGGCATGGTATCCCGGGCAGGCTGGCGGACTGGCTGTGGCGGACGTTCTGTTCGGAGATTTTAATCCGAGTGGAAAGCTGCCCGTTACTTTTTATAAGAATACGGACCAGTTGCCGGATTTTGAAGATTACAGTATGAAGAACCGTACCTATAGATATATGACGGAAGTTCCTTTGTTTCCCTTTGGATACGGATTGAGTTATACTACTTTCGATATTTCCAAAGGACGTTTGAATAAGAAAACTATATCTGCCGGACAGGGTTTGAATTTTAAAGTCAATGTGAAGAATACAGGGAAGTATGATGGAGCTGAAGTTATTCAGGTGTATGTCCGCAAAGTAGATGATGCGGAAGGGCCGATAAAGAGTTTGCGCGCTTTCCGTCGGGTACCGCTGAAGGCGGGAGAGACTTGTGTTGTATCTATTGATCTTTTGCCAACTACATTTGAGTTCTTTGATCCGACTACAAATACTATGCGTATTATGCCCGGAAAATATGAAATCATGTATGGCAATAGTTCGGATATACCTTCGGGGAATAAATTGAGTGTAACACTTCGGTAATAATATTACTCATTAATGGGGGTGTCAAAAGTCAGTAGCAATAGCTTGTGTATTCACCTACCACCTCCCCCTGCGGGTACTCCTCCTTCCCGAAGGAGGAGATTTAAGATACTGCCGACTTTTTTGTCAGCCCCAGTTTCGTTACTATTGACTTTTGACACTCTCATTTATTTTTCGGGAAATTCAGTCTGGGATTTTAAGGACAGCTGAGTGATCCTTATCCTTTTTTATCGTTCCTATTTCATATACTGATGTAATGGTGCAGGAAGGGGCTGTGTTGTAATGCTATTACAGACTCAGGCTTTCTCACAGCGGATCAGTACTTTTTGCCCGTTGTTTAAGGTGCTGGCAAACAGATAAGTGTCTCCACCTTCCGACAATTTGATTCGTTTACGGAGTTCGGCAACCGTAGCCGGAAAGTTACGTACTGTGATATTTGCTTTTTTCAAGTCTCCGAGACTTTCTTTTAGTTCTTTTTTATTAAGGCTGCATTGACTAATGATGTGGAAAGCCCTGCCGGGAAAGCTCTCGACCAACACATCAGAAGTATAAAGATGACTGTTAGGATGCAGTTTTTTAACAGGAAATGCGGAGGCGATGCTGCGGAAAGCTCCGGCTTTCAGGAGTGAAGCGTTCGGCTCATAGAGATAATTTTCCAGTGCGTTGGTATAGTTGCATTCGCTGCACTGCTCCTGTTCGCGGGTGAATACGAAATGCTGTTCTTCCTGTATCCCCTTGGTAGGGAGATTTACGCAATGGATGGATATTTCTTCTACCGATGCTTGTCCGAGTATCAGTAGTAATTCTTTGCATTCATTATTGGCAGATATGATGTGGACTTCCTGTACGTGTTGTAACTCTTTCAGTGCCAATGACAAGTCCAGCATGGGCGAGAGTTTGACCATGACCTGTCCCGCTTTGTTCAGTAAGAGTTCTTCCAGTTCGGCTACATCGGGTTCACAGTCTGAGATGGCAACAGTCTTTCCTCCGTGCTCGTTGCGGCGGGCAGGATCGAGGAAGATGCAGTCTACCGGAGACATAGCTTGCAGATAACTCACTCCGTCCTCGTTCTTTACGTTGATATGGTTTAGGTTCAGGATGGGAAAGTTGTGTGCTGCTATCTCGCAGAGTTCCTGCTGGCGTTCTACGTAAATGGCGGATTTGAATTTGGCAGCAAGGAAAGCGCAGTCTATTCCGAATCCTCCGGTCAGGTCCGTCAGGGAGTTACCTTTTAAAAGGGTTGCTTTGTAGCGGGCGGTGACTTCTGACGAGCATTGCTCCAGTGATAGGTGCTTCGGGTACCATATATCATCCATGTCGCTCCATGATGGAATCTTTTCGGCGGCAACCTGCCTTCCTGCTATCTGTGTGATGGCGGTCGGCATATCTACATTCGGGTATTTTCGGGCTTGCAGGGCCAGAGCACGTACATCATCCGTCTGATGTTCGCGGATAAAGAGCTGGGTTTCGGGGGAGATTTGCATCATAGGTTGTTTATATTCGGCGTTATATGGTGGACTTGTTTATGGTATTACGTTGTATTTCTTCCGGGCTTCTTCTCGGCTGCAGAAGTTGAAATGCCACCATTCGCTGGGCAATGCACGGAATCCGGCGGCTTTCATTACTTTCCTCAATAATATCCGGTTCTGACGTTCTGTTTTGGTGATTTTTCCGTTGCGTATCAGTTCGCCTTCTTCGGTGATGTGCGCTTCTACTCCAAGATGATCGACCTTTGTGCCCATAGGCAACGGTCGCCCCAGCGAGTCCTGAATGCTGATGTCTACCGCCAGGCCGTAATTATGAAGTCCGCCTCCACGGTTGGGGTTGGAGACATATCTGTATTTGGAAGTTCCTTTGACCACATCCCACATTTTTCTCTGTACGGACATCGGACGTGCAGCGTCGTAAATAATGAGACTGTAAGATGGATGCAGTGCCTTCAGTGCTTCTTGTGCTTTTAAGAGGGCATACGCCGCATGAGGATGCAGATAGGCTTCGGACAGGTTGTCATAAAGAATTTCTCCGGTGAAGTTATCCGCTTTTGTGTACATTAGGCTGATGGCGATGCTGTTGTCCAGCTCCGCTATATTTATTAGTCCCAGAGAATCCATGTAAAGAGCCATCGGGCTTTTCTGATGTTTTGGAACCAGTGTGCTGGCGGATTCATTTTTCTGCGAGGGGGATGTATAAATAGAATCTGCATCAATGGAGTCCGCATGAGCAAAGGATATACAGTCGGATGCTGTACCTTCGGGGCTTATATCTCCGGGTCCTGCGCATATAGAGTCTGTGCACGTTGTTTCGACCTTTGTAGATGTCTTCGTCTCCTTATGCCCCGGTACACAGGAATACCCTGCCAGCAGAAAGCAAAAGACAGATAAACTATATTTCAGCATCATCATTACTCCTTTGGGTTTTGTCGAGGAAAGAGCCGGTACCGGCAGAAACTGTATCTTTTTGAATTTAGCACCAATAAAAAGCCTTTTTTACGCTGTTTGTTGGATCTATATATCCTGCGCGTTGGACATATATGCCCTGCGTGTTGGATATATATCCCCTGTACGTTGGACATATATATCCTGCATGTTAGGTTACTATACCCTGCATGAACGGTAACTATACCCTATATGCAAATATAGTCTGAATACCGGCACACCTTCTTCTGTGATTTATCCGGATTTTCAGCGGTTGATACTGACTATTACTTTTTTTAGATTGGCCGTATTCTTCCATATTTCGAGTAGTTGCAGAATACGTTCATCCGTTACTCTGCTGTTATTGACAGACAACAGTTCCGAATATATTTCCAGCAGCTTCTTCAGTTCCTTGACAGGCTGTTCCGGAAGTTCGGCAATCAGTGATGTAAGCAGCAGCTCCAGTTCCCGGTTGTGCAGTGGGCTGACGTTTATCATTTGCTGTTGTATCAAGTCGGTAAGTCTTTTCAGAGGTCCCCATCCGGTACGTTGGTGTGAACCCAGTATCCTGCCGATACGTGCACTGTCTATACATCCTGTGCTGACACGGTCCGTCCATATTCCGGCGGCATAAGAACGGGAAGTCTTGTCGGCTACCAGCATACAACTCGCTTCCAGCAGATAAGAGGTCTCATGCCATTCGTGCCTTAATTGGTGAAGTGCCTCTATAGTGGCTTGGGTGATACCAACTTCTCTCACTTCATTTAGCATCGGATCATAAATGGCACAGCGGATGCACCATACAAACAATGGTTCCGGTGTATTGGGAGCTAGCCATACCAAGCGGGGCAGATCATTTTGTATATCGTCATAACGTTCTATCTGTGAATACATTTCCACCAGTAGCGGATGCGGATCATACGAGTGATAACTCACTCTCTCATCATACTTTCCTTTATTGACGATGTGGATGTTCTCCCCTTCCGGAACATTGAAACTAAGGGTTGAAGATGTCCAGTTGACCACTTTGTTGTGATAATCAGTATATGAATGAGGCGTTTGGAAAGTCCACCATGAGAAGTTTCCCGTCAGAAATTCGCGTGAGCTTTTGCTATAAGAGAAATCTTTGAATTCAGTATAAACCGTCTCCGGTGATTTGATCAATCCTGCTGTCATCCACCATGAAGGGTGGGCGAAGGGAGCTTGTGGAACTGCATCTTTTGCTCCCATCAAGAAGGAAAACAAATTTTGGTATTCCCCTTCCAATTCCTGAAGGACAGTCGGAAGGTCTTGCGAGGGATAATCATTCAATGCCATCCTCGACAGGGCTATCTGCATATCCATATCGTCCGGCTCGGCATTGGCCTGCTGATATTGTCCGAGTCTTTTTATCAGAACTATGGGGTCAATAAATGCAGGCGTATGCGTAGGAGTGGATAGCATGGGAAGTCGGTTCTCGTTGCTTTCCAAAAGGTCTAATGTCCGGCACAGTAATTGTTTGTGAATAGGAAATTCCATTCTTTTATTACTCTTCTGGCGGATGGTTATTTTCTGCAGATTGCGATATCTCCACTGACCTTTCTGAAGTTCGTCTTTCTGCACCATTTTCTCGTGCAGGGTGCTCAGTTCTTTTGCTTCTATGGGGAAACGCTTGATTAATAGTTTTGCATAGTCGATAAGGAACGTTGCCATCATAGAATCCGATATTCCGTTGCGTGAACTTCCGCCATTGATAAGTAACTTATAGGCACGTTGAAGAACAGGTGTCCATTGGGTGATATGTTTCGCTTCCAGTTGCTCATTCCATTCTACCAACGCATTCAGGAAAAGGTCGAAGTGGTATAGCTCATTGGAATCTAGTATTTGGCTGGCCAGAAATGTCAGGTCTTCGATGGAAGTAATTTCCTGTATCCGGTTGTCTTCCCGAAGGATGGGTGGCATCGGTTCATAGTCGAAGGAGGCGACATTTGCCTGCTCGTCAAGAGTAGTCAGCAAGACTTTATCGGTAGATAAAGCATCTGAAACATTGTCTTTCAGATAAGCTGCCAATTCTTTTTTAGTGCTGGTCAGCATTGTTTCTGCATAAGCAGAGAGTGCTTCTTTCAATGTGGGCGACTCTGTTTCTCCAAATGTTTGAATCAGTTTCACTATCTTGTTCTGAGTAGATTCGTCGCGACTCATCAACCCTTGTGTGGCAGCGCAACAGATGGCATCATGATATTCTTTTTTCTCTTTCGCCAGTTTGCTGAGAACTCCCAGCGTGTTTTGATGGACAGCTTTTACGTCCGAAGCGAAGAGGAGAGCGGTCTGATCCAGAAAATCATTTGTCAGGAACCGTGGATGGCTGCACAGATTCTTCAGAAGACCGAGAATGATATTGATCGGTCGGCTATGGGGAGAAGATAGTGCGGCAAACATCTCCGGCTGCAATGTCAGTTGTTCTTCAACGCTGGGATTGAGTGCCGTAAACATACCGGCAAACCAGCTGCACAGGTTCTTGTTAAAGTTCCGGTTGATTGCCAGCAAAGACTCTTTCAGTACACGCATACGGTCTAACTTTCCGTTCTCGGTGAAGTGCTGGAATGTATAATAAGGATATCCTTTGGCCGGATTGGCGTGCCAGTTTTGCCCGCAGTCGTATTCAAACAAATACCAGATGTGCTCGTTGATTGTAATATCCCGCTTTTCTAATACGGGGGTAGTGTGGATATAGTTAACCAGATAACCTGCTATCGTCTGCGGAGAGGGGGAAACGGTGAGAATTCCCCTTTCTATCCAGTCCATCAATATCTCATAGTCCATATTGTAGAAGCCTCCGAACTCCTTACCTTCACCTTCAACGAAATAACTGTCCAGCCACGTGGGAATATGCCATGCGGCTATCTCGTTCAGATGCGCTGTGTTTATCCCCCATTCGTGTTTGCGAAATTCCTTGAGGGGAAATATCACAAGGGCGGCAAGATCAATAATGTGATGCTGTCCCGACGTGGCACGCGTACCGTATGTCCTTTCTTCCAGCTGGACAAACTTATTATAGTATTCTTCCAACCGGCTGAGGCAAGGGATGAGGCTCTCCCGCTCCTCCTGTGTCAGTTTCTGCAGAAAAGGAATGATCTTCTGCCCTTGCTCTTTTTCTACTATCTCGGTAAGCTGTGTTTCTAGTGCAGTCATGGTTATAATTTTGATTGAAGGATATATGATAACAATATCCGTGTTTATAAATTAGTCTACTTTAAATCAATTAAGATCACCTGAAATGATAAAAACCTGATACCAAGCAATATTACCTATTACTTATTACCTGATACCTATCACTTATCACCTGCCTAATGCTGTAACTACTTTTTTCAGATTAGCATTCTTTTTCCACATTTCCAGGCGCTCGCGGACTTTGTCGTCGGTTACGCAATGACCGTCCATGCGAAGCACTTCCGCGTAGAGTTCGAGTAACTGTTTTTGTCCGGTGACCGGATTGTCGGGCAATCCGCCGATCAATACAGTGAGTAACTCTTCCAGTTGTTGATTGTGAAAGGCGCTTCGTTTGTATATGCTTTCATACACTTCTGTGGTGAAGCGTTTTAGCGGAACAATGCCCATATTGATAATTCGTGCTACTATTTCTCCTAGCCGGTGATTGTCTATTCTGTTGTTAGCGATGCCTTCCACCCATAGCTCCGCAGCGTATGAACGGACGGTTTTGTCAACAAAAAGCAGGCCTCCGCCCAGCAACAGTAAACTCATCTCCCGAAGCGGACAGTGAAAAGACAATAACATACGTAAAGCATTGGCTACACTGCGTTTGCTCTCTTCCTGCGGTGAACCGAAATCCATGTAGCAGTTAATGATTTGTGCAACCAGTGGTTCCGGTTGGTTGGGGAAGAAGCTGAACAGACGTTCCATATAGTCGGAATCGCCTATATTGTATCTGCTGTTGATGACCAGATGTTCTTGCCAAAGCTGGTGGCTGTTGTGTTCTGCATACTCATGCCACTTGTAGAAATCGAGCTGGAGCAGACGTGTATCTGCTGCATATTGATTTTCTTTCTGTGCCGGTTCTTTCCAGCCATAATTTCCTGTCAGGTAGTTGTGGGGCAGCGTGTTGCAGGAGAAGTTTTTGAATGCTTCAAATTCTGTATCCGGCTCTTTCACCAGTCCGGCTGCAAGCCAGGCAGATGGATGATTGTACGGTGGTTCGGGCTGCGTCTCTTTATCTAATAAAAAGAGACAAAGATGCAGATATTCATTATTTAATAATTGTCGGGCGACAGCAATGGCTTCTTCCTTGTCTTCTAAAGCGCAGCGTGCTATGGCCAGCTGAAAGTCCCATGAACAAGGCTTTGCATTCGCTTCCTGATAAACGGCGAGCCGTCGTACAAGTTCGGTGGCCTGGATGTATGCCGGGCTATGTGTCGGAGTAGAGAGTAAAGGTAATGAGTCGCCTTTTTTGATTTTACGGATTACTTCCAGCCACAATTGTTTGATAGGTTCAAAACAGGTTCTATTGCTGTAAGTTGGCTGCCAGTCTGCAAGACGCTTGAAAGCACGTTCGTCGTAGGCTCCTCTGTTTGCGTCTATTCCTTTGAGTCTTTCTTCCAGGCGTGCGAAGAGCTTACTTAGGAATCCTTGGTTGGCAGTGTCTTTTTGTGTCCATAAACGTTGATATTCCAGCAGGAAAGTGGCAAGAAAGTTCTCGTATACTGCCCAACTGTTGATAATGATGTTGGCTGCCCGTTGGAATACAGGCTCCATCCGGCTGAAATCTTCTTCATCCAACTGGGGATGGAAGGCGATGAGGGCGGTAATCGTTGTGTCTGTTTCCCAACTTTCATCCATGTCGAACAGGCGGCTGAGCTGGAACAGAAAATCTTCTTTATTGGCAGGAAACGGGATACGGTTGTCTTCCCGACAAATACGAACCTTTTCTTGGAAGGTTGTTTCGGGAAGGCCGGTTTCTTCCGCAGGCTGCTTCATGAAAGAAACAAGTATATCCTGTACGCTCTGGAACATCTCGGATTGGTAAGATAGCAATGTCTCTTGCAATGTAGAAGAGGATGCGTCTCCGTACTTTGATATAAAGCTGGCAGCTTTCTTTTGCAGGCTTTCATCTTTCTTCAGGAATAGTTGGCAGAGTGGGATGCAACACGCTTCTTTCATTTCGGGGTGCCCGGCAACGATCTGCTCAAAAATGGAATAAATAGTAAGCAGTGAGTTTTTGGGGCTGGAAAAGAAAAGAGTAGTCGCACGCTCGATAAACTCCTGATAGTGGAACCCGCCTTCGGAGGCAATCTTTTTTAGTTGTTGTAACATCACATTCACCGGTTTGGTGTATGGAGAGGTGAACACTTGCATGATTTCCTCTTGCAGGGATATGAGTTCTTCCGCCCTTGGCTGCAATTCTTCAAAGAGTCCGGCAAACCAATTTACCATGTCTTTTTTAAAACTTCGGTTGAAGGTGGAAAGTGTTGCTCGCAGAAGCTGGTTTCTGTCCAGATGTCCGTCGAGCGAGAAACGATAGAAAGCGGCGCTAAAGCTTTCATCCCGTGAGGTGGTCCCTTCTTTATAGGCTGTTTGGGCACGGTCATTATGATAACCAATGGATGATTCCTGTTCGAAAAGATACCAAATGTGTTCTTTTAGGGTGATTTCTCTTTTTAACAGTAAATCGCTGTTAAAAGTGTCTTTCCCTTTAGGAATGGAAGATCTGATACAGATATAACTGGGCAATATTTGTGCGATACGTTTTGGAGAGAGTTCCTGCATATAGCCCATATCTATCAGCTGCATGAGCTGTTCGTAGGATATATTGAAATTCAAGTAACTTTCCGCATCATTTATATACTCTGCCAGCCAACTGGGAGTATAAAGAGAAAGCAATTTGCAAAGTAAGTTGAAGTCTATGTGGTATCCTAGGTCCATTTCAGAACACCTGACTGAAGGCGTAAGCGTCGCCGGTGTGGTCGGTGAGGCAGAAGTACGAACTGTACGGCACCCAGAAAGCGTGCCCGGTGATGATCGCAAAAAGTTTCACTAAATTTGCCTTTTATCCATTGCAGTTCCCGGATGGTGGGCAGGAGTTTTCTCCGTTCTTTCACTGAAAGTTCTAACAACCTTTTGATAAAAGGTATCAATATCTTTTCTTCTTTCTCCGGAGTATCCACATAAGTTTTGGATAATTTCTCCAACTCGCGTTTCAGTTCTTCCATTGTACAAGTTTCTTTACTGCCAAAATATGTTTGCAGGCTCCCCGTTCTCCCTGATTGCCGCTAAACCAGGTACAGGTGCAGCGTTCTTTCTCACCTTCCCTGTCCAGAATAACCGTATGTCTTACTCCTCCGCTCCCAGCGACACGTGCTTCGGTCCGATTTCCGTCATTTGATATAATTTCCACTTTCTCTTCTTCCAATAGCTTCTCGGCAGCTATCATACGCGGATTGAGGCTCAGGATACGCTCTGTCTTAAAGGGCAGGCGACGATAAAAGAAACTATTATCATCCAGATCGAAGCCCAGTAACCCCATAGCTGCCAGTCGTGCAGACAGAGAATCCACCTTATCGAGATCAATGTGCTCCTCAATAGCGAAAAGAGTGGGGTTGAACTGTTGGTTGGCGTAACTGTATTTATCCATCGCTTCTATCCATTTCTCCGGAACGTCTTCAAGCAGGGCGTCCAATGCCGCACCTTCTCCGGAGAATCCGCGCCAGCATTCCCGCGACAGGGAAAGGCTGAAACGAACCGGACCGAAATAGAGTTGCCAGATGGTCGATTGCATCGTCGGATGAACAAAGACTCTCAGCTCGTCGGCAAACGGCAACAGGGGTTCGAGCAGGCGCAGACGATGTACCCCTCCGATACAAACGGCATTCAGACTTTTCACCGGTGAAAAGGCCGGTTTTTGTCCGCGCATCACCAAATAATAGTCACATTTCACGGTTCCTTTGGGGAGTGTCTGAAAGAGTTGCAAAGTCTGTATGCGATTGAACGAATACATCCGTTCGGCAACAGACTGGTAAATCTGTACCGTGGTCAGCCCCTTTATCCATTTTACGGGCAGCGGTACTTTGCGTTCTATTACTTTTTCACCTTTATTGTAAAGCCCTACCTCCTTAGGTCCGACTGACATCACTACTTTTTCTTGTTTGCTGATGCTTCCCAGTGCAGAAATCATACCGGCATTGAAGTCAACATTCGTTGTTCCGTTCTCCAGGAACTCTCCGTCGTGTCCGTCGGGCAGTACATCGACTCTGGCATATACGCCTGCACAATTCGAAAATCCTTCGAAGCGTAAACGTTCATTTCCTGCCGTCACAATCGGGTCTTTCAGCATGGAAAGCTGGGCAGGAGTCAGATTAAAACTAGATTGTACTACGTTGGATAACGCAATGAGGCAACGTGCCGTCATATAAGGTTGTGTCAGCTTCCCCCAAAAGAAACAGGGAGCTTCTTTCTTTTCTATTTCACTGTATTTTGCCAGAAATAATTCGTCCTGATCAGACGAACGTTGTAAGACAGACGGAGCTGCGTATTGATATGAAATAGTATCGGTCATAGATAAATATATAAGTGCTTGTTGGACATTTCCCAAATATAGAAATTAAATCTCAGAATGGAAAGTTGTTGAGTAGTTTACTCTGTTTGTGATGCTGGGATTGTGATTTTATAAAGTGAAATATTTTAGGTTGTTTGCTTCGCTTTTGCGTTTTGAATGCGAAAGTCAGTGTTTGCTTTTATGGATTGTTTTTTGTTTCAGTATAAATGATTGTTTGCTGTATATTGCTGATAAATAAAGAATTATTCGATTATTAAAAATTATTCTTAATAGTTTTAGATAGATCTTTATATCTAAATAAATTATTTTTTATAACTACAATTATATAGCTTTTTTATATGTAATGGAGAAATAATATTTTTGCGGTAAAATATTACTTTCACATTAGAGAGAACTAATAAGTGTTATGAAATATAGA
>OHAJ01002094.1_pt1 | contig 13971 bp, 9 predicted proteins | sample 1577101 | NCBI WGS metagenome assembly OHAJ01 (sample SAMEA3541531, study PRJEB24748) | human gut metagenome | biome: human gut; feature: human-associated habitat; material: faeces | place: China | collected 2012
AAAACAAATGGCGACCGATGCGGGCTCGCCGTCGTTCCTTATCTCGGCGCTGCGTACTATGCCGTACCTTTCGCAGCTGCACCATTTCATCGTAAATGTCATGCCGAGCGCAGGATTTTCTTCTGTGAGGATCACCTCGTCGCCGAGCACGCTCTTGGCTATTTTGCGATGTACCGAGAGGTCGCGCAGGGGAGATGTCGAAAACGGCTCCCATACAGCGCTTTTGCCGCCGCGCGTTACCCGTATCAGCGTGACTGAGCCCGTGTCGGTGCAGTGATAGAGCCTGTCCTCGGTCTGATAGGGAAAATATGCCTGCTCTGCGTTCTTTCTGCCCGCCGTTACCGCGCCGCTCGAGGCAAGGTAGAACCATATATCATTTGAAGCGGCAAGAGTGTACAGAAACGGCTCGAGACGGTCGTATTCGTCTATCTCGTAGTATTCGCGTCCGCCTATATTAACATAGCCGCCGCTTGTCTTTTTTTTCATGCAGATAAACCTCCGTGAGAGTGATTTCGTTATCATATTGGTATTTTACTATATTCGGGCGGAATAGTCAATGCCGAATCGCTGCTGCGGAGCATGATTTCGGGCATGTTACGGCGCACGTGCGCGGAGTATGTCGATGTCGCGGTGGCTTAATAAATATTTTACATGATAAGGATAGAACATTTTAACAAATCTGTGATAAATTATTCTCAGAATGCGAAAGGCAGGCGAAATATAATGACAAATGTGTCTACAGTAGATTTTAACGCGAAAAAAGGCTTCATCTGCGATATGGACGGAGTTATATATCACGGCAATCAGGTTCTGCCCGGTGTGGCTGAGTTTCTCGACTGGCTTCACGAGGAGAAGAAGGAATATCTGTTTCTGACAAATAACAGCGGCTATACCCCACGCGAACTGAATCAGAAGCTCGCACGCATGGGGCTCAACGTGCCCGAGCGGCATTTCTATACGAGCGCGCTCGCAACGGCGGCTTTCCTGCGCGATCAGGCACCCGGCTGCTCTGCGTTCGTTATCGGTGAGGCGGGGCTGCTCAACGCGCTGTATGACCGCGGCATTACCATGAACGACGTCAACCCCGACTATGTCGTCATCGGCGAGGCACGGGCCTACTCGCTCGACACACTCACGAAGGCGACGAATCTCGTACTCGCGGGTGCGAAGCTTATCGGCGCGAACTCCGACACCTGCGGCCCAACGGACGAGGGTATCGCTCCCGCGTGCCGCGCGCTCATCGCCCCGGTCGAGATCGCCACCGGCAAGCAGGCGTATTTCTGCGGCAAGCCGAACCCGCTCATGATGCGCACCGGACTGCGCATCCTCGGCTGCCACTCGGGTGAGGCCGTGATGATCGGCGACCGCATGGACACCGACGTCATCTCCGGCATGGAGAGCGGTATGTCCACCGTGCTCGTGCTCAGCGGCGTGTCCACGCGCGCGACATTGGACGAATTTGCCTACCGGCCGAGCGTCGTGCTCGACGGCGTGGGAGACATCCCGCGGCTGGCGCAGTAGGGGTGCGTGTGCCTTGGCGCCGGGCATAGCGAGGCGGATGAGGTGTTTCCTGACGATACGCACCATGACAATTCCGTTTCTGCATCCTCTTGGCCGGAACTGTGTCGAATGCGGCGGAAGTGCTGCGGTTTCCTCCGGTGGCACCGGTAATACGGTGCGTGTCAAATGACACCTCATCCGTCGCGGCGTGCCGCCGCGCCGCCTTCCCCTCAAGGGGCAGGCTTTCGACGGCAGCGCAGACCCCGCAAACGCGCAGCAAAGCCAGCCGCGGCGAAGGCCGTGGCTGGCTTTTCTATGTTTTTATTCAGCGCTGCTTGCTCAGCGCTTTTTCTTATTGCCGAAGATGCCGCTGCGGCCCTCGCTGACCGATTCGTTCATCGCCTCGGCATAGGCGCGCAGGCGCTCCTTCTGCTCGGCCGTCATGTTCTTCGGCACCGTGACCGTGATCGTGACGAACTGGTCGCCGCGGCCGCCGCCCTTGCTCTGCAGGTACGGGATGCCTTTGCCGCGCAGACGGAACACGCTGCCCGGCTGCGTCCCCTCAGGGATGGTGAGCTTGACGCGGCCGTCGATGGTCGGCACCTCGATCTCGGCGCCGAGCGCCGCCTGTGCAAACGACACCGGCATCTCCATGAGCACGGAGTTGCCGTCGCGCTCGAAGAGCGGGTGCGGCTTGACAAAGACCGTGATGAGCAGGTCGCCCGCCGGTCCGCCGTCAAGCCCGGCATTGCCCTTGCCGCGCAGATTCAGCGTCTGGCCGTCGTCAATGCCGGCCGGGATCTTGACCTTGATGGTCTGATTCTTGCGCACGGCGCCGCGGCCGCCGCAGCGCGGGCACGGCTGGTGGATGATCTTGCCGCGGCCGCCGCACTTCTTGCACGCGCCGCTGGTCTGCACCATGCCGAACGGGGTGCGTTGCGTGGTGCGCACGCTGCCGGTGCCGTTGCAGTCCGGGCAGACCTCCGGCGTGGTGCCGGGGGCGCAGCCGGTACCCTTGCAGTCCGGGCACTGCTCGACGCGGCCGACGTTGATTTCCTTCTCGCAGCCGAACGCCGCCTCTTCAAAGGTGATGTTCAGGCGCACACGCAGGTTTTCACCCCGGCGCGGGCCGCTGCGCTGGCTCTGACCGCCGCCGAAGCCGCCGCCGAAGATATCCCCGAAGATGTCCCCGAAACCGCCGCCGAAAATGTCGCCGAAGCCGCCGAAGCCGCCGAAACCGGCGCCGCCGGGGCCGCCGGCGGACGGGTCGAACGCCGCATGGCCGAACTGGTCATACTTCGCGCGCTTGTCGGGATCGGACAGCACCTCGTAGGCCTCATTGATCTCCTTAAAGCGCTCCTCGCATTCTTTATCGCCCGGATGCAGATCCGGGTGGTTGGCCTTGGCCAGTTTGCGGTAGGCTTTTTTGATCTCGTCCTCGGATGCGCCCTTTTCGACGCCGAGCACTTCATAATAATCTCGTTTTTCAGCCATACATGAACCTCAACTGTCTATGGATTCCCCCGCGCGGGGGTCAGAAAGCTCCAAATGCGGGCGCGCTTGTTCGGCGCGCCCGCGTTGCTTTGCCCGTGTCGGGGGCGGGGTGTTTACTTCTTGTCGTCGTCGACGACGGTGTAGTCCGCATCGTAGTACTGCTGGCCGTTGTCGCCGCCGTTGCCGCAGTCGCCGCCCTGGCAATTCGGGTCACAGCCCGGGTTCGCGCCCGGCTGGCCGCCCTGCGGGTTGGCCTGCTGATACATCTTCTCGCTGAGCTTGTAAAACACCTGCGTCAGCGCCTCGGTCGCGGCCTTGATGGCTGCGGTGTCGCTGCCCTTGAGGGTCTCCTTGAGCTCGTTGAGCTTGCTCTCGACTTCGGCCTTCTCGGCCGCGTCGACCTTGTCGCCCAGCTCCTCGAGCGTGCGCTCGGTCTGGTAGACCATCTGGTCGCCCTGGTTGCGGGTGTCGATCTCTTCCTTGCGCTTGGCGTCCTCGGCGGCGTACTGCTCGGCCTCGTGGACAGCCTTCTCCACGTCCTCCTTGGACATATTGGTCGAAGAAGTGATGGTGATGTGCTGCTCCTTGCCGGTGCCGAGGTCCTTGGCGGAGACGTTCACGATGCCGTTGGCGTCGATGTCGAACGTGACCTCGATCTGCGGCACGCCGCGGCGGGCCGGGGCAATGCCGTCGAGCTGGAAGCGGCCGAGGCTCTTGTTGTAAGCGGCCATCTCGCGCTCGCCCTGCAGGACATTGACCTCAACGGAGGTCTGGTTATCGGCCGCAGTGGAGAACACCTGGCTCTTCTTGGTCGGGATGGTGGTGTTGCGCTCGATGAGCTTCGTGCACACGCCGCCGAGGGTCTCGATGCCGAGGGACAGCGGGGTCACGTCGAGCAGGACCACGCCCGCGACGTCGCCGCCGAGCACGCCGCCCTGAATGGCAGCACCGTCGGCCACGCACTCATCGGGGTTGATGCCCTTGAAGCCTTCCTTGCCGGTGAGCTTCTTGACCATTTCCTGCACGGCCGGGACACGGCTGGAGCCGCCGACGAGCAGGACCTTCGTCAGGTCGGACGCGCTGATGCCGGCGTCACTCATGGCCTGACGCACCGGGCCCGCGGTCTTTTCGACGAGGTGGGCAGTCAGTTCATTGAATTTGGCGCGCGTGAGCGTCACGTCCAGGTGCTTCGGGCCGGTCGCGTCCGCCGTGATATACGGCAGGTTGATGTTCGTGCTCGTCACGCCGGACAGCTCGATCTTCGCCTTCTCGGCAGCCTCTTTCAGGCGCTGCATGGCCACGCGGTCGCCCGAGAGGTCGATACCGTCGCTCTTCTTGAACTCCTGCACGAGGTAGTTGGTGATGCACTGGTCAAAGTCATCGCCGCCGAGGCGGTTGTTGCCGGCCGTGGCCAGCACTTCGATGACGCCGTCGCCGATCTCCAGCACGGAGACGTCGAACGTGCCGCCGCCGAGGTCGTAGACCATGATCTTCTGGTCGGTCTCCTTATCGAGGCCGTAAGCCAGCGCGGCCGCCGTCGGCTCGTTGATGATACGCTTGACGTCGAGGCCGGCGATCTTGCCGGCGTCCTTCGTCGCCTGGCGCTGCGCGTCGGTGAAGTAGGCCGGCACGGTGATGACGGCTTCGGTCACGGGCTCGCCAAGGTAAGCTTCCGCATCCGCCTTCAGCTTCTGCAGAATCATGGCGCTGATCTCCTGCGGGGTGTACTTCTTGCCGTCGATGGTGACTTTATAATCCGAGCCCATTTCGCGCTTGATCGAGCTGATCGTGCGGTCCGGGTTCGTGACGGCCTGACGCTTTGCCACCTGGCCGACCATACGCTCGCCGGTCTTGGAGAACGCGACGACGGACGGGGTGGTGCGATGACCTTCCGCGTTGGGAATGACGGTCGCTTCGCCGCCCTCCATGACGGAGACGCAGCTGTTCGTGGTGCCAAGGTCGATACCGATAATTTTACTCATAATGATTTCCTCCTGTATTGAAAGCAGATTGTGTATACAAATTTAGAATGGGATCAGTTTGCGACTTTCACGACGGAATACCGCAGGACGCGGTCACCGATGCAAAAGCCCTTTTCAAACTCTTCCACGACAACGCCCTCGCCGTAGGCATCATCCTCGATGTGCATGACGGCGTTGTGGCGGTTGGCGTCAAATGGCTGGCCGACGGCTTCGATCGCCGTCACACCGAGCTGGGTGAGCGCGGTGTTGTACTGGTTCATGATCCCCTCGAGACCCTTGCGGGCGGGGTCATCGTCCGGGGTCTGCGCCAGGGCGCGGGACAGACTGTCGTACACCGGTAGGAACTTTTTGAGCGTGTCGCAGCGGACGTCTGCGTAGATCGCTTCGCGCTCACGGGTGCTGCGGCGGCGGTAGTTGTCATATTCGGCGAGCAGGCGGAGGTACTTGTCTTTCTCCGCTGCGAGATCGGCCTCGATCTCTTTTTTCGTCTCTTTCTTTTCCTTGGGTTCCTTTTCTTTTTTGGCTTCCTTCTTGTCGGCCTTGTTGACCGGAACCTCTTCGGCTTCGGCGGCAGGGGCGGCCGGGCCGGTCTTCACGTCTTCAGCGGTCGGATCCGTTTCCGGCGCCGTCTGCTTCGGGTCGTTCGTTTTCGTGCTCATCTGTATCGTCTCCCTTAATGATCAGCTTGTTGTCCAGCCCGGGGGGCGGAAGCGTGCCGCCGCCGAGCAGCTTGGAAAGGCCGGCCGCAATGAAGCTGAGCTTCGCGGCGACCTTGGAATAGTCCATGCGCGTCGGGCCGACCACACCGATCAGGCCCCGCATATTTTCGCCCGCGTCATACGTTGCGAGTACGACGCTGCTGTCGCGCAGCTCCTCGGCCACATTCTCCGGACCGATGAGCACGCGCACCTCGTTGTCGCCGCCGAGCTGCTCCATCGGGATGTCGAGCAGGTTGCTGCCGTCGGACAGGTAGCTCATGAGGCGGTGCGCCTTGTCGGGGTCGCGGAACTCCGGCTGGTGCAGCAGCTGCGACTCGCCGACGAGGTACGTCTGCGCGGCGCCTGCGCCCGTGAGCACCTCGATCGCGAAGGCCGCGATCACGGCCGTGATGCCGAGGTTATCCTGCGCGGCGCGCTCCGCCGAGCGGATCAGCACCGGGGTGATGTCGCTCTCATGGATGCCCGTGAAGTGGGCGTTGAAGACGGTGGCGAGTTTCTGGATCATGCGCTCGTCGGCCGAGACCGGCAGGTGCACGAGCTTGTTTTTCACCGTATCGTCGCTCAGAAGCAGGACGATGATGAAGCTGTTCGCGTCGAGATAAATGAGGTCGAAGCGGCGGATCGTCACGCCGGCGCTCGTCGTGAGCGTCACGGCGGGGTAATTGGTCAGCTGCGAGGCGAGGCGGCTCGCGTCCGTCATGAGCTCGCCGCGCTGATGCCGGCCCGTCAGGCTCTGCGTGATGGCCTGCGTCTCCTCCGCGGTGAGGTCCTTGTGCTCCATGAGCTCGTTGACGTACATCCGGTAGCCGAGCGGTGTGGGCACGCGGCCCGCCGATGTGTGCGGCTGCTCGAGATAGCCCATGGCGACCAGCTCCGCCAGCTCGTTGCGGATCGTGGCCGAGGAACAGCCGAGATCCGCGCTCGCGGCGATGGCCTTCGAGCCGACCGGCTCTGCCGTGCGGATGTATTCCTCGATGACCGCGGCAAGTATTTTCTTTTTGCGGCTGCTGATGTCCATGATCTCCTCCGCTGGCACTCGGAGTTGCCGACTGTTGGCACTCCCGACCTTCGAGTGCTAATTTACACCCCGCCGGCCGGAAAGTCAAGTGCTTTCTCTATATTATTGATAGATTGTTCATAATTATTTTCGCGGCTGCTGCCGGGGCGGAAAACCGGCGGTTTTTCGAAGAGAAACCGGGTACGCGGAAGCGGAAAATGCGCATTTTACAATCATTAAGGAACCTGCTGGGATGCGCGGCGCGTGAGCGTGGACGCTGCAATTTCAAGCCTTCTCCTCAAGGAGAAGGCATCGCACGGTCTGACTGCTCCGATAAGACAAAAACATTGCCGTAAGGCGATGCCTCTCCTGTGTAAGGGGAGGTGGCACGGTGCTTTGCACCGTGACGGAGGGATTGCAGATACCGGCTGCGGTGCAGGACACAACATAGCAATCCCTCAGTCAGTCTGACGGCTGACAGTTCCCTTTACACAAGGGAATCGGGGGCGCGCCGCCGGACACGCGGCGCAGACGCCCCAAGATGCGAAAAAGGCTCGCCCAATCGGGCGAGCCTTGTTCGGTGCAATCATTGCAATTCACACAGCGCGGGTGACCTTGCCGCTGCGGAGGCAGCGGGTGCATGCGTAGACGTGCTGGGGTTTGCCGTCCACGATGGCCTTGACGCGCTTCACATTGGGTTTCCAAGTGCGGTTCGAGCGGCGGTGAGAGTGGCTCACTTTGATGCCGAAGCTCACGCCCTTGTCGCAAAACTGACATTTTGCCATTGGTTGAAGCACCTCCTTCTCTATTGTCTGCGAGAACAGCTTTCTCATAATAGCAGAAACCCCGGCCGATTGCAAGATGATTTTCACATTTTCTGCGCATTTTCCGCCCCGCGGCCGGAAAAAATGCCCGGCACGCTGCAAAAGCCGTTGCCAAATGCCGCCGCTTTGGGTACAATGGGATGCGGGGGAGCAGACGCTCCGCCCGGTACGAAAAAAATTCTTCGCCGCCGCACCGGCGGCTTCACCGGAAAGGAGGCGCGCACGATGGGCGCACCGCATTATACCGTCGCGCTGCAGAAGGTCGCCGCCGAGCAGGGGCTGACCATCCTGCACGCGGCCGCAGACTACGCCACGCGCGAGATCCGCACGGCGGACGTCAACCGCCCGGGCCTGCAGCTGGCCGGGTTTTACAACTACTTTGACCCCGAGCGGCTGCAGATCATCGGCCGCGTTGAGAGCACGTATCTCGAGACGCTCACGCCCGACCAGCGGCGCGAACGCTTTGCGCAGTTCATGCACTACAACATCATCGGCCTTGTCATCTGCCACGGCATGGACCCGTTCCCCGAGTGCCTGGAGATGGCCGAAAAGTACGACCGCAACCTCTTTCTCGTGCGCAAGGACACGTCGGAATTCATGGCCGACCTCATCGCCTCGCTCTCGGGCTATCTCGCCCCGCGGCTGACGCAGCACGGCGTGCTCGTCGAGGTGTTCGGCGAGGGCGTGCTCATCACGGGCGACAGCGGCGTCGGCAAGAGCGAGACGGCGCTCGAACTCATCAAGCGCGGCCACCGCCTCGTGGCGGACGATGCCGTGGAGATCAAGCGCGTCAACCGCACGACGCTCATGGGCTCTGCGCCAGAGATGATCCGCTACTACATGGAGCTGCGCGGCATCGGTGTGATCGACGCGCGGCGCATCTACGGCGTCGGCGCCGTCAAGCCCGAGACGCGCGTGGACCTCGTCGTACAGCTCGAGCCGTGGGAGGACGGCAAGGCCTACGACCGGCTGGGGCTGACGACGGAATACTGCGAGATCCTCAACGTGCGCGTGCCGTGCGTGACGATCCCGGTCGGGCCGGGGCGCAACCTTGCGGTCATTCTCGAGCTCGCCGCCATGAACAACCGCCAGAAGGGCATGGGCTTCAACGCGGCGCAGGAGCTCGCGATCGAGCACGACCGCAGCATTGACCTCGGCATCGGGTTCTGACCCGGAAAGGAACTGGAATATGACGAATCTGGACCCCATCGTCCGCGCGCTGCGTGCGCAGCTGCCGGGCTTGGAGATTTTGGAATACGAACCGATGCGCGCGCACTGCTCGTTTCGCATCGGCGGACCGGCGCGCGCGCTCGTGCGCCCCGCGTCCGCGGAGGAGACGGCGGCCGTCTGCCGCATCGTGCGCGAGGGCGGCGCGCAGCCGCTCATCATCGGCAACGGCACGAACCTGCTCATTACCGACGGGGCGGTCGACCGCATCGTTGTGCAGATGGGCGAGCGCATGGCGGACGTGACGCGCGCGGACGAGACGCACCTGTACGCGGGTGCGGGCATCCCGCTCGCGCGGCTGGCGCAGGCGGCGCTGGGCTATGGCCTCGCGGGGCTGGAGTTTGCCCACGGCATCCCCGGGTCGCTGGGCGGCGCGGTGTCGATGAACGCGGGCGCTTACGGCGGCGAGATGAAGGACGTCGTCGTCTCGACACGCTACCTGGACAGGGAGCTGAACCTGCGCGAGGCCGTGGGCGCGGAGCACGCGTTCGGCTACCGGCACAGCGTGTTTTCCGACACGGACTGCGTCGTGCTCGGCAGCACGCTCGCGCTCACGCCGGACGACCCGGCGGCCATTCAGGCGCGTATGCGCGACCTGAGCGAGCGCCGCCGCAGCCGCCAGCCGCTGGAGCTGCCGAGCGCCGGCAGCACGTTCAAGCGCCCCGTGGGCGGCTACGCCGCCGCGCTCATCGATCAGGCCGGGCTCAAGGGCTGCGCCGTCGGCGGCGCGCAGGTGAGCGAGAAGCACGCGGGCTTCGTCGTCAACCGCGGCGGGGCCACGTTTGACGATGTGCTGCGGCTTATGGACCACATCCGCAGCGAGGTGCTGCGCACGTCCGGCGTGGAGCTCGAGCCGGAAGTGAAGATCATCCGGGGGTGACGGAATGGAATTTCTGATCGTATCGGGCCTGTCTGGCGGCGGCAAGAGCCGCGCGGCCGACGTGCTGGAGGATCTGGACTTTTACTGCGTGGACAATCTGCCGGTGGCACTGCTGACGCGGTTTGCCGAGCTGTGCCTTGCCACGCGCGGAAGATATGAAAAGGTCGCGCTCGTGACGGACATCCGCAGCCAGGAGAGCTTTACCGAGCTCTTTGCCGCGCTCGGCGAGCTGGCAAACATGGGCGTGGATTACCGCATTTTGTTCGTCGAGGCGTCGGAGAGCGCCATCGTGCGCCGCTACAAGGAGTCGCGCCGGCCGCACCCGCTGCAGGCCGAGAGCGGCTGCTCCCTGCCCGAGGCCGTGCGCCGCGAGAGCGAGCTGCTCGCCCCCGTGCGCGAGCGCGCCGACTATGTCATCAACACGACGGGCCTCACGCTCGCCATGCTGCAAAAACGCATCTGCGAGTACTTTGCCGACGGCGGCACCCGGCGCGATATTCTGGTCAACGTCGTGTCCTTCGGCTTCAAGTACGGCATCCCGATCGACGCCGACCTCGTGTTCGACGTGCGCTTTCTGCCGAACCCGTTTTATGTCGAAAAGCTCCGCCCTATGAGCGGCATGGACGCCGAGGTGCAGGAATACGTCCTGCGCAGCGACGTGGCGAAGAATTTTCTCGCCAAGCTCACCGACATGATCGACTTTCTCCTGCCGCAGTACGCCGCCGAGGGGCGCTACGCGCTCACGATCGGCATCGGCTGCACCGGCGGCCAGCACCGCAGCGTGGCCGTGGCCAAGGCGCTGACGGATTATCTCGCCGCGCGCGACGCCAACGTCCGCCTGCGCAACCGGGATTTCCCCAAGACCTGAGCGGAGGCGCGCCATGTCCTTTGCATCCGATGTCAAAAACGAGCTGTGCCGCGTGCCGCTCGGCCGCCACTGCTGCGCCGTGGCCGAGGCTTACGGCGTGCTGCTGTACTGCCACACGTTCACGACGCGCGAGATCCGCATCGTCACGGCGTGCGACGCGCTGGCCGAGCGGCTGCCGAAGCTCTTTCGCCGCGCGTTCGGCGCGCACTTTGCCCTGCCCGCCGCCGAAAAGACCGGCGGCCGCCATGTGCTGACCATCACCGACCGCGCCGCCATCGAGACGGTGTTTGCCGCCTTCGGCGCCGACCTCTCGCGCACGGTCGCGCACCATATCAACCTCGCCGTGCTCGAAAACGACTGCTGTAAGGCGTCGTTCCTGCGGGGGGCGTTTCTCGCCGGCGGCAGCGTGACCGACCCGAGCAAGAACTACCATCTCGAGCTCATCACGGCGCACGCAAGCGTCAGCCGCGAGACGGCCGCCCTGCTCACGGAGCTGGGCTTTGCCGCGCGCAGCATCGACCGCGGCGCCAACACCGTGCTCTACTTTAAAAAGTCCGAGGCCATTGAGGACTTTCTGACCAAGATCGGCGCGCCCTGCGCCGCCATGGACATCATGTCCGCCAAGGTGGAGAAGTCCATGAACAACACCATCAACCGCAAGGTCAACTGCGACACCGCCAACGCCGACAAGGTCGTGGCCGCGGCGCAGGAACAGATCGACGCCATCCGCCGCATCGAGCGCGACTACGGGCTCGACGTGCTGCCGGAAAAGCTGCAGAGCGCGGCGCTGCTGCGCATTGCCAATCCCGAGGCCAGCCTTGCCGACCTCGCCACGCTCTCGTACCCGCCGGTGACGAAGAGCTGCCTGAACTACCGGCTGAAAAAACTCATGGAATTTCACATGGACGACTGAAAGGAACGCACGATGGGGTTTGCACACCTGCACGTACATAGTGAATACAGCCTGCTCGACGGCGCGTGCCGCATCGGGCCGCTCATTGAGCGCGCCCGCGAGCTGGGCCAGACCGCGCTGGCGATCACCGACCACGGTGTCATGTACGGCGCGGTCGCTTTTTACAAGGCGGCCGTCGCCGCCGGTATCCGGCCGATCATCGGCTGCGAGGTCTATGTCGCCCCGCGCGGCATGACCGACCGCGTCCACGGCGTGGACGACGCCTACACGCACCTGATCCTGCTCTGCCGCGACGAGACGGGCTACCACAACCTGTGCTACCTCGTGTCGGCCGCGTTTGAGCGCGGGTTTTACGGCAAGCCGCGCATCGACTGGCCGCTGCTGCACAAGCACGCCGAGGGGCTCATCTGTCTGAGCGGCTGCGTGGCGGGCGACATTCCGCGCGCGATTTTGCGCGGGGACTATGATGCTGCCAAGGCGCGCGCCGAGGAGCTGCAGGAGCTGTTCGGCGAGGAAAACTTCTACCTCGAGCTGCAAAACCACCACATGACCGACGAGGCGCGCGTGCGCGCGGCGCTGCTGCGCATCCACCGCGAGACGGGCATCCCCCTCGCGGCGACGAACGACGTGCACTACATTAAAAAGCAGGACGCCTACAATCAGGACGTGCTGCTGTGCATCCAGACCGGCCAGACGCTCGACAGTCCGGACCGGCTGCGCTTTCCGAACGATGAGTTTTACCTCAAGAGCGAGGCCGAGATGCGCGCGCTCTTTGACGAATATCCCGACGCGGTGGAAAACACGCAGCGCATCGCTGACCGCTGTCATTTTGACTTCACGTTCGGCCACTACCACCTGCCGCGTTTCCTGCTGCCGGAGGGGGAGACGGACGCGGACGCCTATCTCACGAAGCTGTGCGAGCGCGGTTTCGCCCGGCGCTACGGCGACCGGCCGGAGGTGCACAAGCGGCTGGACTATGAGCTCAACATGATCCGGCGCATGGGCTTTGTGGACTACTTTCTCATCGTGAGCGATTTCATTGCCTACGCCAAGGGGCAGCACATCCCCGTCGGGCCGGGGCGCGGCAGCGCGGCCGGCAGCGTCGTGTCCTACTGCCTGGGCATCACGGATGTCGACCCCGTGCAATATAACCTCTACTTCGAGCGCTTTCTCAACCCGGAGCGCGTGAGTATGCCGGATATCGACGTGGACTTCTGCGTGCAGCGGCGCGGGGAAGTGATCGACTACGTCATCCGCAAATACGGCGCCGACCACGTGGCGCAGATCGTCACCTTCGGCACCATGGCCGCGCGCGCGGCCGTGCGCGACGTCGGCCGGGTCATGAACCTGACCTACGCCGAGACCGACGCCGTGGCCAAGGCCATCCCCGGCGGCATCAACACCACGCTCGACGAGGCACTGCAGCAGTCGCAGACGCTGCGCGCAATGTATGACGGCGACGACCGGCTGCACCAGCTCATCGACACGGCCCGCGCCATCGAGGGGATGCCGCGGCACGCGTCCACGCACGCGGCGGGCGTGGTCATCACGGAGCAGCCGGTGTATGCCTACGTGCCGCTGGCGAGCAACGACGGCGCACTCGTGTGCCAGTTTCAGATGACGACGCTCGAGGAGCTCGGCCTGCTGAAGATGGACTTTCTCGGCCTGCGCAACCTCACCGTGCTCGAGGACGCGGCGCGGCAGGTGCGCCGCCGCGAGCCGGGATTTCAGGTCGAGCACATCCCGCTCGACGATCCGAAAACGTTTGATATGCTCGCCGCCGGGCGCACCGTCGGCGTGTTCCAGCTCGAGAGCGCGGGCATCACGGCCGTGTGCATGGGCCGGTGTGACCCAGATGTAGAGGATTGCGGCGTTTTCCAGAATTTCCGGGCAGAACATCGGAAGCGAATACTGGTATCCGTCGGAGCCTGTCAGCGGCATCGACGCGCCGTCCGGTCCGCCGCGCGCGCACTCAATGATAATGGTCTTGCCGTCAAAGGAGTCGGGATAAGCGTCCTGTTTTTCTTTCAGCATGGCGGCCGCCTCGGCTTCCAGCTTTTCCGCCAGTTTTTTGCGGATTTCTTCCGGGAGCTTTCCGAGCCGCGGCGCAATGCCGACGATCTGACCGGCTCTGTCGTAACGATCAAAAAGCAGCTGCGCGCAGGAATCGGGCTTCTGCACGTTGCGGTTGAGCAGATCGTGATAGTCCTCGTTCAACAGGCAGCAGAGCGTGCCCCAGTCTCTTCCGTCAATGAAGGGCTCCTCGCCCGGATAGAAGAGTCTGGCCTGGCCCATAGCTTCGAGCTCATTGTCGATGCGGCGCATCATATGGACGTAGGGGAAATCATCGAGCTGGAGGTTTTCGCCGATGTGGAACTCCTTTTTGAGCCGTTCGGGCTCGATGTTCGCCATAAAGTTACGGACTTCGGATTTGCCGGACGCGGGAAGCGCCTGCAGCAAGACGACCTTGAATACGTTGTTTTCCATAGTTCATTCCTCCTGTGCCGCGTTATGCGGCTCTGTGTTCAATCGCTGCAAAATTGCAGCCACTTGGTTTTGTCGACGGT